>Ga0302202_10000217_pt1 | contig 72038 bp, 62 predicted proteins | sample II_Bog_N3_3_FD_194579 | JGI IMG/M metagenome (GOLD analysis project Ga0302202, IMG submission 194579) | Peat permafrost microbial communities from Stordalen Mire near Abisko, Sweden - II_Bog_N3_3 | ecosystem: Environmental > Terrestrial > Soil > Wetlands > Peat | place: Sweden: Abisko... | reverse complement strand
GAGCACCTGCCTGGGCAGGACGATGAAGGAATGCTTCAACATCGATTACTGCATCCGCACCACCAACCCGAACGGCCCCCAGTGCAAGAATCTCGCCGTACCCCGCGCCCGCCTGCCCAAATACCCTCCCGGCATGCAGCCGCACCGTGCGATCAGCATCGTTCTTCGTGCGCCGGGGAACAACAACGGCTTCGACCGGTTGAAGGAGTTCTACAGAAGAGCGCCGAAAGAGTCCCTCGAACGGCTCTCTTCGGATGCGACCATTCGCGCCAGAATCCGCTATAACAACAGCCCGTCCTTTGAGGGGTTCACTCTGTTGGAAGTGCTGTCTGCGCCCTAGCCGAATAGAAATTCCTTTTCCTTCAATTCCTTGATGATGTCGCGCAACCGCGCGGCCTTCTCGAACTCGAATTTCTTGGCGGCGTCGCGCATCTCCGTCTCCAACTTCGCGAGATGCGTATCGAGCTCTGCTTGCGAAGTAAACTCCGGCAGGCCGGCGGCTTCTTCCGCTTCCACATCGCCGTACTCGGCTTTGAGAATCTGCGCCAGGCCCATGTCCATGGTGTTGATGATCGACTGCGGCGTGATGCCGTGCTCCTCGTTGTATGCGCGCTGGATGGTGCGGCGGCGGTCGGTTTCGTCCATGGCCCGGCGCATTGAATCCGTAATGCGATCGGCGTAGAGAATCGCGCGACCCTCGAGATGACGTGCCGCGCGGCCCATGGTCTGGATCAGCGATCCCGTTGAGCGCAGGAAACCCTCTTTGTCGGCGTCGAGGATTGCGACCAGGGAAACTTCAGGAAGGTCGAGGCCTTCACGCAGAAGGTTAATGCCAATGAGGACGTCGTACTCGCCTTTGCGCAGCGCTGCCAGCAGCTTTACGCGTTCGAGGGTCTCGATCTCCGAGTGCAGGTAGCGGCACTTGACGCCGACCTCGGTGTAGTAGCCGGCCAGGTCCTCGGACATGCGCTTGGTGAGGGTGGTTACCAGCACGCGCTCGTTTCGTTTGGCTCTGTCGCGAATCTCGGCCAGCAGGTCGTCGATCTGGCCCTTGACCGGCCGAATCTCCACCTCGGGATCGACCAGCCCGGTGGGCCGGATGACCTGCTCCACCACCACGCCGGCCGACTTGGTCAGCTCATAGGGCCCCGGAGTCGCCGATACGTAGATGGTCTGGTGGATGCGGTTCTCAAACTCGTCAAACTTGAGCGGGCGGTTGTCCATGGCCGAGGGCAGACGGAAGCCGTAGTCCACGAGATTCTGCTTGCGGCTGCGGTCGCCGAACCACATGCCATGCACCTGCGGAATGGTGGCGTGGCTTTCGTCAATAAACAGCAGAAAGTCGCGAGGAAAGTAGTCGAGCAGCGTGGGCGGCGGCTCGCCCGGCAAACGCCCGGAAAAGTGTCTGGAATAGTTCTCAATCCCGTGGCAGTAGCCCATGGACTTGATCATCTCCAGATCAAACCGCGTCCTCTGGTGTACGCGCTGCGCTTCCACCATGCGGCCCTGGGCTTCCAGTTCGGGGACCCATTCGTTCAGCTCTTTGACAATGGAATCGATGGCGCCGGCTTTGCGTTCGGGCTGCACCACATAGTGGCTCTTGGGATAGATGGGCAGACGCGAATACTTTTGCTTCACCGTGCCGAAGAGGGGATCGATCTGCGAGAGCGACTCGATCTCGTCGCCGAAGAGCTCAATGCGGTAGGCAGTTTCGTCGTAGGTGGGGAAGACTTCAATCACGTCGCCGCGCACGCGAAAGGTCCCGCGCCGGAAGTCGCCGTCATTGCGCTCGTAGAGGATCTCCACCAGGCGGCGCGTAATGTCCTGGCGGCTGATGTGCTGGCCCTTCTCAAGCAGCAGCAACATGCCGTAGTAGGCCTCGGGCGAGCCGAGCCCGTAGATGCAACTGACGGAGCTCACAATGATGGAGTCGCGGCGCTCAAACAGCGAGCGCGTGGCCGAGAGGCGCAGCTTGTCCAGCTCCTCGTTGATGGTGGCTTCCTTCTCGATGTAGAGGTCGCCGGCGGGGATGTAGGCCTCGGGCTGGTAATAGTCGTAGTAGCTGACGAAGTACTCGACCGCATTGCCTGGGAAGAACTGCTTGAACTCGTGATAGAGCTGCGCGGCGAGCGTCTTGTTATGCGCCAGGATCAGCGCAGGCCGGTTGGACTGCTCAATGATCTTGGCCATGGTAAAGGTCTTGCCGGAGCCGGTAACGCCGAGCAGCACCTGGTGGCGTTCTCCGGCCGCCAGCCCCTCCATCAGCTCTTCGATGGCGCGCGGCTGGTCACCTCGCGGCTTGTAGCTGGTCACCAGTTGAAAGTCCATGCGGAGATTATACGCGAAGAGCGAAGGGACGGCGAAAGTGCAGGGGTCAGGGATCAGGGAACGGCTGTTAGAGCGGTTTCAGGATAGGTATACCCTATCTGCACTACTGCGAGGTCGCCGCTCCTTGGGGTCGCGTCGACTTGAGTGTATTCCCTTTGGGTACGGCAATCCTGAAACCGCTATAGCTTTCAGCTATCGGTTGCCGACGATCGCGGAGGAGCGGTGTTAGCGGCGTTGGCGGGGTTGGCGGAGTTAGGACGAGCCTTTAGCTCCGCTCACACGCGCGAAGCGCGGCTACCCGCGCTCGTTCCGCTTTTTGCAGAAACATCTACTTTTTTGGGCGGACGAAACTGGCGATTTCGTCGGCCTGAAGGCCTATGGATTGGCGTGCGCAGGTTTTGGGGCGAAAAGAGTTCGGTTGCGGGCCGACAGAAAGCCGCGGGATGTAGCCGTGCGCCGTGCCAAAAAAGTATAAAAATCGATGCGTTATCGATGCGTTTTGAAGCCGTTTTGTGCGTACACCAACCTTGGTTTGCGACTCTCGGATGTGTAGGCGAGGCCCCAATTCATTCATCCGATACTGCCCAGGGACAATAAGAATCAGAGATCCAATGGAAGGCAATCGGCAGCTCCCATCGCTCTGCCCTTTTGTGAGCGGTGTAGCACAGACGCGTCCAATCGCAATCGGATAGATTTGCGTTGCGCGGCCCTCAACGTCAATCCCCGAGGAAGTCACATTTCCGCTCCGGAAGGCGCCATGAACTTCACACGCAAGACCCTGTCGTGTCTGGTGGCAAGCGCGACGATTCTTTTCAGCGCGTACCCCTCGATTGCAGCCACCCGAAAGATGCCGCCGGCGCGGCCGGTTGCGTCCACAGAACTCGAAATGCAGGTCCTTCTCGATCGGGCAAACTTCTCGCCGGGTCAGATCGACGGGAACGCGGGAAGGAACAGCCGCGAGGCCCTGGCGGCGTTCCAGAAGGCGCGCGGGCTTGCTCCGGGCGTGCGGAATCGCAAGGCGTTGCTCGTGGCGCTCGGGGCCGGTGCGGTTCAACCGATCGTCTCCTATACGATCAGCGCGGAGGAGGCCGCGGGGCCGTTTACCGGGACGATTCCGGATGACGCCACGGAACAGGCGAAGCTTCCTGGCCTTTACTACACATCCGTGCTACAGGAACTCGGCGCGAAGTTCCACTCGGCGCCGGCGTTGCTCCAGCGTCTGAACCCCAGCGCCCATTTCACCGCGGGAGAGAACATCCGTGTCCCCAACGTATTGGGCGCCGAACAGGGAGAATCCGACGCGGCGCAGACTAAGGTCGCGGACGGCAAACGCGAGCCGGTCGCGGGCCAGAACGACAAGCCTGCGTCGGCCGGTTCGGGCGTAGTGAGGGTCGTTGTTTCGAAAAAGGCATCGGTGCTGAATGTGTATGACAAGGAAGGGCAGCTCGTCTTCTACGCCCCGGTCACCAGCGGCAGCGAGCACGACCCGCTCCCCCTTGGCAATTGGGTGATTACTTCGGTGGTGCGTGATCCGGTCTACAGCTACAACCCCGACCTGTTCTGGGATGCCGATCAAGCGAATGCCAAGGTGAAGATTGCGGCGGGTCCCAACAATCCCGTGGGTGTCGTCTGGATGGGGCTCAACGAGCCGCACTACGGGATCCACGGCACTGCCGAGCCGGGAGAGATTGGCCATTCCGCATCGCACGGATGCGTGCGGATGACAAACTGGGACGCCACCAGGGTCGCCGACCTGGTGAAAGTTGGGACGCAAGTCGTGTTCGAGGAATGAGAAAACCAAGCTCACGATACGGGTTTCAACACGGCACGCCAGCCTTCGTGGAGGCAGAGTCTTGAGGATCTACGCCTGCATCGCCGTTCTTTTCCCCGTGCTTCTTGCCGCGAACGCCACCTCCAGCCTCTTAGACATGGCTCCGCCGATCAGCGGACTCGCCCTCGCGGATCTTAGGGATAGCTTCGACGAGATTCACAACGGACACCGGCATGAGGCAATCGACATCATGGAACCGAGAGGGACACCCGTGCATGCGGTTGTGTCCGGAACAATCCGCAAATTGTTCCTCAGCAAACCGGGCGGGAACACAATCTACGAGTTTGATGAAACGAGCGTGTATTGCTACTACTACGCGCACCTGGACCGGTACGCGGATGGGTTGCGGGAGGGGCAGCGGGTGGAGCGTGGGGACGTGATCGGTTTTGTGGGATCGACCGGGGATGCGGATGCGCGTTCGCCGCACCTGCATCTGGCAATTGTCGACCTGGGGCCGGAGAAGCAGTGGTGGAAAGGGACGGCGATTGACCCATATCCTGACCTGGTCGCCGCGGTGAAGCGGACGAAATAGCGGATCATCCTCTCCTGTTGCGGCCTGTGAAGCCGGCATCCATTCAGACGGAAACAGCGAGACAGGACGCGTGGCGCCTCCTGTCTCGCTGTCTGGGTTGGGTTGACGAGTGGGTCTAGCGAGGACGGTGACCCCCGCCTCCTCCGCCGCCGCGATAACCGGGCAGGGCGTGTTCGCCGCCGCCTTCGTGCGGTGCTCTGCCTACGTTGCCTTTGCCGTCACGGGCTTCGTTGGCCTGGAAGTGGTTGAAGCGCTGCGAGCCGCGTCCGGGGACCGGTCCGTTGTAGCCGTGACGGGGGTCATAGCGGTTGTCGACGTGGCCGTAGAAGCCCTCGCGGCCATGGAACCAGGGACCGGCTCCAATAAACAAGCCGCCGGCAAACCAGTCGGGCCCATAGTAGCCGTATGGGGAACAGTCGTAGGGGGCGTAGTCGAAGTAGCCGTAGGGGCAGTCGGGGGCTACGCCGATGTCGACAGCGACCTGGGCATGGCCAAGCGATGGGCCCCCCAGGGATGCGCCGCCCAGCAGTGCCATCGCCAGAATTGAGAGTGCAAGGATCTTTCCGTGGGACATAAATCCCTCCTGGCAGCTTTAGAGAGGCAAAAAGGGCGGCGGGTTGTCTTGGAAGCGGGGAAGGGTTTAAATCCTATGGGATTTTTGACTGGGGCCTCGTGTTCGAGAGAACCAAAGGCATACGAGGGACGGCGCAAGCGAATTCTTTCGTAATGTTGATTAATATCCCTTCGTAATGAAGGCAAAAGTCGCTGTTGCAGCGGGGGTTACAGTGGATGGTAAGCTTGGGTCAAATATGCCTGAACCTTGGAAACCTCTAACCGGACTCGGAGAGCTTGACGATGCCGCGACGGCGCAGCAGCGCGGTCCGCGTGCCGCCGACGGTGTGCACGCCATCCAGTCCGATGCGCCGCGGTGTGCGCTGTGCGGGGACGCCATCTTCGGCGAGTTTTACCGCGTGAACATGAAGCTTGCCTGCGCCAAATGCGGCGTAGAGGCGCGCGGCGGGAGTGCGCTTGCAAGCACATCTTCCTTTAGGGACGGGCTGTTGTACGGGATGTTTGCAGCCGGGGTTTCCATGGCGGTGTACGCCGGGTTCACCATCGTGACCCACTTCTACCTGGGCTACGTGGCGGTGGCGGTGGGATGGCTGATCGGCAAGGCGATGATGAGGGGGTCGCAGGGCGTGGGCGGGCCGCGTTTCCAGATAGCCGCAGTGGTGCTTACCTATCTCTCCATCTCGCTGGCGGCGGTACCGATTCGCGTGGAGAATGTTTCCGGGGCCGGGGACGTAAACTGGGGGAGCGAACTGTTCCCGCTGGCGCTGTGGGGACTGGCGTCGCCGATTCTCTACCTGCAATACCCGATCTTCGGGTTTATCGGGCTGGTGCTGCTGCTGGTGGGCATGCGCACCGCGTGGCGGCTGACGGCGGCAAGGCGATTGATTGTGGAAGGGCCCCACCCGGTGGTGATCGCCTGACGAACCGGTCTGATTCGCCAGGCGGTTTGCAAATTTCCCAAATTACCAGGGCAGGGGCTTACCGAGGTGGAAGTATCCGCCGGTGGGGCCGTCGTCTGGGAGCGTGGCGAGGGCGGCGCTGGTCTTGCCGCCTTCACTGAGTTCCATGGTCGCCTGTTCGCCGCCCATATCGGTCTTGACCCAGCCGGGATGCGCTGAGTTGACTTTGATGTTGGTGTCGCGCAGCTCATAGGCCAGGTGGATGGTGAAGGCATTGAGCGCGGTCTTTGAGGCGTCGTAGGCAAACGACTTGGCGTGATAGAGGGGCGAGTTGGGGTCGGCTTGCAGGGTGAGCGAGCCGAGGATGCTGGACAGGTTCACGATGCGGCCCGCGGGGCTTTTCTTGAGCAACGGCAGGAGGGCGCCGGTGAGAGCGACCGGGGCAAAGAAGTTGGTCTCGAAGACCTTGTGCAGCAGGCCGGATTCAACAAAGGCCGCAGTGTGTTCCGGGCCGGTTCCGGGGAATTTGCCGGCGGCGATGCCTGCGTTGTTGATGAGAATGTCGAGGCGTCCGTATTTGGAGTTGAAGTAGTCGTAAGCGGCCTGGTAGTCGGCTGGTTTGGTGATGTCGAATTGAAGCACGTCGGCATCGACGCCGGCGGCGCGCAGCTTTTCAACGGCTTTTTCTCCCTGGGCCAGGTCGCGTGAGCCGATGACGACCTTCACGCCGTCCGCTTTGAGGTCGAGAGCGGTCTGAAAGCCGAGTCCGCGATTTCCGCCGGTAATGAACGCAATTTTCTGAGGCATGTAGTGTACTTCTCCTGTGCTGGTTTTGATTCGCGAGTCTGGAAAAAGGTGCAGGGACATTGCTTCCGCGGGTGTTCAAGCGGGAATCTCATCCCGCATGGGGCAAGCAGCGGCGGGAAGGCGAAGGATATGGTTGCTTTGTGAAGGTCTGAGCGGTTAATGTCCACTCAAGGTTAGAGTCACGTATGCGCCCGTCCGATTCCCCTGAAAAGGACGCAGCGCCTGGGGCCGAGTACGACCGGGCCGAGGTCGCTCAAGTCGCGCTGGAGAATCTGTTCGATGTTTCTCCCGACGCGATCTTTGTCACGGATACCCACGGGGTGATCCGCGGCGCGAATCCGCGTGCAGCCGCATTATTTGGTCACACACAGGCGGAACTGCTGGGGCTGCCGATTGAGAGCCTGGTTCCGGAGCGATTCAGAGGCAAGCACCCCAGTCACAGAGAGAATTACAACGCCCATCCGCGGGCGCGGCAGATGGGTGCGGCCATGAATCTTTTTGGGCTGCGCAAGGATGGAAGCGAGTTCCCGGTCGACATCATGCTCAAGCCGATCGAGACCGCGTCCGGCCCTGTGGTGTTGAGCTTTGTGCGCGATGTGACGGAACAGCGCGCGGCGCTTGACGCGCTGCGGCGCAACGATCAGTACTTGAGGTCGATTGTCGAAAGCGTGCGCGACTATGCGATCTACATGCTTGACCTGGACGGATTCGTGATGACCTGGAATCCCGGCGCGGAGCGGATCAAGCAGTACAGCGCGGACGAGATTGTGGGCATGCACTTCTCGCGTTTCTTTACGCATGAGGATGTGGAGCGGGGCAGGCCGGCGGAACTGTTGAAGCTGGCCGCGATGCGCGGGCGCGTGGAAGAAGAGGCCTGGCGGGTGCGGCGGGATGGCTCGCGTTTTTGGGCGGATGTTGTTCTCACCGCGATTCGCGATGATACGGGCGCGATCACCGGCTACTCCAAAGTGACGCGGGATTTTACCGACCGCAAACGTGCGGAGGAAGCGCTGATCTCCCAACTGAGCACCGCGCTCTTGGCCAATATGGATGCGGGAAAGTTGCTGGGAGCAATTTCAGCGACGATTCGCGACGTGATTCCCCACGACAACGCGGGCCTGGTGCTTTACGATGCAGCGGCCGGGGACATGGTGGTGCAGTTTCTGGGACATGAGGGAACGGATGTGTTTCCCAGGGAGTTGCGGGTTCCGATCGGAAGCTCGCTTTCGGGGATGGCGTTCAAGACGCGCGAGCCGGTGATACTGGAGCGCATGGACGATTCCCGCTTTGCCGCGGACACGACCAGTTACATGCGCCGGATGGGCATGCAGTCAGGCTGCTGGGTTCCGCTGATTCATCACGGCGAGGTGATTGGCGCGTTGTCGGTGGTGAGCCGGGTGGAGGCCAGATTTGGCCAGCGCGAGGCGGAAATGCTGGTGCAGATTGCGGGCCAGGTGGCCATGGCGGTGGATCACTCGATGGCAGTGCGGCGCATTGCGGAACTGCGCGACCAGTTGCGGCAAGAGAAGCAATATCTGGAAGAGGAGATCAACCTGGAACGGCGTTTCGACGACATCGTCGGCGAGAGCACAGGGCTGCGGAGGGTGCTGAAGGAGATTGCGACGGTTGCGCCGACTGACGCGACTGTCCTTATTCAAGGAGAGACGGGAACCGGCAAAGAGCTGCTGGCGCGCGCGATTCACCGGCTGAGCCCGCGCAACGATCGGACATTCATCAAGCTGAACTGCGCGGCGATTCCCGCGGGGCTGATTGAGAGCGAGTTGTTCGGTCACGAGAAGGGCGCGTTCACCGGCGCCATTGCGCGCAAGATCGGACGGCTGGAACTGGCGCACGAAGGGACGCTGTTTCTGGATGAGATTGGCGAGCTGCCGCTGGACTTGCAGCCCAAGCTGCTGCGCGCGTTGCAGGAGCGGGAGATTGAGCGGCTGGGCGGAACGCGGCCGATCCAGGTGAACGTGCGGCTGATCGCGGCCACCAATCGCGACCTGGCGAAAATGGTGATGGAGAAAACCTTCCGCAGCGATCTGTTTTACCGGCTCAAGGTCTTTCCGGTGTTCTCGCCGCCTCTGCGTGAGCGGCTCAGCGACATTCCGATCCTGGTGCGGCATTTTGTCTCAGCACACAGCCGGCGCATGGGCAAGCTGATTGAGAGCATTCCCAACGAGACGATGCAGGCGCTGATCCGCTGGCCGTGGCCGGGGAACATTCGCGAGCTGGAAAACTTTCTGGAGCGCGCCGTGATTCTCACGCGCGGGCCGGTGCTGTATGTACCGCTGGCGGAGCTTGAGACTGCCGGGCAGGAGAACGAGAGCGATGCGGAATCGGAGAGCCCTACGCTTCAGTCCGCCGAGCGCGAGCACATTCTGCGCGCGTTGCGCGAGGCCAAGGGGCAAATTGGCGGCGACGATGGCGCGGCCGCAAAACTAGGACTGAAACGCACTACATTAAATTCGAAGATCAAGAAGCTCGGCATTGAGCGAAGCGAGTATATCTAGAGCGGTTTCAGGATAGGTATACCCTATCTGCACTACTGCGAGGTCGCCGCTCCTTGGGGTCGCGTCGACTTGAGTGTATTCCCTTTGGGTACGGCAATCCTGAAACCGCTATAGTGTCCTGTCCCTGAAATTCGTAGCATAAATTCCGAAGTGCAAACGCAGATCCTTCGACTCACCACCCCCAAACTCCACCCCACAGACGAAGACCTGTCTGCGGGGACCCCGGAAACTGAAAAGCGGTTGGGGCCCCTTTCGCTCAGGATGACAGCCGCAACTTATTCAGAACTATTCGACTCAGGACACTAGCTCTGAAGTGACTATATGTAGTCTCGGTGACGGAATTTCGTCACTTCGTCTTCGTCACATGCTGTTCGTCGCTCCAGTCGTCTCTCTGAGCAAGTTCGCATAACTCCTTTCAATTCAATTTCTCGCATCGCTGCGTCCGCGGGTGGAAGAGTTTGGCACGCGTCTTGCATTGATACAGGGCAAGGTGCAGGAATGAGCCCGAACATGTTACGCATCACGATCGAAGAAAACCCGCAGGATGCGGTCATCAAGCTTGAAGGACGCATCGCCGGTCCCTGGGTGGCGGAGCTCAATCGAGTGTGGGTGGAAACGGCGCCGCAACTGGCGTTCAAGACGCTGGCGCTGGATCTGCGCAGTGTGACCTATGCGGATAACGCCGGCACACAGGTGCTCCGCGGAATCTATGCGCAATCCCGTGCTCAGCTTTTGTCGGGCACGCCCTGGACGCAGTTTCTGGCCGAACAAATCACGCGCAGCAGCGCACAACTTGCTGAAGAGGAGCTTTGACATGCAGACCATGCAAAATGCAGTGAGCGGAACAGGGCATCACACCCCATTGGCCGGCGATTTCTTCAACAAGCTTTCACCTGCGGCGCGCCGGGACATCGAGTCCATGGTTTATCCGACGGCTTATCCGTCCAACATCATGCTCTTCTCTGAGAAGCAGGTTCCGGAGGGAATCTACATCGTGGTGTCGGGCGAGGTGAAGCTCTCAATGAATTCGAGCGACGGCAAGCGGCTGATTCTGCGTATCGCCAAGGCCGGCGAGGTGCTTGAAATGGCTTCAGCCGTGAGTGGCGCGCAGGCGGAGATGACGGCGGAGACGCTTTATCCATCGAAGATTGCGATCATTGAGCGCAGCGAATTTCTCGGCTTCCTGGTGCGTCATCCCGAGGTGTATCAGACACTCACCGTGGAGCTGAGCCGGCACCTGAATCGGATCTACGACCAACTGCGCACGGTGGGCCTGTCTTCATCAGCGCCGGAAAAACTGGCGCGGCTGCTGCTGGATTGGAGTGAGAACGGCCAGAAGACCGAGGCCGGCACACGGTTCCACTTTCCGCTGACGCATGAAGAGATTGGCGAGTTTATCGGCACCTCGCGGGAGACGGTGACGCGCACGCTGACGACGTTCAAACAACGCCGGCTGGTGGCGTGCAACGGCGCAACGCTTACCATTCCCAGCCGCATGGCGCTGCAGACGTTTGCACACTGCTAGGGCACCTGCGGTGCGGCAGACGCTCGCGGGAGGCTCGCTCGGGCGTACTGCTTCGCACCCTCGCGATGGAGAAACTCGCGAGGATGGGGCACGGAGCTTTTGTGGTTGGTTTGGCGTAGGTTCACGGGGTACGTGCTTTGGCCCGCATTGCGAGGGCGGGAGCTGATTGGGCCTCAACCCCTGGGGGAATTTTCATCGGTTTCCCTCAGCGGCTGGGGCAACGGCTCGGAACCGGGCCTTATCGCACGGGCCCAAGCACGTACCCTTGACGGAACCCGGTGTTTATGCGGGTGTTCATGGTTCCACGACTTGTCCCTCCCCCAGAGGAACGACTGCGCAGAAAGCCTCCACGGTACAATTGCAATCAACATTCCATGGAGGCTTTATGCGCAGAATGCTTCTTGCTTTGCTCGCACTCGTCTTTGCTGTTCCCGCTGCCGCGCCGCTGATGGCGCAGGGCGCGCCGCCGCAGGGAGGCGCCGATCAGCCCTACACCGTGGAGTACTACTACAAGCTGCAATGGGGCCATCAGCAGGAGTTCCTGCAACTCTTCCTCAAGAATCACTATCCGTTGCTGAAGAAGATTCAGGCAACGGGGCGCATTCTCTCGGTGAAGATTGAGACGCCGGCGTACCATACCACCGAAGATGGCCGCTGGGATTATCGCATCACGATCAAGTACAAGAACTCGACGGTTGCCACTACCGCAAACCCCGACGAAGAGGCGTTCATCAAGGAGCTGTGGCCGGATCAGGAGACCTACAAGAAAGAAGAGCAGCGGCGGTTTGAAATTCTTCTTGCCCACCAGGACCTGCCGGTGACGGATATTACGCCGAAGTGAAAAAGCAGGGATTAGGGAATAGGGAATAGGGATTTAGGGAACAGGGAACAGGGAATACAATGCCGGCTGCTGCGATGAGCGAGATGGTTGCGATCGGGAAGGTGGTTCTGGGTGAGGACCGCCTGCGGCGTGGCCGAACCAGGCATTGTCGCAACGGCAAGGAGTTCTCGCGGTTCACTTGGCTGCGCTTCCAAGGCGCTCTATTTGATTTCACCGGGTCTGGTGGTCGAGGAGTGAGCAGTTGAGTACAGCTTTGGCTATGCGATGGTGTGAGGCTCTCCATTGACGCCTGGTGCGTCGCCTGCGCGTCCGCGAAGCCCGGCAGGCACTGTTTCGGGCAATCGAAGGACGATCCGGCAAGGAGATTGGTATGCGTTCGATCCGGTTCTTGCTCGCGTTTCTGATATTGGCCATTCCGGCCGTCACGTTTGGTCAGATCGGCATAAGGGTTGCGATTGGGCCGCCTGCGTTGCCCATCTACGACCAGCCGGATTGCCCCGGCGATGGTTATCTGTGGACGCCGGGATATTGGGCGTACGACGACAGCATCTCCGATTACTACTGGGTTCCAGGGACGTGGGTTGAACCGCCAGAGGCCGAATTTCTGTGGACTCCCGGCTATTGGGGCTGGGGCGACGGCGGATTCATGTTCTACGACGGCTATTGGGGTCCAACGGTAGGCTTCTATGGCGGCATTAATTACGGCTTTGGCTATTGGGGCGGCGGATACGGTGGCGGCCGCTGGGACCACGGGCACTTCTTCTATAACAGCTCAGTGAACAACCTGCACGGCGGGGATTTTCACAACACGTACAACGAGAGAATTTCGGCCGGTATTGACAGCCACGTGAGCTTCAACGGCGGAAACGGCGGGGTTGAGGCGCGTCCATCGAAGGAACAGGAGAAGGCGACAGGTCAGAGGCATGTTCCCGCGGTCGCGGCACAGACGCAGCATGCAGCAGCCGCTCGCGCCAATCCGGAGCAGCGCGCAGGAGTGAACCACGGCAAGCCCGCGTTGACGGCGACGGCAAGACCAGGGGATGTGTCCGATCACGGTGCGGCAGGCGCCAGGAGTGCAGCGGAGCCGGCTCACGCTGGAGCCGGTGGAGAGGCGCACGATACACGCACGGCTGTGCATCCCAATGACCTTGCGCCCATTTCGCGGCCGGCAGCGGTCAACTCAGGGAATGCGAAGGCGGACAGGAACTACGAGCAGCAGCAGGACAAGCTGATCTCAAAGCAGAACCAGGAGCGGCAGCAACTGCAGCAGAAGCAGGACGCAGAGCATCAGCAGAAGTCGCAAGCCAACAACCAGAAACTGGAACAGAAGCACCAGCAGCAGACGCAAAAGATGGTGCAGAAGCACACCACGCAGCAACAGTCGCTTCAGTCACGGGCGCCCGCGCCCCAGGCTCATTCATCGGGGGCAGGACCCAGGAAATAGGGGGAAGATGCGGGGCAGGGGTTGCGAACCGCAATTCCTGCCCCGCGTCAGCTCTGCCTCATGCGCTGGCGGATGGGCTCGTTGTCAGCGTAGACGCGCCACTCAGCCACTTTGCCGTCTTCGACGAGCGCGCGAAAAACCGCGGGAGTCTTCCAGTGATTTTCAGGGTTGAGCTTGCCGTTGGGAGCATAAGTGCCCCCGGCTTCGCCCACCATGACAACCGCAGGACCGCCGGTGTAGGTTTCTTCGACAGCGATCTGGTAGTCGGGGACCATCATGAAATAGGCTGCCCAGCCGGCCAGCATTTTTTCGCGGCAGCGGACGGTGTTGCCGAGCGAGTCAATAAAGCAGTGCTCGGGCGACATCAGTTGGGCCAGGGCGTCGGTGTCGTGCCGGTTGATGGCGCGGACGAAGGCTTGCGCGATGGAAGCGGGTGAGTGGGGCATGCGGAGATTGTATGCGCGATTTGGACTACCGGGCCACCGGCTTTTCGTTAGCGAGCCGCACCGCCTACAATAGCTAAAGAATTTCAATCACCGAGGAATCCGATGCCGCTGTCTGGAGAAGCAATCCGCCTGATGAACTATATTGACGACGTCGCTGTGACCCTGCGGCGCGTGTTGGCCACCATTCCGACGTTGACCAACGAAGAGCGCGCACGGGTTGCCGAACACCTGCACCAGGCCAGCCCGAACGCCGAGGATGTCGCCAAGGCCCTTGCCGCTACGCCCACCTCCGTTGCCTGAAACTGTTGCCATTATCGGAGCGGGACCGCTGGGGCGCTGGCTTGCGCTTGCGGCAGCTCGCGCGGGGTTTCGCGTGCTGCTGGAAGACGTGATGCCGGCCAACCTGCACCACGCGCAGGAGGCGCTTCGCGCGGTACTCGGCCAAGAGGCGTTGCCGAACGTAGTCTTTGTCTCAACCATTGAGGAGGCGGTGCGGGAGGCCGATTTGGCGATCGACTGCGTTCCGGATGAGCTGGAGTCGAAGCTGGAGATCTTCTGGCTGCTGGACCGCATGGCGCCGCCGCGGACGGTGCTGGCTACGCCCACTACGCGGCTTTCCATTGCCGACCTGGCCGCTTGCACCTACCGGGCAGGCCAGTGCGTGGGCATGGCCGTGGAGGCGTCAAGCCTGGCAGCCGGCGCTGACACCGAGATTCTGCTGCGGACCACTTCGAAGACAACGCCTGCAACGGTTGAGCTGGTAAGCCGGTTCTGGAGGCTGCTGGGGTTTACGCCGACGTTTGCGGCCGATCCGGCTGAGGTTGCAGGCGTCTCACCGCTAATCCCTAGTCCCTAATCCTTGTTTCCCAGAACTTCTTCGTAATAGCACACGTAGTGGGGCACCACCAGCGTGGAGCAGAAGCGGGACTGCGCGGTTTTGCGGCCGGCATCGCGCATGGCTTCAAGGCGGGGGCGATCTTTGAGCAGGCTCAGGACTCCGTCGGCCATGGCGTCCACGTCGCCGACGGGGTAAAGCAGGCCGGTGACGCCATCGTCGATCAGCTCCGGGACGCCGCCGACGCGGGTTGCGACGGAGGGGACCTTGCAGGCCATGGCCTCCAGCGCGGCCAGGCCGAAGGACTCGAGCTCGCTGGGCATGAGCAGAAGGTCGGCCAGCGGGAGGAGTTCGTTGACGCGCTCCTGCTTGCCGAGAAATTGAACTCTGCTCTGAATCCCCAGATCGTGGGCCAGCCACTCGGCGGCGGAACGGTCGGGGCCGTCGCCGATGAGGACCAGGCGCGCAGGCACCTCGCGGGCCACGCGGGCAAAGATTTTTACGGTGTCGACTACGCGCTTGACCGGCCTGAAGTTGGAGAGGTGCATCAGGATGGCTTCGTCCGGCTTGGCCAGACGGCGGCGCGCTTCGGCACGCTGGGCCGCGTTGTTGAGGGGTGTGTAGACGTCGCAATTGACGAAGTTTTCGACCACTTCGATGCCGCGCGTGACACCGAAATCCTGGAGGGTCTTCTCTTTCAGGTATTTTGAGATGCTGGTGACGCCGTCGCTTTCCTGGATGGCATAGCGAGTGATGGGCAGGTAGCTGCGATCAAGGCCGACCAGGGTGATATCAGTGCCATGCAGGGTGGTCACGAAGGGCAGGCGGCGGCCCTTGGCGGCGAGCATCTGGCGCGCGAGCAGAGCGCTGACCGAGTGGGGGATGGCGTAGTGGACATGGAGCAGGTCGAGGTCGCAGAATTCCGCAACTTCGGCCATGCGCGAGGCCAGGGCCAGGTCGTATGGCGGGAATTCAAAGAGCGGATAGCTTGAGACCGGGACCTCGTGATAGAAGATGCCTTCGTCGCGGCCGCTGAGACGGAAGGGCTGCGAATAAGAGATGAAGTGGACCTGGTGGCCGAGGGCGGCCAACTCGATTCCCAGTTCCGTGGCCACCACGCCGGAGCCGCCGTAGGTGGGATAGCAGGTGATGCCGATGCGCATAAGAATTATTTCCGATCTGCCTTGGTTTAAGACGCTCGCGGACGCGGAGAAGATGCAGCCGCGAAGGAGATGAGTTCGATTTCAGGGAATTGACGGAGCGCATGCAAGGCGGCCTGTTCCACCTGGCGCGAGACGAGGAGCCGGGTGCGCACCCTGGCCAGGGCGGCGTCGTTGTAGCCGGGATGGGTGACCAGTTCAAAGGTGCCTTGCGGCAGGTTCTGGAGCAGAGAGGTGACGGTTGCGGAGTCGAGGGTTCCAGTGGCGAGCACGCCGATGGCGCCATCGGTGGTGGCAAAACCCTCTTCGGCAACGATGCGAAGGAAGGTGGGTTCAAGGTGGCGCAAGAGGCTGACCTGGAGCCGGCGCAGCAATGGGGCGCCGGGCGTGGCGCGCACAGCCCAGGCCGGCTCAAAGGGATTGCGGACGGTGCGGATGCCTGCCGCCTTTGCCGCGCGGAGGACTGGACGCAGGACCGCGGAGAACATGTGCAGATGTTTGTGCGTGTCGATATGCGTGAGGCGCAGGCCGCGGGCTTGCAGCAGGGCGATCTGAGCGGCAGCTTCAGCTTCAATTTCAGCGGAGCCGATGTGCGAAGCCGCAAGCCGCCGCAGGAACGCTCCCAGGGAAGGTAGAAACTGACCGGTGCGGCGTTTGAGCAGCGAAGGGAGTTTACCGGCGGACAGAACCGGGTCCCCATCGACAAGAAGCACATGGCAGCCGACGCCGAGCGAGGGCGTGGCAAGTGCGATCTCGATTGCGTCGTCCGTGGCCGCGGCGCGCGCCATCAGCGTAGCGCTGGTCAACAGGCCGGCCTGATGCAACTCCGCAATGGCACGGTTGACACCGCGCGTCAGTCCAAAGTCGTCGGCATTTGCAATGAGCCGGCCCACCGGGTGAGTTTATCAACCCGGTGCGTGAAGCTCCCAATCAGGAACTGCGCGGGCTGACCGTTGGGATGAGTGTTGGTAGGATTCTGGAATTGCAGTGTCGCCAGGCGTGGGCTGCTTGCCAGAGTCCTGTCCCTGAGATTTGGTGCATAAATTCCGAAGTGCAAACGCAGGTCCTTCGACTCACCACCCCCGAACTCCACCCCGCAGACGAAGACCTGTCTGCGGGGACCCCGGAAACTGAAAAGCGTTTGGGGCCCCTTTCGCTCAGGATGACAGGTCATTTTATGTTATGGACATTAGGGGCAGGACACCAGGGAAAATTTTTATGGTTGGCCGCTGCCTTGCGCGAGCTCAAGATCGAGCTTTGCACGCTCTCCGTTGATGAGCACGATTCCGTCATTGATGAGCTGCTGGCCGGTGCAGTCGTAGGACTCATAGCAGCGCAGCGATTCCAGGGGAAAGAAGAATTCGACTGACAGAGCCTTGGGCGCGGGAACACCCGGTTTGACGCGTCCATGCACCGTGGTGCTGAAGCTGATTCCGTCAAAGTTCTGTTCGCCAGGAAAATAGGTGAGGACGCGACGAATGAGCGGTGAAATGTGCTCGTCAAATGCCAGCGCAGCGAGCTTGTAGCGGGAGGCGCCGGGCGACTCAGACAAGGTTGTGGACATCGAAAGTTCAAGATAGACCTGATGATGGAAGGGGATGAATGCGGGCGGCGCATAGGTGACGAAGTGCGCTTCAGGATCGAGTTCCTTGAGCATGTGGTTGCTGGCGCCCTGGATCGACGACTGGAGCGCAGCCAGCGTCTGCGGTGAGGCATCATGCGCGGGCGGCGGCGGCGCGGGGGCGGCCTGCGGTGGCGCCGGCGCCGGTTTTGGATCAGGCTTGCCCGGAGCGCCGTTTGCCGCGAGAGTTTGCGCGGGGACGCTTGCTGTTGCAATGGTTGCCGCCGGTGGCGTGGATGCCGTTTGCGCTTCGATGGGAGCCGGCTCTTTCGCGGCGGCCTGCTCTTCGTCCGTCAGCCATATCTCCAACTGCTTGCCGTTCAGAAGGACATTGGCATCCAGAAGCGCGCCTTGTTGCGCGAGGTTACTTTGCGCGGCCACGAGCTTGATTGCGGCGGCCTGGGGCAGAAACACCATCAGATTCTCAGCCCGCTCAATGGGCATGCCCATGGTTCTGCCGATCACGTGATGCGAAACTTCAACGGCATATCCCTGCACCGAGGCATTGGCTTGAAATACCGGAACGGCGGCCTTCAAAATGGGCACGACCACGTCAAGAAACGTCTGGCGCGCGCGCTGCTCGTCGTTGAATTTGTCAGAGGAGTAGGCTCCGTAATAGTTGCCGGAGATGGCGATGACCGTTACGCCATTGAAGTGCTCAAAGCGTATGGAGTGCTGATCCGATCGCTTCTGCACCTTCTCTTCAAGATCGAGCTTGCGGCTGAAGTAGAAGGGGAATGTGAACGAATGGCCGGCGATGGTTTGCCCAACTGTCTTGAGGTCACTGAACGACTGCTCCTGAAGCGCGCGCAGAGCGGGGTCGCTGATTTCAATCGGTGCCACTGCCTGGGCTGCAACCAGTCGAGCGACGATCAACAGCATCGCCGCACATGCAATTCTACTTGCGCGCATAAACCGTCCCTGCTGGCTGATAGGGTGGATCAGCCACTGCGCGAGTATACGCGATCAGGGCCCGGACGTCGGTTGCGCTCAGCGTGTTTCCGTAGGGCGGCATCAGCGCGGAGCGATTGAGGGCGGGGCCGCCATGCAGGATGATTGACGTCAAGTCGGCATCGCTCATTTTGTTCAGCGTATCGCCTTCGGTGAAGGGATGCGGCTTGACCGACAGGTTGTCGTAATTCGAAACGCGTTCGGCGGAGGACTCGGGATCGTGGCAGCGGTTGCAATATTTGTCCGCGAGAATTGACCCGACGCGTTGCTGGTAGCCAAGCGCTGTTTCAACCACGTCGAGAGTCGCCGCCTTGGTCTTGCCGGGGGTGACGGCGGTGAGCGAATATCGTCCTGAAATCGAACCTAGAGTGACCGCGGTAGTTGCCTGTCCGCTGGAATCGGTGAGCACGGATGCAGGATCGAAGCTCACACCGGCGGGTCCACGAAATGTAACCAGCGCGCCAACGACCGCAGTGCCCTGATCGTCATTCACCTGCACCACCAGTGGATCCTTCATTGAGGTACCGGTGACGCCAACCTGGTGGCCGCCGCTGGTTTCGACAATTGCAGATCCTTGCGCCGCGGCCTTCAATTCAGCTGCGGGCGAAGGTGCGTGCTTGCAGCCGGCCACAACGGTGAGTGCAATGAGCGCCAAAGCCGCGGATGGATTGTTTGCATTGAATCGACTCATCATTTCGCTCCCCGGCCGGCTTGGCCCTTCAACGTCATCAGGAAGGCCGTCAGTGCACGTGCATCGTCATCGCTCAGGTTCTGGTTCGGTTCTGTTGTGCCCGGCCGCAGTGCCTGCGGGTTCTTCAGCCACGCGTAGATCCATGCAGAATTCAACCGCGAGCCAACCTGCGAGAGCGTCGGTCCTATGTATCCCTTGTCGGTCTTGGTGTCGATGATGTGGCATGACTGGCAGGCGTACTTTGAGTAGTACAACTGGCGGCCGTGTTCCACTGTGTCCGGCGCGCTCTTGTCAGCAGGCGCTAGATCGGCATCGATGGCAGGCGACTGATAGACGGCGAGAATATAGTCTGTCAGTTCCTTGTTATCGCCGTCGCTCAGATTGAAGCGCGGCATGCGTCGAATGAGCGAGGGGCGCAGCGTGTTGGGATTCTTGAGGAAGTCAGTGAGCCATTTGCGCTGTACGGCGCTTCCTTCCCAAGTAAGGTCGGGCGCCATGTCGCCGCCTCTGCCGTTGAAACGGTGGCAACTGAAGCAGGCTAGTTCAGTGATCAGCTTGCCTGCATGTCCGGCAGGTTGGTAATTCGTTTCAGGAACCGCCGCGACGCGCAGAGTATCGGGCATGGAGCGGCTGCGATTGGTGAGGGCAAGCAGCGCAGTGGCCACTGCATCGGTTTGTGCAGGCGTGAGCGCGAACTGCGGCATCTTCACGCTGGAGCCGAAGGCGTGCGGCTGGCGAATCTTGGCGACGATGTAACTGGGCAGGGAGTGCTCCATGCCGGGCAGGAACACGATCTGCGCGAGCGGTTTGCTTCCGATGGCGCTGAGTTCGGGCGCAAAATTTTCGGGCTTCTGCACGCCGTTGATCTCGTGGCAGGCCGCGCATCCCAACTCAACGATGAGTTTGCGTCCATGGGCAATCTGTTGTGGATTCGCTGCGTCAAGGTGAACGCCCGCGCCGTAGTCGGAATCCGACTTGCCTTGCAGATAGGCGGTCAGCGTTGTAATCTGCCGCGGCGTGAAGCGGTAGTGGGGCATGGGCGTGGTTGCATCGTAGATGCGCGGATTCCGAAGCCAGGCAGCAAGCCATTCCGGCTTGGCCTTGTTGCCGATGCGCGTCAGTTCTGGACCCACATCGCCCCCGACGATATTGCCAGCGGCATTCTGCACCGCGTGGCACGAGGCGCAGAAAGATTCTCCATAGAGGCTCGGCCCAGCTGACGGATCGGCTGTCGCCGAGGGCTTTGTCGAAGCAGTGGCTGTGTCGCCCGCCTGCGGGATGCTGGTGCTTGTCAGATATGCCGATATGTCGGTCGCGTCCGTATCGCTGAGCTTGTAGTTGGGCATCGTTGTCGATGCCGCGTAGGCCTGCGGGTCCTTGAGCCAGCTGTAGATCCACTGGCGCGTTGTCTTGTCGGCAATGTGTGTGAGCGACGGAGGATGGTCCGTTGCAAGCACTTTTGTTCCGTCCGGCCTGGCGATGGAGTGGCAGTGAACGCAGCCATAGCGCGTGAGCAGATTTCTGCCGAGGTTGAGCTGGGGCGTTCCGGCCATCGAGTTCTGGTGGCACTGGCCGCATCCGGATTCAATGTAGCGCGTGGGCAGAATGGGTTCTTCACCGGCACGTTCGCTGTGGTGCGCCTCGACCACAGTGGTTGCCTGGCCCTGGCCTCCATGGCAAACGACGCAACCGAAGTTCTCAAGTGAGTGAGGAACGACGGGGTGCTTGCGGAAGGGCTGTTGATTCACATCGGCAAGACTCGCTTCTTTCAATCCAAGATGGCATGTCGTGCAGCGATCGACCACGCCCAGTTCCGGCAGCCAGATCTGGTGGATGCCGGGCTCGAAGCGGCGGCGCAGGCTGATGGCGTCTCCGCGATCGCGGATCAGCGAAAGGTAGTGGCGCTGATACGAATGCCACTGGCTGAAGTGCTCCTTTGCCGGCGCGATGGCCAGCGCCAGCAGCAAGCCGAGACTGACGATGCCGAATGCCCGCACCGGATCGCCGAACAGGGCCCGCCACGCAGAGGAAAGAAACTTTCTTATCGGTTGCACCTAACTCCTCCAAGGCAGAACCCAGGACCAGCCTGGGCCGCGGAACCATGTGCCCACCGCGGTGAGCACAATTAGTTCAAAGAGAAACCACGTCATGATCCAGTAAGCGAGGGGCTTCAAAGCGAGATACCGGCGCCAGCGGGAAGGTGAATCGGGCGTGCTGTTGGCTGCGACCAACATTGCCAAGGCAACTATCACAGTGGGCGCGGCAGCCACATACACATGAAACAGCAACAGGAAGACCAGCATTCCGAGCGCGACGACATAGAACCATCGCAGCCGGAGAGTCCGGTCTTTCAGGAACAGTCCGTTGGCTTCAATGTTGATGTTGAAGTAGGGAATCACGATCAAGGCGATGATGAGCAACGACGGCACCAGCACGCCGGCTACGACAGGCGGGAAGTAGTGCAGCAACTCCTGCAATCCAAGGAAGTACCACGGCGCCTTGGCGGGGTTGGGCGTGTGCGTCGGGTCGGCGATGCCCTCGAGCGGCGCGTTGAAGAAGAGGGAGAAGAGCACCAGCGAGATGGCCAACAACTCAATGGCCAGCGCGGCGCGGAAGAGCACTTCAGGGAAGGTCTGCACCTGGTCTTCCTGCGTGACCTTCACCTGCGCGGAGGTGCGGCGCGTGACAAAGACGACGCGCGTAGGCGAACGGCGCTGGTCTGAGTCGATGCCGGCTACGAAATCTTTCGGATCGCTCATTTTGCCTCCTTCGCGGCGACTGGATTGGCGGCGGCTGCAGGCGCCTTCGGTTCGGACTGCTGCACGTAGAGGCCGCCGTCTTTGCGGATGCGCCAGAAATGTACGGCGATAAACAGAATTGCCGCCAGGGGCAATACCACGCAGTGGAGCACATAGAAGCGCAGCAGTGCGTTGGCGTTGACCTGGTTGCCACCCAGCAGCAGAAAGTGAATCTTGCCGCCGATGAGCGGGACCGCGGAAGAAAGGTTGGACCCGACGGTGATGGCCCAGAAGGCTAACTGGTCCCACGGAAGCAGATAGCCTGTGTAACTCAGGAGCAGCGTGATGACGAGGAGAACGACGCCGATGACCCAGTTGAATTCGCGCGGAGTGCGATATGCGCCGCGATAGAAGACCTTGAACATGTGCGCGAAGACGAGGAAGACCATCAACTGCGCGGACCACCTGTGCAGGTTCCTGAGGAAGAGTCCCGAAGACACAACAAACTGCAGGTCCTTCATGTCGGCATAGGCCTGCGGCACGGAGGGATGGTAGTAGAGCATGAGCAGAATGCCGGTGACGACCAGGATCAGAAAGGTCCCAAGCGTGAGCGTGCCCAGGTACCAGGTGGAGCTGAAGCGCACCATGCGCCTGCGTACTTTGGTCGCGAACAAATGGAGGAAGATGTTCTGCTGGATTGCGAGCGCGCGGTGCAGGGTGCTGGAGCCCGTGCCGCTGCGAAAGACCGATCGCCACACCCGGCTCCCGCGCACTCGTTCAACAATCTGGTCGGCCTTTATGGGCATACTCATATCCTCAAATACTGCAACGGTGGGATGTCTATGGAGCGATCGACCATGAGGTCGCCTTCGTCGCTCACCCATGTCTTCAGCCAGGGCAGAGGCTTCGGCGCGGGGCCTTCAATCTTTTCTCCGGTGCGGGTGAACTTGCTACCGTGGCAGGGGCAGGCGATGATGCCGAGGTCCTGATTCCATGCGGTCAGGCAGCCCAGGTGAGTACACACGGCGTTCAGCGCGAAGTAGCCTTCATCGGCGCGGACGAGGTAGATTCCGGAGTTGACGTCCATGGTGACGGAATTGAGCGCGAAGTTTTCCGGCTTGCCTGCGTTCACGATGGCCGATGGTTCATAGAGAACGTTGGGCGAGAGATACTCGTAGGAGAAGACAATTGTGCCCACGGCGGCAATGCCGAGCGACCCGAGTCCGATCTTGGTAAAGAAGGCTCTGCGATCGAATTCTGTGGGAGGTTTCTTGGCGGTGCTGGGTGCTTCTTCGGGCATGGTCTACCTCTTCAGCGCGCCTGCCAGCGGCGGAGTTGAACGCAAGGGGCGGTTGATGGATTCAATCGAAATCAGTCCGGTCGGTTCGGAGGAAACAAGGTTGTAGGATTCCATGGTGATGGTGCCCGCCGGGCAACGTGCCGCGCACAGGCCGCAGCGAATGCAGCGCGATTCATTTTTCAACATGACCGAACCGGTGATGATGCCAAGTTCGTCGGCTTGAATGTCGTCCAACTCCACGCCGAGCAGTTCGCGATCCTCCGCGAGTTGTCCGATGGTTGCCTCGTCAAATTGAATGCGGTCGAGCGAGACCAGCTCCAGGCAGTTTTCCGGGCAAACGTCGACGCATCCGCCGCACAAGATGCAGGAAGTGGCATCCGCGGCGTTGCCTTCAAATACGGTGTTGATCCAGCAGTGGAGGCAGCGCTGTGCTTCGGCGATCGCGGCTTCCTCATCGAAGCCGATCTCGACCTCGGTCACGCCGGTACGGCGGTTGAGCGGGAGCATGGGAATCGGCGGACGCACCAGGTCAAGCAAGTCCAGCGGCATGCGATGGCGCTCCAGCACCTCGACCTCAACGATCGGAGCGGAGTGTTCCTTGCCTCGCAAAAACTCGTCAATACCGACAGCCGCGCGTTTTCCATCGGCCACGCTGTCGATGATGAGGCGCGGCCCAAACACGCAATCGCCGCCGGCAAAGACGCCGGCCGCGGTGGTCATGAGAGTTTGCGGGTTGACGGCAATGAGGCCACGCGGCGAAATCTCCACGCCATCGTCGGCGCCGAGGAAGGCGAGATTGGGCGCCTGGCCGATGGCCATGATGATGGTGTCGCAGTCAAGACGCGTTTCGCTGTTCTCATAGAACGTGGGGCTGAAGCGCCGATTTGCATCGAAGACAGACTTTGTTTTCAGAACTTCAAGAGCCACGGCACGGCCGTTCTCGCCGATGATCTGCTTGGGGCCGAAGCCGGGATGAATAATGATGCCTTCTTCTTCGGCTTCTTCGATTTCTTCAAGAGCCGCGGGCATCTCGGCGCGAGTTTCCAGGCACACGAGGTGCACTTCCTGGGCGCCCAGGCGCAATGCAGAGAGCGAGACGTCCATCATTTCCCGTGCTGCCACCGCATCCATGCTTCCCTGCGATGGTTCGAAGTTTTCTACTCCGCCTGCATGCTGGCGCAGGACTTCACGGGCCGCTGAACGGGCCACGTCCATTGCCACGTTGCCGCCGCCGATGACCAGCACTTTCTTGCCGATGGTGAATCGATAGCCGAGATTCACGTTGAGCAGGAAGTCGATGCCCTTGTAGACGCCATCGAGGTTGACGCCGGGAATGGTGAGGTCGCGGCTGCGATGCGCGCCCACCGCAATCAGCACTGCGTCATAGTCGCGCCGCAGATCGGCGATGCTGAAATCACGGCCGGCTGCCTGGTTGAGTTTCAGCGTGATGTCGCCGGTGGAGAGGATTTCGCGCACCTGGGCTTCCACCACGTCGCGCGACAATCGATATTCGGGCAGGCCGAGATAGAGCATTCCGCCTGCGACCTGCGAGGCTTCAAAGATGGTGACGGCGTAACCCATCAGGGCGAGATCATGCGCGGACGAAAGGCCTACAGGCCCCGCGCCCACAACGGCGACGCGGAAGGGAAGCTTGGGCTGCAAACGGCCGGCGTTCACATCGATGGGATGCCGCGACTCGGGTCCGTGGCGCTCGGTGAGAAAGCGCTTGAGCGCGCGGATGGCGATTGGCTTGTCGATTTCTCCGCGGCGGCAGGCTGTCTCGCACGGATGCGCGCAGACGCGTCCGCAGATGCTGGCCATTGGATTGGGCTCGCGTGCGGCGCGATAGGCCTCTTCAAACTCGCCTTCTGCAATGAGGGAAACATAGCGTCCCGCGTTGGTGTGCGCGGGACAGGCCATCATGCAGGGGAAGTTGGTGTTCAGCCAATCCCTGTCAACTTTTTTGTCGACAAATCGTTGCAGCATCCGGGGACCTTTCCCGTTGGGAGAAGAGCTGCGGGCGGCAGGAGAAGTCTCTTCCGCCCGTGGATTTACTTGCTGAGGGTGAAGTCCGCCGAGGTATCGCCGGCAACTTTCACAGGATTCGATTTGTTCTTTGCGCCTTCGTGCCACGCGGTCACGGTGTAGGCGCCGTCGGGGACGTTGTCGATCTTGAAAGAGCCCGAGGCGTCTGTCACTGCGAAGTAGGGCGTGGGCGAAACGATGACGTAGCCCGCCATCTCCGGATGAACGTTGCACAGCAGCGGAACGATGCCGGGGTTATCGAATTTGAAGGATTGCCGCTGACCCTTTGGCCATGTTCCCAGATTGTGCCCGAGCTTCTTGTTGCCGCTGATCGAAATCCAGAACACGTTATGGGCAACGCTATCGCTGTTGAGGAATTCAACCGTAGTGCCTTGCGCGACGGCCGTGATGTGGGGCACGAACATGAGGCCCTTCTGGTCAATGGTGATGTGCTGTGTGGGGGCAGGGAAGGTTTTGCCGGCGACTGCTTCAACATAGACAACGGACTCGCCGCTGACTCCGGAGACCTTACCGTGGATGGTGCCGGCAAAGGCTGCTGCGCTGAATGCCGAAAGAACGATGGTGGATACAACAGCGATTTTTTTCATATGTTCTCCTGGTTCACAAAGTCAAAGTCGTTGGTGCTGTGCTAGTAGACAAACTCCAAGCCGAGAATCAACGCGTTGGTCCGGAATGGGCCGGTAATCACTGCGCCGGTGGCCGGGTTGTAGACAACCTGCTGCGGCATGATCTGATATTCGAGAGAGGCCTTGATGTTGGCGTGAATGAGGAACTGCTCGCCCGGAGTGAATCGGTTGCGGGTGGCCGAATAGGGCGAGAAGAATGAGGAGCCCGGAGGCGCGGTCGGATCATATTGAATGAAGTTGATCCGGTCGGCGCTGGACTTAACCTGGTCCCAGCGCATGATGGTCATTGCCCAGGGCAGTGCGAGGTAGTCCGCTTCAGCAAAGCCGCCGCTGTAGGTCACCGCGGACCCTGGCGTGAATCCTGTGATTCCTTCCGCCCCGGATGCAGTCACCGGGAGCAGGTTGTGGTCGTGCGCGGCCACGTAGACACCAAACAGATTGAAGTTGTGGTAGTTGAAGTTGACGTCTCCGCCTACGCGGTAGTAGGGCTCCCGCGCGGTGAGGACGGTGGGCGTGACCCCATCGGCAAGGACGCCGCTGAAGGGTTGCGCGGTTCTTCCATAGAAGTAGAAGGCGCCCAGCGCGAGATAGGTATGATCGCGCGGTCCCATGGCGCCGGCAGCCTGCACCTCGTTGCGGCTGGCCGGATCCTTTTCAAGATTGAAGCGGTAGGCGAGTCGCCCATACATGTCTTTGAAATTTGCGTCGGAGTTGAAGGCGACGGCGTTTTGCGGCGCAACGTTGGGCGGGCTGATGGCAACGCCGGTTGTGTTCTGGTCAAACACAGCGAAAGAGTAGTGGTAGCCCTGGTAGGAGTGGCCGCCGCTGAACTCGACGCCATTGGCCGCGTCTTCAAGCGCAGAGCCGTTGTTGACGTTCTGCGCAGGGCCCAGGCCGTTCTGAATGCCGACGTTGGCCTGCGAGAAGATGTCCCATCCGCTGAGGTTCCAGGTACGCGCCTGGCTGAAGGGCAGATCGAGTTCAAACTGGCCGGCGCGCATGTTGAGCGAATCGGTGGGCATCTTGAGGAACCGGCTGAGGTCGTTGAACTTCAGATAGCCATCGCCGAGCGCGCCGTTGGCGTTGGCGCCGGCGACGCTGATGTCGTCGTCCACCCACCAGGAGATGCCGGTGCCGAAGCTGCCGGCGGTGAAGATGCTGAAGTATCCGGGCTGAAAATCGGACTTGGGAATGAAGTTGCCCACCGTGCCCGCGGGAAGCGCCTGGTTGAAGTTGTTGCGGTTGGCGCCAATCTGCTGGTAATAGGTGTTGTAGCGCAAACCGATGGGGAGCAGCCCCGGAATTGAACCCGGATAGACGGTGTGCGGCCAGAGTTCAGCCTGCGCAGGAGCGCCGAGCAGGACGGGCGGCGTCTTGAGGAACGACTCGTCATCCTTTGGAAACTTGAAACCCGCATCCTTGAATGCCTTGCCGAAATCGTTGAGCTTGGGAAAATCGGAGTGGCAGGTGGTGCAGGATGTGCCATAACGGCGGGAAAACGCGGGAATGGCGCTGGCGGAGGGTGAAACCGACAGTGCGACGAAGGTTGCGATCAGGAGGAGAGAGAGCTGTTTGCCGTTCATGAATTGGCCTCTGGGTTTCAAGTCACAGCCTGAAATCTCTGTAGTTAGGCATTGTGATGGGGGTCACCAACCTTGAGATGTGACGGCAATCACCGCACATCAATCGATATCCTTCTAGGGAGTCTGGTGGACGTGATCTGAATCACACCGAACCGCACTGAAACTCCTTCTGAATGAATGGCTTTCAGGGATCCGATCCGATCCCGCCGGCAGCCAGGACAGCGGTGGAGACGAGATGGGGCTGCCGGGATGGGCGAAAATGGGTTGAGGAGAGCTTCCCGATGAGCCTGTATTGCGCCGTGGGCGGTGTGGAGACTGATTTGAGCGCGCAGCAGCTCAAGGAACTGCTTGCCGAGAGCCTTGCGCAACTGGGCGAACGGAATCGCGTTCTGGCTGTGCCGCCGGACCAGAGCCGGGCGCACTCGCGGGCAGGCGATCTGACCCGGTATGCGTGGGAGTACTACGGCGAGCGGCTGAAGGCGATTTTGCCCGCGCTGGGCACGCATACGCCGATGAAGCCGGCGCAGCTTGAGCACATGTTTGGCGAAGTTCCGCAGGATCTGTTTCGGGTGCATAACTGGCGCACGGATGTGGAGACGGTGGGCGAGGTTCCGGCGGAGCTGATTCACGAACTTTCAGAAGGCAAGCTGAATTATGCGTGGCCGGCGCAGGTGAACCGGCTGATTGCGCGGGGCGGGTTCGACCTGATTCTGTCGATCGGACAGGTAGTTCCGCATGAAGTCATCGGCATGGCCAATTACAACAAGAACATCCTGGTGGGCACGGGCGGGCGCGAGGGCATCAACCGCAGCCACTACCTGGGCGCGGTGTATGGGATGGAGCGGATCATGGGGCGGGCGCGGAATCCGGTGCGGGCTGTGCTGAATTACGCTTCGGAGCACTTCCTCAAACATTTGCCGATTGTGTATGTACTCACCGTGGTGGGGCGCGCGGCGGACGGCGGACTGGCAGTGCGCGGGCTGTTCATTGGCGATGACGTGGAGTGCTTTGAGTTAGCGGCCGCACTTAGCTTGAAGGTTAACTTTGAGATAGTCGATGAGCCGATCAAGAAAGCGGTTGTGTATCTCGATCCGCATGAGTTTCATTCAACGTGGCTGGGGAACAAGGCTGTGTATCGCACGCGGATGGCGCTGGCGGATGACGCGGAGTTAGTGATTCTTGCACCGGGAGTGCGGGAGTTTGGCGAGGACGCCACGATTGATGCGTTGATTCGCAAGTATGGGTATTACGGCACGCCGGCGACGCTGGATGCGGTGAACAGGAATGCTGATTTGGCCGCGGAGTTGAGCGCGGCGGCGCATTTGATTCATGGATCGTCGGAGGGGCGGTTCAGGATTACGTGGTGTCCGGGGAAGCTCAGCAGGGAAGAGGTGGAGGGCGTTGGGTTTGGGTATGGGGATTTGAACGATATGTTGAAGCGCTACGACCCGGAGAAGTTAGCGCATGGATCTAACACTGTGGATGGGGAAGAGGTTTTCTTTATCGCGAATCCGGGGTTGGGGCTTTGGGCGCATCGCGTGCGGCTATGACGCCGGAAGCGGAGATTGGTCATCGACACACACGTCCGCCCCCGAATAGATTGGTAATCTTCGATGTCTCAGTCGCGACGCGGTTGGGCGCCGTCACCGGTGCGGGCGGCCCTTGAACCGAGAGGGCTGGGTTGAGGCTGCTCCCCGGGCGTCTTCGGTTCTCGGCCAAGAGGGTAAAGATGTCGGTGGCGACAACAATACATTAAGGGCCTATATTGGCTGAGTTGAACGAAGATTTTGATTGAGGGGGCGCGAAGTTGAGATTAAGCAAACTGATTGAGGAAACGCTGAGTGAAATTGCATTGGGAGTCAAGGTGGCGAAGGAGAACTCGCGCAGTCTTCTTGTCATTGCTCCTGGGACGGTCGGAGGAAGAATTGTCGCAGAAATATCCTATATAGAATTTGATGTTTCCATTGTAGTGGCAGAAGGTTCCGGGGCCAATCGGTCGGATGAGAAGGGCGTCGGTGGAGAAATTAGGGTTCTATCGATTGGTGGAATCGGTGGAAAAACCGGGACAAAGAAAGATGACACTAGTTCGTCATCGCTCCAGCTTAGTCATCGGATTTCCTTTAAGGTCCCAGTCTGTATGGGCGCCGAATATTAGAAGTTGCCTCATAAACCTTGTGGTTCCGTCGGAGTACATCCCGCAGGGGCTAAAGCCCGGTCCTCTTATGAGCTTTGTTGGCACGACTGAAGTCGTGCCCTTTCAAAGCCAAGACCGCGATGGCTGCCCTTAGCTGTTCTTGCAATCGGAGGATCACGCCATCCCGAATTCCCGCAGCAGAAACGCGTAGTCGAAGGCGATCTCTCTGAGATAGTCGTAGCGGCCGCTGGAGCCGCCGTGGCCGGCTTGCATGTTGGTAACTAACAGCAGTGGATTGCTATCCGTCTTCAGCGTGCGGAGCTTGGCGACGTACTTGGCTGGCTCCCAGTACATGACCTGGCTGTCGTGAAGCGATGTCTTGACTAACATGGATGGGTAACTCGCGGGTTTCAACTGGTCGTAGGGCGAGTAACTCAGCATGTAATGGAAGTAGGTCTCCTGATTGGGGTCGCCCCATTCTTCGTACTCGGGAACGGTGAGTGGCAAGGACGCGTCGAGCATGGTGTTCATCACGTCGACGAAGGGGACGTGGGAGAGGACGGCGCGAAAGAGGTCGGGGCGCAGGTTGACGACGGCGCCCATGAGCAAACCGCCTGCCGATCCGCCTTCAATGGCGACGCGCGCGGGGTCGCCGTAACCTGCGGCGGTAAGGTGCTCGACGGCGGCGATGAAGTCGGTGAAGGTGTTGCGCTTGACGAGCATTTTGCCGGCGTCGTGCCAGGGCTTGCCGAGGTCGCCGCCGCCGCGGATGTGGGCATAGGCCATGACGACGCCGCGATCGAGCAGGCTGAGGCGGTTGCCGCTGAAGCCGATGGGGAGGGAGTAGCCGTAGCTGCCGTAGGCGTAGACGTAAAGGGGACTCGATGCGGACCTGGAGGTCCGCAGTACAGCCGATCTGGAGATCGGCGCTACTCTCTTATCTTTGCGATAGACAAGAGAGATGGGAACCTGGACGCCGTCGGGTGCGGTGGCGAGGACGCGTTCGCTGGCGTAGAGGGTTCGGTCGAAGCCGCCGGGGATTTCGACTTGCTTGAGGAGCGTGGAGACGCCGGCGACGGGGTCGTATTCGAAGACGGAACTGGGCGTGACCAGGGACTGGTAGCCGTAGCGGAAGGTGGGCGTGTCAAAGACGCGATTGATGTGTGGGTGGGCGTCGTAGGCCGGCTCGGGGAAGGCGATTTCGCGGGTGAGCGCGGCTTCAGGGCCGTCGCCGGCGAATTGCCAGACGCGCAGGCGGGGCAGACCGCCTTCGCGCTCGGATGCAACAAAGAAACCGGCGAATAGATCGACGTCTTCAAGCATCACGTTTTCGCGATGAGGAATGCGCTCGGTCCAGTGGCTGCGGCCGGGCGTGGCGACGGGCGCGGTGACCAGGCGCAGGTTGCGGCCTTGATCGTTGGTGCGGATGAACCAGAGGCCGTTGCGGTGATCGACGGAGTACTCGTGCTCGTCCTCGCGTGGCGAGATGACCCGGAATTCGCCGTTGGGCTGGGCAGCTTCGAGGAACTGTGACTCGGTGGTGGTGTGGCTGGCGGATTCAAGGACGATGAATTTGCCGTCGCGGGTGCGGCCTGTGCCGAGGTTGAAGCGCTCGTCGTTATCTTGATAAATCAACACAGCCTCAGAGAGCTGCCCGGCGCAGCCGCGCCAGAGTTGATACTGGCGCTTCTGCTCCTCGTCTTCAACGGTGTAAAAGAGGGTTTGATTGTCGGCGGCCCACGTGATGGAGCCGACGCGCTCGACCTGTTCAAGCAGGGTTTCGCCGGTGGCCAGATCTTTGATGTGCAGGGTGTATTGGCGGAAGCCGGTGGTGTCCGTGGTGTAGGCGAGCCAGCGGCCGTCGTCGGTGATGTCGGATGCGCCGAGAGAAAAGAAGGCATGGCCTTCGGCTAGCTGGTTGCCGTCGAGGACGGTTTGTTCCAGAGCATCCTCGTCAGGCGCCGAGGCTGTGCCCGCTTTGCGGCAGTGGATGGCGTACTGGCGGCCTTCCTCGGTGCGGGTGTAATACCACCAGGGGCCGTCGCGATAGGGGACGGAGACGTCGGTCTGCTTCACGTGCGAGAGCATCTCCTGGTAGAGATCATCGCGGAGGCCGGCGAGCGGAGCCATTACGGACTCGGCGTAGGCGTTCTCGGCTTCGAGATACGCGGTGACTTCCGGGTCCTGCTTGTCGCGGAGCCAGGCGTAGTCGTCGATGAGGACTGTTTCGTGAAGAGTGGTCTCGGTGTGCTGCTTTCGGGCGATGGGGGGGACTGAGGTCATGGCTTCTTTAGTTTAGAGGGGAGGGGTGAGCTTTCAGCTCTCAGATTTCAGCTTGGGTTCCGAGGAACTGGCTCCATTTCGACGCATAGGACGGAAATATCCCTGGATGGAGCGGAATTGCTGGCAGCAGCTTATCAAGCTGAGAGCTGAAAGCTGAAAGCTGCTTTCCGGGAACTTTTTGAGCAGCTTCCGCGTACAATGGAGAGCAATGCAAGGCACTTATCGCTCTTCCATGACCGCTCTACGGCTGCTGGTTGCCGTTCTCCTGGGATGTTCCGGCTCGGCTGCGCTTGCCGAGAAGGTTCAGGACCTGCCCAAACCCACCGATTATGTCAGCGATTACGCGCATGTGCTTTCTCCCCAGGAGATAGTGCGACTGGACAGCCTGTGCGCTCAGCTCGATCGTTCGGCGGCCAACGCGCAGATTGCGGTGGTGACGATTCATACGCTGGATGGGGACGACTCCGCTGACTTTGCGACAAACCTGTTTGAGCAGATGAAGATTGGGGCGAAGGGATCGGATCGTGGCGTCCTGCTGCTGTTCGCGATCAACGATCATCGGCGCTCAATCAAGGTTGGTTATGGCCTGGAGGGCATCCTGACCGACGCCAAGACAGGCGATATCGGACGGGACATGGTTCCTTATCTGAAGGCCAACGACTTTGATGGTGCGGTGACATTAGGTGTGGGCGAGATTGCGCAGGTGATCGCCGCCGATGCCAAGGTTACCTTGCAGGACCAGCCGACGGCGCCCATTGTTCGACCTGTGAGCCAGAGACACTCAGGGGGCTCGGTCGTCTTCATCATCATTTGGCTGGTGATCGTCTTCGGCGGAGCAATTATGCGGATGATCTTCGGCAGGCGCAGAGGCTTCGGTGGTGGCGGCGTCTGGTTCATCGGTGGCGGCGGCGGTGGAGGATTTGGTGGTGGCGGCGGTGGGGACGGCGGTGGCGGCGGCTTTGGCGGTTTTGGGGGAGGCAGCACCGGCGGTGGCGGTTCCGACGGAAGCTGGTAGCTTTTCAAGTTTCTAGGTGGCTTCCTTGAGTGGGAGCCGGAGGAGAAGAGGACGGTATGAGCAAGGGATTTTGGGTTCTGATAGGGATTGTGGGCGTGCTGGTGCTGGCGATGCTGATGGTGTTTGGCAGCTTTAAGAGCGCCCAGAACCAGATGGTGGCCAAGGATCAGGCTGTGAAGGCGGCGTGGTCCGAGGTGGACGTGCAATTGGAGCGGCGCGCCGATTTGATTCCCAACCTGGTGGAGACGGTCAAGGGATTCACGAAGGAAGAAAACAGCGTGTATGCCGAAATCGCCAACGCGCGGACGGGCCTGATGAATGCGCAGACTCCGCAGGACAAGATTGCTGCGAACGGGCAAGTGGACAGCGCGCTGACCAAGTTCCTTGTGCTCACCGAGAACTATCCGCAACTGCGTTCGAGCGAGCAGTTCATGCGCTTGCAGGACGAGTTGTCAGGGACGGAGAACCGCATTGGCGTGGCGCGCAAGCGCTACAACGACCGGATCGAGGAGTACAACACCTTCGTGCTGCAGTTCCCCAACAGCATCTGGGCGGGGATTCTGGGATTCAAGCAGAACGACGCGTACTTCAAGGCCAGCCCCGCTGCGCAGACGGTGCCCTCAGTTAAGTTCTAGCGCCACTGCGTGGGGCGGATGGCACCTGCGGTGCGGCAGACGCTCGCGGGAGGCTCGGCACCTGCGGTGCGGCAGACGCTTGTGGGAGGCTCGGCACGGGGGTACTGCGGTTTGCGGCAGCAAAAAGCCGCAAACATGGAAGCCGTGCCTTCATCGCGTCCCTCCAGGACGCGAACGATCCGCTGGGCGGGTTTCCACGGGTTGCGCTTCGCTTCATCCGTGGCTATTTTCATACCGTCCCTCCGGGACGGCCCATCATCCTTGTTGCGCGATGGAATGCATGTTTTCCCATGTCCCAAAGGCGGGACATGGGACACCCAGTTTGTCCTTTATAAAGAAACAGGCGAGAAGATCGGCGGAAACGCAAGAAAGGGCATCCCGCGTTGCGGGGTGCCCTTTTTCAATGGGTTTGGCTGGTGTGCCGGGTACTCGATCTACTTGAAGGAGGCGATGGCGCTGGCTTCGTCGTCCTTGACGTCGAATACGGTATAGAGCTTGGTGAGTTGGAGCAGGTCGTGGACCTTCTTGGTCAGGTTCAGGAGCTTGACTTCCGCGCCCTGGTTGCGCGCCGAGGTGTAGGCGCTGACCAGCTCGCCGAGGCCGGAGCTGTCAATGTAGTTCACGTCGCCCAGGTTCAGCAGGATATTCTTGGTCCCTTTGCTGATCAGGTCGCGAATGGCATCGCGCAACTGCACACTGCCTTCGCCCAGAGTAATCCGCCCGCTGAGGTCAAGAACGGTGACGCCGTCCACTTCACGGGAAGCAATAGTAAGTGCCACGGGAATTCCTCCTTGTTGGTAATACCGTTATAGCACTTTAGCAGGGATAGGCTGGGAAGTTCCACCAAGTCTGAATCGTCAGCCGGGATTGACTCCCGGGGTCGGCTCCGACGCGCCCTGCGCAAGTGCCCTAGGTTGTATTGCCAGCCGGCGCCAGATGCTTGATGAGCGTCAGCTCGGTTCCTGGATGCAGTTGACGAAAGTGTACCTCATCCATGAACGATCGGATGAGGAAGATTCCGCGGCCCGTGCCGCGGAGCAGATTTTCCGGGGCCAGGGGATCGGGAATGGTGTCCGGATCGAGACCTTTGCCCTGGTCGGCGATGGTGAACACCAGCGACGCACCGGTGTTTTCAAAGCTGGCTGTCACCATTTTGGAGGGATCGTAATCATTGCCGTGCAGTACTGCGTTGACGGCAGCCTCGCGGACTGCCATGGTGAGGTGGAAGCGTTCGTCTTCGTCCAGGCCGGCTTCCGCGGCCATCTTCTCCGCGACAGCCTCGATCTCGCTCACGCTTTCCATGGTGGAACTCAGCGAAAAACTCATTCGTCCTGCCTTGGGTCCAGTCACCGGGTTGCTTATACCTCATTTCCGGCATGGGAGGGGACACACATCTGCCTCCGCGCCTGAGGAACCTTGCTCGCAGTTTCATGGCTGAAGGCGATTGTGTCAAGCATTGCGTGATGTTCAGGCCGCTTGACCGCATCAAAACTACACCTCGCAGCACAAACGCATTGCGCTTTGTTGTCTCATGGCGGGCACGGATTGGTGTCGCAATGAACTAAGCCGATGCGGCATGTGATGAACCTCAGGCGCAAAATGCTGCCAAGGGAATACACTCAGCTCATGACGCTTCGCACTCGAGCGCGGGTGAGTTTGACGGCGCTGCTCGGCACGCCGGTGACCGATGCGCAGGGGCACTTGCGCGGGCGGTTGAAGGATGTTGCCGTGGCTACCGGTCCGGATGCGGGCAAGGTGGCGGGGCTGGTGCTGAAGACGCGCGCGGGGCTGTGCATTGTTCCCTCAGAGGACGTGATGGAGACGCCCGCCGGCACACTCGAGCTGCGCTCGGCAGGCGCGATGGTTCCTCTGGAGGAAGAAGGGAACTACCTCTACCTGCAGCAGGACCTGATGGACCGGCAGATCATCGACATTCATGGGCGCAAAGTGGTGCGCGTGAACGATGTGGAACTGGAGTGGATGGGGCGTGGAGCGGCGCACCTGCTGCGCGTGGCCGAGGTCGAAGTCGGACTGCGGGGAGCGTTTCGCAGGGTCTTCAAGGGGCTTTTGCCGCGGGCCACGCTGGAGTCGATCAGCCGCAAGCTGGGAGCGCATGGGATTCCCTGGGAGTTTGTGGACGTGATTGAAGTGGACCCGGCGCGGCGCGTGAAGCTGCGCATTGAGTACGAGCGGCTGGCCGAGATGCATCCGTCCGACCTGGCCGAGATTCTGGAAGACCTGGCGCCGGCCGAGCGCGCGGCCGTCTTTACCTCGCTGGACGAGGAAGTGGCGGCCGAGACGCTGGAGGAGGTTGAGCCGAAGCTGCAGAAGGCTCTCCTGGAAAAGCTGGGCGAGGAGCGAATCGCCGACATTGTGGAGGAGATGGACCCCGGCGCGGCGGCCGACCTGCTGGCCGAGCTGCCGGAGGAGCAGTCGGACGCGATTCTGGAGGAGATGGAGCCGGAGGAGCGGCAGGAGGTGGAAGATCTGCTGGAGTTTGACGAGGACTCTGCTGCCGGCTGCATGACCACCGATTTCATCTATCTGGGCATGCAGTCTACGGTGGCCGAGGCGGTGCATGCGCTGCGGAGCTTTGACGGCGATCCGGAGAGCGTGACCGAGGTTTACCTGCTGGATGAGAAGCGCGTGCTGCGCGGGTCGGTCTCGCTGGCGCGGCTGGTGATGGCGCAGCCGGAGACGCGGATTTCGGTTCTGGCCGAGCCGCGGGTGCTCTCCTGCCCCGCGGATTTGAACCAGAACGATCTGGCCGAGCTGTTCGACAAATACAACCTGCACGCCCTGCCGGTGGTGGATGGCCAGAACCGGATGGTGGGGGTGGTGCAGGCCGACCACGTGATCAGTTTTCTGCGCGAGAAGCTGTAAGTTGAACCAATTGCAGGGGAAAACGCTCCGATTTCGGCAAAAGTTGACCAAAACAGTACATAATTATTTTTCCTGAAGCTCGGATCAAAGATAAAATATGCGGATTTATCCAGATATGTGAAAGAATTCAAGTATGATCCAGTTTCCCAAAATCATTCAGGGCGGCATGGGTGTGGGCGTCTCGAATTGGAGTCTGGCCAATGCTGTCTCCAAAATGGGACAGCTTGGCGTGGTTTCCGGAACGGCGCTCGACCAGTTGTTTGTCCGCCGTCTTGCCGACGGCGACACCGAAGGCCACATGCGCCGGGGACTGGACGCGTTTCCCTTTCCAGAGATGGCGAGGCGAATCTGGCAGGAGTACTTTGTGCCCGGCGGCAAGCCCGAGGGCGCGCCGTATCCAACGGTTCCCATGCACCAGCGCAAGGATTCGCGCAAGCTGATTGAGCTGTGCATGGTGAGCAACTTTGTTGAGGTGTTTCTGGCGCGAGAAGGGCACAAGAATCCCGTAGGCATCAATTTTCTTGAGAAGGTGCAGTTGCCGCATCTGCCGTCGATTTATGGAGCGATGCTGGCGGGCGTGGGCTATGTGCTGATGGGCGCTGGAATTCCGCTGCACATTCCCGGGGTGCTGGACGCGTTTGCGCTGCACCATGTGGGCGAGTACAAGCTGACGGTGACCGGCGCGGTGCCGGGGCAGGACACGCAGATGATACTTGATCCGGCTGAGTTCGCGGAGGGCCCGCTGCCCATCCTGCACCGGCCGCGTTTCCTGGCTATTGTTTCTTCCAACACGCTGGCGACCACCATGCTGCGCCGGGCCAGTGGACGCGTGGACGGGCTGGTGATTGAGAGCCCCACGGCCGGCGGACACAATGCGCCGCCGCGCGGCAAGCTGCAGTTGAACGAGGACGGCGAGCCCATCTACGGCGAACGCGACCGGGTGGACATTGAAGGTTTGAGAGCGCTGGGCGTTCCTTTCTGGCTGGCCGGCGGGTATGGCAACGCGGAAAAGCTGCGCGAGGCGCTGGAGCAGGGCGCTGCGGGAATTCAGGTGGGAACCGCGTTTGCGTTCTCTGAAGAGTCCGGGATGCGGGCCGACCTGAAGAGCAAGCTGATTGCCCAGGCACTGACCGGCACAGGCGAGGTGTTTACGGATCCGCTGGCGTCGCCCACCGGGTTCCCATTCAAGGTTGCGCTGCTGGAAGGGACATCGTCCAAGTTCGAGATCTACCAGGAGCGGAAAAGGGTTTGCGATCTGGGCTACCTCCGTGACCCGTATGCCGCGGAGAATGGCACCATCGGGTACCGCTGTTCGGCGGAGCCGGTGGCGAACTACCTGGCCAAGGGCGGCAAAATTGAGGATACGGTGGGCAGAAAGTGCCTTTGCAACGCGCTGATGGCCAATATCGGCCACCAGCAGGTGCGCAAGGGCGAAATGGAGGAGCCGCCGCTGGTGACCGTGGGCGACGACCTGAACACCATTGCGACCTTCCTGGCGCCGGGGCGCTCAAGCTATAGCGCTGCCGATGTGGTCCATTCGCTGCTGAGCCTAGTGGGCGAAGAGCAGCCGGTCGAGACAGTCGCCGAACTGGAGCCAGTGCTGATGATGGAGCCGGTTCAGGTTCAGGAACGGGTTCTGGCCACGGCGTAAGACCGTCGAAAAGGTAAACCTTTCGTGCTCATCGGGAGAAGAGCACCCCTCAGCGGCTAAAGCCGAGGGAATTCCAAACCGTTTTTGGCACGATTAAAATCGTGCCCTTTCAAAACAACAGCGTCAATGCCGAACGGGAACCTTCCGGCCGCCTGTCAAGCCGGTGGCGCCGCGCCTGGCCCTCCTGCACGAAAGACTCTTGGGACGCGATCGGCCGGAGCGGGCAGAGCAGGGAACGCTGCGTGCGGCTCGGTCTGATACCAGTAGGCCGTGGTGTAGAAATCGTCTGAACGATGGTTGGCGTGGCCATGCTCCATGGTCACCCGGATGGACTTTTCAAAGGTGATGGGGCTCTCGGTGTGCCAGCGGTAGAGGCAGTAGCGGCCACCGAGCCGCTCGGCGTCCACGATGTAGGGTGCGCCGTTGTGCTGATAGCCGAAGGGCTGTCCGCCGAAGTCCCAGGCGCCGTTGTAGTAGTCTTCGGTCCCGGTTCCGTTGATGGTGGGCAGCGGGTCGCCGTCGATGAAGATCATATCGTCGCCTTCGCCAAACCAGCCGTCCTGGTTCTGCTCCACCGAATGCGTGACCCCCACAAAATGGCCTTTGCCGACGGCATCGAGAAAGACGTAGTTGCCTGCGCCGTCGAGGTTCTTCTTGTCGCCAACGGGCGGGTCCCAGTTTTTCCTCCAATCGTCGCTCCAGCCTTTGCAGGGCGCGGCCTGACGGTACTGCGCATGGAAGCGGCCGACGTCGGAGGGAAGGGCAGGGAAGGTTACGTAGTCGATTGCGAAGTAGAGGCTGTCGGTCGGGACTGTGCCTTCATTGGTCACGGTGATGCGGGCCGCATGCGCAAACGGCATCTGAAAGTAGGCGTTGAGCGCCTTGATGGACGCGACGGCGGTGAGTTCCGACTGATATGTGAAATATTCACCCAGTCCGAGGCCGAAGAAGTCGCCGATGGGCACCTCGACCGAGGGAGTCGCCTCGCCATCCCACCAGGCGCGCAGGACCAGGTTCTTCAGGTGCATGGGGTCCGACGAGCTGATGGTGAACCAGAGATGCGTAACCACGCCCGCGCCCTGGACTTCAAGCACAGTTGCGGATTGACCCGGCTCCACGGGAACTGCGTCGGCGTTGCCTCCGGTGCGGTCCCAGCTTGAGGAACGGCGGGTTTTGTAACTGCGCAGCCGGGCTTGCGCCAGGAACTCTTCGGGAGCGGCGGTTTCTGGCGCGGGGCTGGCCGCGGCGGAGGGAGCGTTGAATCCAATCAGCGCGGCCGCGGAGGCTCCGGAGACCATGGTGGCGAGCAGTTTGCGGCGGGCGCGAAGCGTTTCTTTAGGGTCGGACGGATTCATGCGGTGGGCTCTCCTTGCAGTCGAGGGTAGAAAGCGAATTGTAGTCTCGCGCGCCGGAGGTCTTCAATAGACCGCGGGCGGTGAGGAATGCCGGTGATCGAGAGCGCGGCTTGTGGCCTCCCCGGCTCTACCCGTGCACAGCCGGGAAAATGGTGATGCGCAGGTGGGTCGAGCCATAAGGAACAAGAGTGATCCGTTCCAGAGTTTCGCTGACTTTGGCGACGCTCAAATCGGGCAGCGGCGGAGTGAATTTCTGACTTGGATTAGCGGGGTTGGACTGCAACTCCCAGCCTTCGATCTTTCTTGCCGGCAGGGTGAGTGTGGAGGGCGGATTCGACCATGGGTCGAGCGCCTGATTCGGGTTTGGCGCGTTTCTCCTGAACTCAATTTCGGCCCCCAGTCTTGCGGGATCGAGTTCGACCGCATAGTTCCAGGCGCTGGCCGGCGTGGCTTCCCAACTGGGAAACTCGGCCGTTGTGTACTTCGGCTCGACACGCGAAATCCAGTTCTCCTCAATGGCGAGGGCATAGACCAGCGGCCCATGCTCGACGGCGATGCCGTTCTGCGGCCAATGGGTGACAGCCGTCTTCATGGGCAGAGTCAAGGTGATTTGGTCGCCGGGGTTGAAACTGCGATGCAGGACCACGAAGCCCTTGCTGGTTCGGCTAGCTGCGACAGCAGCGCCATTGATCTCGATGCGCGGCTTCTCACACCAGGCGGGAATGCGCAGAGAGAGCGGGAAAGTGACAGCACGGGCGGCGTCGATCTTGAAATGAATCTGTTCTTCGAAGGGATAGCCGGTGGTCTGGGTGATTTCAACCGGCAGGTTGTCGGGCCCTACGGTAGCCTTGAGCTTCGATGGGCCGTAGAGAACGGCGGCCAGGCCATCGTCGCCGGTCTTCATCCACATGCGGATGGCGTAGTTGGGAAAGATGCGATGCACATTGGCGCCGCAGCAGGCGGTGGCCTGTCCGGGGTTGGGCTGGAAGGCCATCATGCGGCCGCCGTGTTCCATCACGTTATGGTCGGAGTTGAGCGTAGCCAGGAACTGGTTGGGGCAGGAGAAATACTGCAGCGCCTTCCAGTCTTTCTTGATGGCTCCGGGCGCGGCATTGAAGCAGGCGCGCTCCACGCGATCGGCCCAGGCTGCATCGCCGGTGGCGATGAGCATGTAACCCCACGACCAGGTGTGGTCGGAAATGTCGCAGGTCTCGTGGGAGTCGAGCGAAGTGACGGTGCGGTACCACTCGGAAGTGGAGGGAATGCCGTCGATGAGCATGTGGTGATCGAAGATGCGGCGCTCGGCGGCCTGCGCGAATCGCAGGTACTCGTCTTCACCCGTGGCGAGATAGAGAAGGGCGGGCAGCTTCATGGTTTCAGCGTAGGTGCAGCCGTGGGCATTGATGGGCGTGGCGGCATAGACGCGCAGCGGCGACAGGTCTCCATGCTCTGGGTCGTTGGCCACGGTCAGGTATTCCTTCCAGGCGTTCCTGGCCAGGGCAAGCAGGCGTGGGTCGCCGGTGCGGGCGTAGGTCCACAGGATGGCTTCGATGTTGGTGACGTTTCTGGTGGGCGTTCCGTAGGAGGCCGTGTCGCCAAGGTAGTGTTTCCGGAGCGCCTCGGGAATGTCGACGCTCTCCGGGCTGCCGGGAATATGTTGTGCATCGCCCAGGGCTGCCAGGCCGCGAAAGAGCACATTCTGCGGCCAGCGATGGAAATCGCCTTTGGGATCTTCAAAGTTCCTTGGCCCCAGGTAGCCGTTACTTGCGGCGTGGGTCAGCGTGTAGTCGATGGACGCGCGCACCTGCGCCATGAGCCGCTCATCGTTGAGCACCAGGGCCAGCCGCGTGGCGCCATCGAGCCAATAGGCCTTCTGCTCCCACGGCCACCAGGTGTCTTCATTCACGCCGTCTACTTTTTCTTCGCCCGCCCAATAGGCGCCGGTAAAGGGCCAGGAGATCTGCGGCAGTTGCGAACCGAGTTGGGCCGCCTGCTTCTCAAGCATTGCGCGCAGCCAGCCCTGGGGCTCAACCGCTCCGGGAGCCAGCGCGTGCAGTACCGCGTAAGAATGTGCGGATGGCCGCGGCTCCGCGCCGACAAGCAATGGGCCTGAACCCATCAGCATGGCGGAACTCATCATGGCAAGACGGATGAACTCGCGGCGGCTGAGTTCGTTCCCAGAACAATCGGCGCAAACGTTCATTGCAACCCCGTAGAAATCGAGTTTGAAGACGCAAAGATCACCGCGCGAATTCTAACAGAGGCGTCGCCTGCCAATGCCCGATCTCGATGGGGTGGGATCGTGTACGACTCCGATCAAGGCGTAATTGCGGGTTTGCTTTTGGCGAGGTACGCGTCGATCGCCTCTTGCCACTCCGGCCCTGCCGTCTTGTCGCCTTCGCTCATGGAGGCCACGTGCTCGTTGCCTTCCGGCGTAACCGCGGTACGCGTGTAGGTGATGTGCGCTTGGGTCACATCCGCACTTGTCTGCGTGAACCGAACATCGATGACCGTCACAAGCAGATCGGGCAGGAAGTACACGTACTGAAAGTGGCGCGCGGCCGTGTCAAACAGCGTGTTGACCCAGACCGCCTTCATCGGCCCGTGCTGAATCGTGAATACCGCGCCTTCCACGTCGGCCGCCTGCCGCGGATGAAGGAACACGGGGTCCCAATGCTTGCCGGCCCAGGCCCGCTCACCCTCCGGCCCAAACAGCGCCGCGGCGCGTGCATACGGCAAATGCACCAACAGATCAAAGCTTGTGCTGGTACGCAGCAAGGGAGCGGGGTGCGGCGGAGGCGTTTGCGCGAGAACGGGTGCTGCCAGGCAAGCCGCACTTGTTAAAAGGGTAAGCAACTTCATTTTCTCTTCTCCTTCAGGTTGTGGCTGTCGGCTGCTTTCAGGGTCATGCCGTAGAGAGTCTTGAACTGCTCGATCTCCTTGAGCGTCTGCGGGGTGAATGGCGCCTTGCCCTCGAAGGCATGAAGGACGATCCCTTCCAGCAGATCGCCGAGGGTCATATCCTTCTGCTCGGCGATGGCCTTGAGGACCTTCAACATGCGTTTTTCCAGCCGGACGCCGGTCTGGACGCGCTCTGCAACTACTGGCTCGCGGTTTTGCTGTTCCTGGGACATTGGCTATTTCTCCTATCAAGGTACAAATATACCAAGATAACAAAAACATGTCAATCCATCTTTCCCTGCGCCGCCGGATTGTTCAGGGCCGCGGGAGTTCGCGCATCGCGCCCTGTCCTGTTATGGTCAGTGTGGGAATAAAGATGACTCCTCCTTAGGAAGCCGCGGGTATGTGGAAGCGTTGGCGAATCCGGATATTGCTGTTTCTGGCCGTTCTCGGCCCCGGTTTTATTACCGCCAACGTCGATAACGACTCAGGCGGCATCCTCACCTATTCGCAGGCCGGCGCACAGTACGGCTACTCGTTGCTGTGGACCATGATTCCGATCACGCTCTCGCTGATCGTGGTGCAGGAGATGTGCGCCCGCATGGGCGTGGTCACGGGCAAGGGCTTGAGCGATCTGATCCGCGAGGAATTTGGACTACGGCTGACCTTTGTGCTGATGGTGGCCCTGGTGCTGGTGAACTACACCAACGTGGTGACGGAGTTCATCGGCATTGCGGGGTCGCTGCACCTGTTCCACGTGTCGAAGTTCATCTCTGTGCCACTGTGCGCGGCGCTGGTCTGGTACATGGTGGTGAGGGGCAGCTACAAGAGCACGGAGAAGATTTTTCTCATTGCTTCGGTGGTGTACATCGCCTACATTTTTGCGGGCGTGCTGTCGCAACCGGACTGGCACGACGCCTTGAAGGCCACGGTCGTGTTGCCGGCGCGCACCGTGTGGCGCGACAAGGCGTATATCTACATGGCCATCGGGATTGTCGGCACAACCATTGCGCCCTGGATGCAGTTTTACCTGCAATCGTCGATTGTGGAGAAGGGCATTCGCGTGAAGGACTACGCGGCCTCGCGTCTGGACGTGATCGTGGGCAGCCTGTTCACCGACATCGTGGCCTGGTTCATTATTGTGGCCTGCGCGGCCACGCTTTGGGTGCATGGAATGGGCGCCATCCAGTGGGCTTCGGACGCGGCGGAGGCGATGCGGCCGCTGGCCGGCGACTACGCGTTTATCCTTTTCGCATTTGGGCTGTTCAACGCATCGCTGTTTGCGGCTTCGATTTTGCCGCTGTCAACGGCGTACACGGTGTGCGAGGGGCTGGGGTTTGAATCGGGCGTGGACAAGAGCTTCAAGGAAGCGCCGTTTTTCTACTGGCTCTACACGCTGCTGATTGGGGGCGGCGCGGTGACGGTGCTGATTCTGCCGGACTCTCAACTGATCAATTACGCAGTGCTGTCGCAGGTGTTGAACGGCGTGCTGCTGCCGGTGGTGATCATTCTCATGCTGCTGCTCATCAACCGCACCGATCTGATGGGCAAGTATAAGAACTCGCGGCTATGGAACTTGATTGCGTGGGGAACCAGCGTGATTGTGATTGGGATGACGGGGGCGATGCTGTGGGGGCTGATGCCGGGGCATTGAGCACCTGCGGTGCGGCCAACTGCCTTCGGCTCTGACTGCGAACATCAGGCAGCGCCGGTCGGGAGGCCGGCGCTACTTTCGCGACTGGCGCTACCTGAGGCTTACAGCAGCTTCCCCGCGGCGAGGTCGCGGATGAGGCCGCGGTCGGCGGCGAGGAAATCGTAGCCGGGCAGGTCTTCCAGGCGGACCCATTTGAACTGATGGTAGATGTGGTTCTGGATCTCGCCGAAAAACTCAATCACCGAGAAGAACTGCAGATCGACGGCGCCGCCATGGCGGTAATTGTGGCGGACGCGGGTGACGCGCGGGCCAATCACAGCGCGGATGCCGAGTTCCTCGTCCAGTTCGCGCGCCAGCGCCTGCTCGGGGCTTTCGCCGGCTTCGATCTTGCCTCCGGGAAATTCCCATTGCAGCGCCATGGGCTGGTCCGGGCGGCGCTGGCCGATCAGGACTTCGCCGCCGCGCACGATGAGGGCGGCCGCCACAAAACGCAAGGAGGGTCCGGCGGGCCGGGACTCGGGAGTTGGCTGGGAGTCTTCCACCCCTCTAGTGTAAACGCATCAAAACAAATGTAAAATCCGGGGGGTGTTGCGTTGTTTGGTGCGATGAAAACAAAGCGGCAAATTGCAGGGAAGTACTCGTGGAACGGCTTTATTCGCCGCCGACTCCGGTGTCGACGCCTTCGGCTGCGCTGGGACGGAAGTAGCCCCAGCCTCGCTTGGCGGCGGCTTGAAGCAACGCGGGCGAGGGGTTCACGGGGAAGGCGTTGCGCGCAACGTCGAGCATGGCCAGGTCGTGAATGGAGTTGCCGAAGACCGCATCGGGTGCGGCCAGGCCCACGCGCTTGAGGGAAGCGGCCTTGCCCTGGTCGGTGGGCACGTCGAGGATTTCGCTGGAGATGATGCCGTCGGCGACGCGGACTTCCGCGGCCAGTATGCGGTTCTCTGGAATGCCGAATGCGCGAACGCCCTCGGCGATGATCCACTTGTTGGTGGAGCTGACGGCCCAGAGATCGACGCCGGCCTCACGCAGAGTGGAGAGGAGCGCGGCCAGCTCGGGGAAGATGCGGGCGCGTACAAACTCGTTGAAATAGTTCGCGGCGGCGGCGCGCAGTTCCTGTTCGCGCAGGCCGGCGTAGATCTGCACCATCTCACCGCAGATCACGAGTTCGCTGACGTGGCCCTGGCGGTAGGCGCGATGGCGTGTGTCGATCCAGTCGCTGGTGGAGCGCGAAACCAAACCCTGCTCGAGCGACCAGAGCATGAAGCCCAGGCCAGAATCTCCACCCCACAGGGTTCCATCGCAATCGAACACGGCAACCTTGGGATTGCTTTCGAGGACCAGCCGTTCAAACTGCGGGGCGGTCCATTGGGGGATTTCTATATGCGTCGGTGTCAATCGTTCCTCAATCATGCACGAAAGTTCGTTCCATTCTCATTGTCGTTCAAATCGGGGTGATTTTGCACATGAAGGTTTGAAGTGAGATCAAGGAAACATTGCAAACAATGGGCTTTTATGGGGTGATGAAGTTGATTCCTTGATGAACGAGGTTCGGTGAACGACGCGAAGACGGTGGGAAGAGCTTGCGTGCGCCGATAATCAACGGTGTGGAGAACGCCGGCAATCTTCCGCTCTTGAAGGACTATAAGGCGTACCTGCGCGTGGAGAAGGGGCTGCGTCCTCTGACCTGCGAGGCCTACGACGGCGATCTGAAGTCTTTTGCCGAATTCATCGAAGGGCGGCACGGCGTGTTGCTGACGGCGGTGCAACAGGATGTGGCCGCATTTCTTGAGCATTTGCGCGATCACGGCATTGAGTCGCGGTCAGTGGCGCGCAAGTTGAGCTGTCTGCGCGGGTTTTATAAATGGCTGCTGCTCGATCGCCGCATTCATCACGATCCGACCCTCAATATCGAGTCGCCGAAGTCGTGGAAGGTGCTGCCCAAGTCTCTGGCCGAATCGGAAGTGAATGAGATGCTGGACCGGAGCGGGACGGCGGCGCAGCATCCGCAGGCGCGCGGAACGGCGCTGCGGGATCACGCGATTCTGGAGTTGCTCTACGCGGGCGGATTGCGCGTCTCCGAGGTGACTTCTCTCTCGACCGGCGACCTGGCGCTGGACACGGGGCGCGTGCAGGTGCGCGGCAAGGGCGACAAGGAACGCATTGTGCCGCTGGGTCGTTCGGCGGTGGACGCGCTGCAGCTTTATTTGCGCGAGGGCAGGCCGCACCTGGCCCGTATCAGCTCGGCGCGCATCAACTCGGCGAGCAGGGCGCATAAGCAGCAGCAGGACGGCACAAGCTTGTTTCTCTCCCTGCGCGGCATGCCACTGACGCGGCAATGGGTGTGGCATCTGGTGAAGACGGCGAGCGGGAACGCCAGCCCACACCAGTTGCGGCATAGTTGTGCGACGCACATGGTGGAGCATGGCGCGGATCTGCGCAGCGTGCAGCTGATTCTTGGCCATGCGGATATTTCAACTACGCAGGTTTATACGCATCTTGCACTGGGCAGGCTGAAGGCCGTGCATCGCGAACATCATCCCCGGGCCACGCGCAGGCCGGAGGCAGAGCCCGACGACCGGACGGAAGCTCGGGCAGGGCTGCACCTTGTGCCGCGCGCGCATCCTCGGGAGGAAATCGCATGAGTGGGCTGGCTGCCGCGGTGGATGCTCCTGTGGACTCGCTGGTGGCCGAGTATCTCACGATGCTGGCCAATGAGCGGGGGGCTTCGGCGCATACGCTCCGCGCTTACCAGCGCGAACTGCACGGGTTTGCCGCATTCATCATGGAGCACTACGGGACAAGCCAGGGCGTGGACAAAATTGAGCATACGCACATTCGCGCGTACCTGGGAACGCTGTATGAGCGCGGGCTTTCAAAGGCCTCGGCGGCGCGGGCGCTGGCGGCGATTCGCAGCTGGTTCAAGTGGCTGGCGCGCGGGGGCCAGATAGAACAGAATGCGGCGTCTCTCGTGGCCACGCCGAAGCTGCCCAGGCATTTGCCACGCGTGCCGTCGATTGAGCAGATGAACCGCGTGGTCGATTCAGTGAGCAAGGACGCGGCGAGCTGGCCGGCGCGGGACAGGGCGATTCTAGAAATGCTGTACGGGTGCGGGATTCGGAATGCCGAATTGGTGGGGCTGAATCTGGAAGACATTCATTGGGCCAATGAGGCTGTATTAGTGCGCGGCAAGGGGCAGAAGCAACGCTATGTGCCGCTGGGCGATGCGGCGGCGCAGGCCTTGCGCGCGTATCTTGCGGAGCGCTCGGCGCTGCTGGCCGCGGTGGGCGAAGAGAAGCGCGCAGCGACGCCGGCGCTGTTTGTGAATCTGCAGTTGCGCGGGCTGGGGAAGGCGCGCAGCCAGGCGCGGCTGACCACACGGAGCGTGGGACGCATTGTGAAGCGCATTGCAATTCTGCGCGGACTGTCAGGCGATGTGCATCCGCATACGCTGCGTCATGCGTTCGGCACGCATTTGCTGGAGGAGGGCGCCGATCTCCGCGCCATTCAGGAATTGCTGGGGCACGAACGGTTGTCGACGACGCAGCGCTACACGCAGCTCACCACGTCGCAGTTGACGCAGGTGTACGATCGCACGCATCCGCGGGCGCGGTAGCGGCGCTCTGAAAGCGAATCGAGTCGGTCTGCCTGAGACAACAGTTTTATTTGGCTCAATTGCAGGAAAACCCTGAGATGCCCGGGCCTAAAGGCCGCGTTAGCTTGCTCTCTTTCAGGGGGTTAAAACCCCCTGCTCCCTCCGGGATCTCCGAACTACAACCGTGGTACTAAGAGTCCTCTTCTCAGAAGATTGCATCCCGTGATAACATTGTTATTACTTGGAGGATTGTATGCTTACGACGATTCGCCGCCTGGGGAATTCGCAGGGAATCCTGATTCCAAAGCCACTGCTGCTGCAGGTGGGACTGGTGGACCAGGCTGAGTTGCGGGTGGAGGGCGAAACGCTTGTATTGCGAAGGCCCAAAGCCGCACCGCGCAGTGGCTGGGCTGAGGCGAGCAGGAAACTGGCGGCGGCCGGCGACGATGCTTTGGTGCTTCCCGAGTTTGTGAATGAAGGGGATGCGGAGCTGACCTGGTGAAGCGCGGCGAGGTTTGGCTCGTGAATCTCGATCCAACGGTTGGCAGCGAGATTCAGAAGGCACGTCCCTGCGTTGTGATCTCTCCGCCTGAGATGCACGATTACTTGCGGACTGCGATTGTGGCGCCAATGAGCACCGGAAGCCATCCAGCGCCCTTCCGCGTTGCTGTGAGGCACGGGGGCAAGAGCGGCCTCATCCTGCTCGATCAGATTCGTGCGATCGACAAGGTCCGTCTCGTAAAACGTGCAGGCGCCCTCCATCCCCGCGTATTGAGCGCCACGCTGGCTGTGCTCAGTGAAATCTTCGCCGAGTGAGGAAATCGCAACGACGCAGCGGTATACGCGGCTTACCACGTCGCAACTGACGCAGGTGTACGACCGCACGCATCCGCAGGCGCGGTAAAGATTCCTCACATCATTGAAACGGGCTCGATCAGGCTCGCTTATTTGTCGCTGCTTTCAAGGCCGCATCGAGTTCGCGCGCGAACGCGGCGGCGATGCCGCGCTTGAGCTTGAGCGAATAGAGGCCTTTGCGGGTGAGGTAGTGTTGCATCTTCAGGATGGGGTCGTCGCCGTCCCACAGGTGGCACTCGATGAGCGTGGCAGAGTGGAGCTGGCGTGCATGGGTGATGGATTCGGAGGCCACGCGGTAGACAGCCACCACGTCGTTGCCGTCGACGGGGATCACGGGGAAGTGGAACTCGCGAGTCTTGAGTGCGACATCATCGACCTCGGCATGGACGGCGGCGCTCTCGAACTTGCCGGGGTGGTGCAGGTGGGAGACGAAGATCATGGGCAGTTTGCGAGTGCGGGCCGTGTGCATGGCGTCATGCCAGGCGTCCTCAGTGGAGGCGTCTTCGGCGGCAAAGGCGACGGCGATTTTGCCGTTCTTCTTTTTCCGGTTGGTTTCAGCGGCGGCGAGGATGCGCTTGAGGGCGGCGGGACGAGTTTTTGCAGGGGTGACGCCGACGCGAGCGAGGATCTTCCGGAGGGGCACTCCGTGCAGAAGGCTGGTGGTGCAGATGAGGTGGGAGGGGGCGATGGTGTCTCCGGGCCCAAGGTCGATGGCGACACCGACCGCCGAGGCTTCATGGCCAAGGGCGCCATGGATTCCGGCATTGAAGTCGCTTGCTTGTAATAGGATGCGGGCGGATTCTTCAAGCATGCGCGCTTTGATGAGATGGGCGTAGAGGGCAATGAGCGTGTCATTGGAGATGAGCGAGAAGCCGTTTTGGACGGGCAGCGTTCCGGCGGTGGGCGCGGCAGTCTTCTTGATTTCAGAGGGCATCGTAAAGAGGGGTTTCTCCAGTAACTGTGATTGTAAACGGACATTGGAACAGGACGCACGAAGAGGAGGTTTGTTTTGGAACGATTCTTGTTGGGTGGGCCGCTTTCTCAGCCTTCGTTCATTGCGAGGCCAGGTTGAATCCTTCGACAACGATGCGGGGGCGTTCGCCGCGTGTGTCTGCATTCTCAAGCTGAACATGGATGGTGGCTTGCTCACCGGGCATGAGGGCGATGTAGTTTTCGTCATAGAGGGCGGGCAGGATCGGGTCAGAGGATTTGTCGCGTACGGCCTTGACATGCACCATCAACGCAGGAGCGACTGAGACGTTGTGCAGTTCCGTGGTGATCAGCCACCGCGATCCTTGGCGCTCGACATGAGTTTTGGCGCTGACCTGGACGGGCGGCAGGGCGCGAATGCCCTGGAAGTCCTGCTCGACGAGACCGTGTAGATAGAAGTTGGACGAGACGACCTTGCCGTCGCGCGAGAGGGTGAGACGGATGAAGTGGGTGCGCGCGAGGCCCATGGGGAATTCAAGGCGGAAGGGCGAGGCGGTGCTGTCTTCGCGGCTATCGAGCGCGGCGGACTTCTGCCACTTGACCGAGCCGTCGATATCGAGCACCTGCGCGCGGGCCGTGAGAGCGGTCTGATCGCCGGCGCTATCGTTCACGACTTCAACCGCGTCGGTGGCGGCATTCCATTGAATGTGAAGGGGCTCAGCGCCCTTCTTCGCGCCGTAGTAGCCTGCGTCGGTGGAGAAGAAGTAGTCGTAGGTCTGCCATAACAGGGAGGGCCATGCGGGGTGGCTCATCCAGATCAGCAGGCCGAGACGGTTCTTGCTCTGGCCTTCAAACATGCCGCGATAGGCGTCGTAATCGACGAACTGCGCGAGGCTCACCCAGGAGGCGATGTTGTCCGCGCCGCCATACTGCTTGTTGACGGCGTCCTTGAATGGCTCTTTGGCTTCGAAATCGTGGAGGGGCCACTGGGTGTTTTGCGGCCACAGGGCAGATTCGGGCAGGGTGCGGCGCAGGCTGTCCATATCCACCACGTTGGGCGAGCCCATCTCGCTGTGAAACTTCTCGGGAGCGTGCTCGAAGTAGTAGCGCGATGTTTCTACGCGATAGGGGCCGTGGCCGCTGACCGGGCCATCGGCGGAACTGGAGATGTAGTGCGAGCCGGGTTCGAGGGTCGCGACCATTGAGCGCAGAGCGTCGTCGATGGGCTGCGGGGGAAAGCCCTCGTTGCGTCCGCAGAAGAGGCCGAGCGAAGCGTGGTTGCGAATGCGCAGCAGGTAATCGCGGGCATTGACAAGAAAAAGATCGTTGTTGCCGGGGTCGGGACCGTCCCATGGATTGGCCAGCCAGAAATCCTGCCAAACAACCACGCCGTTGCGGTCGGCGGCCTCGTAGAAGGCCTCGTCGCCGGTCTGCCCCACCCAGTCGCGAATCATGTTGAAGTGCTCGTCGCGATGGTAGCGCAGCGCTGTTTCGTATTCGCGCGCGCGATAGCGCAGCATGGATTCCGGAAAGCCCCAATTGCCGCCGCGGGCAATGAAGCGGCGTCCGTTGACAAAGATTTTCAAGACGCCGCTGTCTTCAGAGTAGGTGAACTGGCGGATGCCGGCCTGGAAGGATTTCGAGTCAGAGATTTTTCCATCGACGGCGAAAGAAAGCGCGACGGGATAGAGGTTGGGATCGCCATAGCCGACGGGCCACCAGAGCTTCGGATTCGTGAGGTGAAGTGCGGGCTGCGCGGCGGGAGTGAGCTCGATGGACTTTGTGGCGGAGGCGTCGATGGTTACGGGGGTTTCGACGGTGATGTCGCCAAAGCGCGCGCGGAACACGCCTGAGACCGGGTGGTCTTCAAAGTTGCGCAGCGTGGCTTGGATCTTGATGTCGGCGTGGGTTGTATCGGGCAGCGGCAGCGTGGTGGTGACGAGCGGGTCTTCGACGGTGACAGCATTGGCGATGTGGAGCGAGACGTTGCTCCAGATGCCGGTGTCGCGGCCGCGGATGGTGGAGATCCAGTCCCAACCAACGGATGCGTGATAAGTGGGATTGTCGAGGCCGAGCACGCCGCCGTTGAGCGTGGGGCCGGCTTTGTCCTTGGTGCTGCCGGGGTGGTCGTTGCGAATGATGCGCACGGCGAGTGCATTCGCGGCGCCGGGATGAAGGAGCGCGGTTACATCGAAGCGGCCGCGCATGAATCCGCCGTCGATGCGGCCGAGTTTTTGTCCGTTCAGGTAGACCTCGGCCTTCCAGTTGATGCCGTCGAAGTTGAGCCAGACGTGCCGGCCATTGCCCAGCCTGGGACCGAGAAACTCGTCGCGATACCAGAAGTCAGCGCAGAAAAACGAGTCGGAGACGAGGTACTGATTGTCGCCGAAGTCGGGATTGGCGATTGCGCCGTCGTTGAGGTAGCTGGTGAGGATGGTGCCGGGGACGGTGGCGATCATCCACTGCTTGTCCGCGAAGCCGGGCGTGGAGATCTGTTCACCGGTTGCAGGAAGCTGTGAGGCGCGCTCCAGGCGCCAGTTGCCGCCGGCGAGGTTGAGCGTGCTGTCGGAATCGAGTGCGGGCGCGGGCTTGGGTATCGCGATCAGGCCGCCGCGTCCAAAGACTTCAAGTTCGCTGAGGATGTAACGGCTGCCGGGCTCTGCGGGTTTGGTCATGAGGACGCGAACGTAGCGAGCATTGGCAACTTTCCCGAGATGGATTTCGTCGGTGAGGCCGGAGGTTGCAGGCAGCGGTTGCAGCGTCTGCCAGTCGGTGGCGTTGTTCGAGACCTGAATTGCGCCTTCCGCGGCGCGGCGAATCCACGAGAGCACGATGCGGTCAAAGGTGCAGGGTTTGCCGAGGTCGACATAGACCCACTCTTCGCCCGAGCCCGCGCTCATCCACGCGCTGGTGAAGTAAAGGGGGCCGGCGAGCTGAAGCTGCTGCCCCTGATCGAAGGGGACAAGCTCACCCACTGACCAGGTTTGTACGGCAGCCGAGGAAAGCTGGACGCGGTAGTAGCGGCTGCGCACCGGGGCGGTGAACGGAATGGACTGCATGAAGGTGGCTTCGGTCGTCGAATTCATGTCGGGCCAATCGCTGCCGCTCACTCGACCCAGTTCGGTCCAACTCACGCTGTCCGCCGAGCCAAATACCGTGTATGTCCAGTTGCCGGTTGGCTGCGGGCCCGGGATTCTGCGCAGGTAAAGATCAATGCGATCGAGTTCGGGAAGGTCGCCGCTGCCTTCCATGCCGAACTCCACCCAGGGATCTTCCCCCGTGACATTGACGGGCGTGACGGTGTCGCCGTCGAGGAAGAATTCGCGTTGATATTTTTTGAGAATGGCGGCGTCGCTGGTGGCAGTGACGATCCAGCGGGGCACGGCTGAGTCCTTGATGCCGTCGGTGACCAACTGCGCGGTCAGGTTGTAGTCATAGGCGCTGGATTGGTAGGCGGGACGATGCAGCGCGAGGTTGCGATAGCTGCTGTCGGTGACGAGAGACGGGCCCGTGTATTCCTTCGGATCGCCGGGATAGACGCCGATGCCGCGGGTGTACTGCCGCGCGGCGCAAGCCAACGAGCAAAGGCAAAAGAAGATCAGCACAGCAAACCGCTTCATGGTTCCCCCGCGAAGTGAATGGGACTCGATACGAGATGTACGCCGGGTGATGCTGCTCAGACGCAACGAGAAGGCTACGGGCAGGGAAAGTTTATCGTTCGCTGCCATGGGATCGCAATTGCGAGTCCGGTCAGGCTACGACTGGCTCAAGGACGGTGGTGCGGGTTACGGAGATGACGCTGATGTCGTCCTCCTGGCCGAAGGCCTGGGCGGCGGTGGCGACTTCGGCGGCGCTGCCGGATTCGTGGAGCAACTCGTGCACACGCTCGAAGCCGAAGAGGTGGCCGCTGGCGTCGGTGGCTTCGACAACGCCGTCGGAGAGCAGGACCAGCCGATCGCCTTCCTTGAGCGAGAAGCGCATCACGGAAATCTCGTTGCCCTCGATCATGCCGAGGGGCAGTGTGCCTTCAACGGCCAGAGGCTCGCCGTTGAGGTAGGGCGGCATGTGGCCGGCGTTGGCGAGGGTCACGCGGCCATCGACGGCGATGCGTAACGCGAGGCAGGTGGCCTGGGAGTCGCCGCGGCCCATGAGGCGGCGGTTCAATGCGCCGAGGACGAATTCGGGGTCGGAGTTCAGCTCGGCAGTGCTGCGAATGGCTCCGACCAGTAGGGCGACCAGCATGCCGGCCTTGAGACCTTTGCCGGTGACGTCGCCGGCGACGATCAGCAGACTGTCGTCGCTCTTGTGGGGAATGATCTGGAAGAAGTCGCCGCCGACTTCGCGGGCGGGGCGGTATTCGGTTTCGATGGCGAAGCCGGAGAGCGTGGTGCGGCCCTCGGGGAGAATGACCTGCTGGACTTCCTGGGCCTGGCGGACGTCGAGGGCCATCTGGCGCTGGGTTTTGAGGCTGACCAGCAGACGGCGCAGCAGCAGTATTGAGACCGCGCCAACCAGCAGCAGGTTCGAAAGCTGAAATACAGTGACGTTCGCGCCAAACACGAACCAGTTGGTTTGGATGTGCATCTGCCTCAGTTCCGATTGGAATCCGCCAGCCACGCAGCAAAGCGTTGCCGGCAGAACCAGCCAGCCTTCCAGGCCGGTTTCATAGATGCCGAGGTAGACGTTGAGCAGCATGAGCAGCGCAAGCAAGAGCCTCACCGCGACGGCTGTGATGTGAAAGGCGTGGCTTACGGGCTGGGAGACGACGTTGTAGTAGATGTTGTCGCCCAGCAAATTCGAGACCATGAGAAGAACCACCAGCGCGGCAAGCGCTCCCGGAATCCAGGCGGGCTCGCGCAGGCGAAACCAGACCCGCCACACCATCACCCAGCCGGTATAGATGAGGGGCACGAGAATCACATCCTGCACAATGGTGAGCGGCAGAGCGCCCACCCACTGGGTCCACGAGCCGATGCCGGTGGTGGCGTAAAACACGGCCGAAGTGATGAGGATGAGGCCGATCCAGAGATAAACGCGATCAGAGCGGTCAAAGAAGGTAAGGCTGCACGCAACCACGCCGAGCAGGAGAAAGACGAAGGCCTGAATGGGCGACAGGATGTAGGCGCGAATGAGCTCAAGCCAGCGCATCTGGTAGCGGGCATTGACCGACGATGCCTGGCCGATCAGCGGCGCGGAATGAAAGCCGCCCACATCGTCGCCCTGAAAGAGTGTGTTGGGCTCCATCCACACGCGGAAAACGATGACCTGCGTGGATGCGCCGGTGCTGTCGCTCACCGGGTCAGGGAGGGCGAACATGGCCGGCTGGGTAAAGTAGACGACCGGCCGGTCACTGGAAAAATTGCCGAAGCTGCCAATCAGCGTGCCGTTATCGAAGGTCTGGTAGACATCGTCGAGGTCGGCGGGGCCGGCCATGGCCAGCTTGACGCCGGGCCGGGCATCGACGCGGACGCGAATCCTGTACCAGGCATAACCCCAGTATCCGGGATGGCCTTTCCCAGTCCATCCAGGAACAAAGTCGCTGAGTCCGGAGATGGGGTCAAGGGAGCCGGACTTGGGAGTGAGATCGACGGTCTCCCAATCTGAGTCGTCAAAGGATGGGTCAGCCCAAAAGGGCTGATTGGTGACGGGATCGAGCGGCGAGTCGCCGGCGCGGAACTTCCAGGGGCCGTTCAGGGCAACCACGCTGTCGCCGAGGTGAACCTCCGCGCTGACGGGCGCGGCGGGCTGGGCCAGGGACACGAGGGCACAGGTACAGAGGATGAGAACCGGGAGCGACCAGCGGAAGCATCGTGCCATTCAAGGACCTCGGGGGACAGGGGAGATCGTCTTTAGGCACTATACGCAATGAATCGTGCGAGATGGAAGATACTTTAATGACGCTATGTGGAGTAGTCAGCGTTGATGTGGATGTACTCGACGGTAAGGTCGGTGGTCCAGAAGATGCAACTGCCCGTGCCCTGGTGGAGCTGGATGTTCACTGTGAACTCGGGCTGGGCGATGTAGGCGTGGGCGGTGACCTCGTCGTACTCGGGCGCGCGTCCGCCGTTAACGCAGATGGGCAGGTCACCAAACTGGATGTCGATGCGGTCTGGATCGATGTCCGCGCCGGAGTAACCGATGGCGGCAACGAGGCGTCCCCAGTTGGGATCGGCGCCGGCCCAGGCGGTTTTGACGAGCGGCGAATGGGCGATGGCTTTGGCGACGAGGAGCGCGTCGGCGTCGTCTTTTGCGCCGTCGATGTGCAGCTCGACGACGTGGGTGATGCCTTCGCCGTCGGCGACGATCTGGCGGGCCAGCGATTTGCAGACCTGGGTGAGGGCGGTGGCGAAGGGAGGGTTATCGGGGCCGATGGAGACGCCGCTGGCTCCGGAGGCGAGCAGCAGAACCGTGTCGTTGGTGGAGGTGTCGCCGTCGACAGAGATGCGGTTGAAGCTGAGGTCGATGGAAGCGCGCAGATAGCGGTCGAGGACGGAGGGTTCGATGGCTGCGTCGGTGAGGATGTAGACCAGCATGGTGGCGTGCGGTACAAGCTGGGGGTGAATCATGCCGGAGCCCTTGCAAAGCGCGGCGATGCGCACTTCCTTCCCGTCGATTTCAAGGCGGGCGAAGGCGGTTTTTTCTACCGTGTCGGTGGTGAGAATGGCCTGCGCGACCTCAAGGAAGTGGTCGAACTCCGAGCCCAGCGATGCGGCGAGGGTGGGCAGTGCGGCGATCAGTTTTTCAGCGGGGAGCGGAACGCCGATGATGCCGGTGGAGGAGGGAAAGACCTGCTCGGCGGGACAATCGAAAATCTGTGCGGCGGCGGCGCAGGTGGCGCGAGCGGCGGCCAGGCCGGCTTCTCCGGCGGCGCAGTTTGCGTTGCCGGCATTGATGGCGACCACGCGCACCAGGCTGCCGGTGGCGCGGAGGTGCTGCTTGTCCACGATGAGGGGGGCGGCGGTGACGCGATTGGCGGTGAAGGCGGCAGCGGCGGTGGCGGGCCGATCGGCCGCGATGAGGGCAAAGTCGGGGCGGCCGCTCTTTTTCAGGCCGGCCTTTGTCGCGCCGAAACGGAAGCCGCGGGGGATGAGGAATTGTGAGGCGTCAGACATAGTTTGATCGGGGTGCGACCCATTTAATTTAGCAGGTTGAAATGGGCCGGACGGAGAGTGTTCGTGCTGCTCGTGAACCGTTGTTCCAGGCCGGGAATCGTTCCAATAAGACGGTGGGGCGACAAACTGCCGTCGTATTTTGCTTAACCAAACGATTGAAATAAGGTAGGCTATTTCAAATTGGACAAAAACTGTCCGGAGAATTGGATGAAGCCTCGCACGTTGAAGGATCCGGTGACTCCGGCCGACCCTGGTTTCTACAAAGAGCTGCTCGATCACATGAGCGACGGCGTGTACTTTGTGGACCGGGAGCGGCGCATACAGTACTGGAACGAAGGCGCGCGCCGCCTGACGGGCTACTCCGCCGAAGAGCTGATGGGCCGGTACTGCCAGGACAATATTCTCTGCCACATCGATGCGCAGGGGCGCAAATTGTGCGTCGATGGCTGCCCATTGTTATCCACCATGGAGGATGGAACCTCGCACGAGGCACGGCTGTTCCTGCGGCACAAGCAGGGGCGGCGGATTCCGGTGCTGGTGCAGGTGCAGCCACTGCGCGCGGCGGACGGGTCGATTGCCGGCGCGATCGAGATCTTCCGCGACGATTCGGCGCAAAACGATGCGCGGCGCAAGCTGGATGCGATGAAGCGGCTGGCGTTTCTGGATCACCTGACGCAGATGCCCAATCGCCGCTACCTTGAGATGTCTTTGCGCACCGCGATGAGCGAGTACCAGGTGCATGGAGATGCGTTTGGATTGCTGATGATCGATGTGGACGAATTCAAGGCGATCAACGACAGCTTCGGGCATGCCTTTGGTGATCGCGCGCTGCAGGAAGCGGGCAGGACGCTGACGGGAACGCTGCGACCGACGGACGTGGTGGGCAGGTGGGGCGGCGACGAGTTTTTGGCGATTGTGTACAACGTGAATCGCGAGAACCTGGCGGAGCTTGCCAAGCGCTGCGTCGTGCTGATGGGACAAACCTCCGTCCCCAACGCAGAGGACAAGCGTATTCCGCTGTCGATCTCAGTGGGTGCGGCACTGGTTCAGCCCGGCGACACCGGCGAGGCGCTGCTTGAACGGGCCGATCAGCTGATGTACAAGAGCAGGACCGTCGGCCGCGGCAGGGCTGAGGCGGGCTAGACGGAATTCATGGGGTGGGCCAGTGTCCTGTCCCTGAAATTCGTAGCATAAATTCCGAAGTGCAAACGCAGATCCTTCGACTCACCACCCTCAAACTGAAAAGCGTTTGGGGCCCCTTTCGCTCAGGATGACAGGTCATTTTTTAGGGACAGGACACTACTAGGTGAAGCTTACTGCGGGGATTGGTTCGCGCGCCGGCATTTCCTGAGCCCGTTGTGTTCAGCTATGCTGGAGCTTTGCGGACTTCATGACAAACAGCAAATCTCCAGGCCTGAAACAAGCAATCGAAAAGCAGGAAGACGAATTCCTTGAGCTGCGCCGTGTGAATGTGGCGCGCGGCGAGCGCGTTGTGTTGCACGACGTGAACCTGAACGTACGTGCCGGCGAGCATGTGGCGATCCTGGGGCCGAACGGGTGCGGCAAGTCGACGCTGATCATGGCCATGACCTGCCAGGTGTATCCGATCATGCAGCCGGGGATGGTGGTGCGGATCTTCGGGCGCGAGCGGTGGGACTTGACCGAGCTGCGCAAACATTTTGGCGTGGTGGCCGCGGGGCCGGCGGGCGAGTTGCCGGGAGAACGCACGGCGGTGACCACCGGGCTGGATGCGGTGATTGCGGGATTTTTTTCGGCGTCGACGTTGTGGCCCAATCTGCATGTGACGAAAGAAATGCGGGTGCGGGCCAAGGAGGCGCTGGAGCGGATGGAAGCGAGCCACCTGTCGGGACAGCTTGTGGGCCAGATGTCGGCGGGTGAGAAGCGGCGCATCCTGATTGCGCGCGCTCTGGTGCACAGACCGCGGCAACTGCTGCTGGACGAGCCATCGAATGCATTGGACCTGGCTGCGCAGCGTGAACTGCGTGAGACCATGCGCCGGCTGGCGCAGGAAGGCGTTGGGCTGGTGCTGGTGACGCACCACCTGGGCGATATTCTGCCGGAGATTGAACGGGTGATTCTGATGCGCGGCGGACGCATCGTCGGGGATGGGCCGCGCGAGGAGTTGCTGACGGAGGCGCGGCTGAGCGAGTTGTTCCGCGCGCCGGTGCGGATTGGGCGCGACGAGGAGTGGTTGCATAGTTGGTAGAAAGCCAGTGAACAGTGAAACAGTGAAATAGTGAAACAGACCGACTGCATAAAGAAATGCAGGTACAACCTAATTTTGGCGTGGTATGATTGCTCGCCAATCGGCATTCGACACATCGCGAAAAATGATAAGGAGTTACGGGTATGATCTCTTCCTCGATTTCCCGCTTCCTTCGCCGGGCGTTTCCCCTGGTCTTCGGCGCAATCTTCGCAATTGCAGCAAATGCATACGCGCAGTCACTTGACTCCCACCACCCGGCTCCGCTGCAGGCGGGCGAGAATAACGGCACGGTGGACAACTTTGTGGGGAACAACTACTTCTCTCTGACGGGCGGTCCAGGCGCGGTCACAATTGTCGTCACCTACAAGTCGATGGGATTGCTGGGCAATGCGCAGCGGTCGTCGCTGAACATCGAGCTGAGCGACGATAAGCATTCCTGGACGGAAAAGAGAACCATCTCGTCGCTTGCTTCTTCGAACACGGCCAAGCTGGTGGGGAATCTGAAGGCGCCGACGCGGCTGATTCTCTCCATCATGCCGCCGAGCGGGGGCCTGGTGCGCATGGGCGGCGACTACGCGGTGACGGCGACCGGCGCGGTAAAGTTCGACCCGCCGCTCAGCCCGACGGAACTGATTGTCGGCACGTATACGCCGATGTCGATTCACGACAATGAAGACAGCGCGACCAAGTTCGAGCCCAACGGCACGCTGGAGTTTGCCAGCGGCACCGTGGGACGATGGAAGCTGTTCGATGCTGGAACGCGCATGTATACGGTGCAGTTCGCCAACACGCGGATGAGTCTGAAGCTGGTTCCGGGGCGCGGGCTGGTGGATGCGCACGATCCGACGATTATCGTGTTTCAGCGTAATCATTGATGGCGCAGACCGGAAGGGACGGAATACGGATTAGGGATTAGGGATTAGGGAACAGGGATTAGGGATTAGGGAGTGGGTTAGGGAGTAGATGACGGTTGCGTGAAGTTGCCTTCTTCCTGTGAGGAGAGTCGCACGACCCTGTGCTATAGTTGCGGCTAATATCCCCCAGGGAGATGCACGTGACTCTTGGACAGTTTCTTGGCAAGCAATTCATTCGCGTCATCGAATGGAATGAGCCGGAAGACGGAATTCTGGCGTATCGATTTCCGATGCGCGATCTGGAGATTGAAAACGGCGGAAGGCTGACGGTGAGCGAGTCGCAGATGGCTGCGTTCGTCAACGAAGGCAGGATCGCCGATGTCTTCACTCCCGGCCTGTACACGCTCAATACGCGCAACCTGCCGCTGCTGACCGACCTGATGAACTGGGACAAGGCATTCGAGTCGCCGTTCAAGTCAGAGGTCTACTTCTTTTCGACGCGGCTGGAGATGGATCAGAAGTGGGGCACGGCAACGCCGATCACCATTCGCGACAAGGAGTTTGGCGCGGTGCGGCTGCGCTGCTACGGCATCTACTCCTACCGCATCGCCGATCCAAAGGTATTTTTCAACCAGGTAAGCGGCACGCGCGAGCTGTATCGCGTGGAAGACCTGGAAGGCCAGTTGCGCGACACCATTGTCGGGCGCATGAGCGAGATCTTCGCCACCAGCGATCTTTCCTTCCTTGACATGACGGCCAAGCAGGGCGCGCTGGGAGACCGGATCATTGAGCAGATCAAGCCTGGGTTTACAGCTCTGGGCCTGGCGCTGAACACATTCGTTGTCCAGAATATTTCGCTGCCCGATGAGTTACAGAAGATTCTGGATCAGCGCATCGGCATGAACATGGTGGGCGACCTGGGCAAGTTCACTCAATTTGAAGCGGCTGAGTCGCTGGACATTGCGGCGGCCAACCAGGGCGGCGCGGCCGGCATGGGCATGGGATTGGGTGCGGGCGCCGCAGTGGCGCAAACGCTCTCGAATTCGCTCAGGCCCACGTTCAGCGCGCCGGCCGCAGCGAGTCCGGTTGCGACGGGTGCGGTTGCACCGGGTCCTGTTGGGCAAGCCGCAGCATCCTCCGCCAGTGCGGATACGAAGTTCTGCATCGAGTGCGGACAACCGATTCCTCAACGCGCGAAGTTTTGCGCAGAATGTGGAAAGCCACAATGATTTGTCCCCAATGCGGCGCGCCCATGCGCCTCAAGCCGGATATGGTCACGTTCAAGTGCGACTACTGCCAGAACGTCTTTGCGCCGGCGCCCGACGACGAAGGCGTGTGCGTGCTGGGCGAGACCTGTGCGCAGGATTGCCCGCTGTGCAGCATTCCGCTGGAACATGCCACCATCGCCAAAACGCGCATCCGCTATTGCACCAAGTGCAAGGGCATGCTGGTTCCCATGGAGATTGTGGCGTCGTTGGTCGAGGATCTGCGTGCAGGACTCACGACGACCGTGATTCCGCCGCCGGCCGATCCAACTGAACTGCAGCGCAAGATCAGTTGCCCGCAATGCCATCACCGGATGGAGACGCATTTCTACGCGGGGCCGGGGCATGTGATTGTGGACTCATGCGAAGCCTGCTCCGAAATATGGCTGGATGGCGGCGAACTGATGCGCGTTGTTCATGCAGCCGGCTCGGATACCGTGATGAGCAGCACGCCGCCGCCGCCGATGCCGGGAGACCCGGGATGGGTTGGAAATCCGTATTCGGAAACAGTCTCGGATGTAGCTGCCGACACCATCATCGACGCCATCGGGCGAACGCTGCTGGGGTGATGCAGCAAGGGTTTGAGGAGAAGGCCCCGCGGGCCAGGGAGGCCTTCGTACCATTAACCCGGCAGATGGACTGGGGGAAGTTCCGTTGCCGGACGATTTCCCCCGAACTTGCGCAGCAGGGCATTCAATGTGGGCCGTTCAATCAACAAGTGAAGGGCGATCGCGACAAGGATTGAGAGGCTGATTCCCGTGATCGCGCCGATCGGCGCGGATACCCGCAACCAGTGCCACCGCGCGGCGAGAATACGATCGATGCCATAGATGCAGAAGAAGTGCACCAGGTAGAGCATGTAGCTTGCATCCCCGATCAGAATCAGAGGCGCAACATTGGTGTCCCAACCTGCAATGGACAAGATCGTGGCGCTGACAATCAGAATGAATGACGGAATACCCAAAAGAAGAGCATTCGGCGCCGTCGAAAGGAAGCTTGCCGGCAACAATCCCTGGAAGCAGATCAAGGCCAGAACGCTGGCGATACAGAGGCCGAGCGCGGGGATACGCATTCGTCGCGCGCTTGCTGCGTGGATCTCCCTGCAAACGTAATACGCGAGAACTCCGAAGATAAACTCGAGCATGTTGCTGTGTGCGAAAAACTGCGCAATGTCGCTGCGCGCGGCAAAAGCGAACGAGGTCATGAGCGCCGCCAGAACGATGCCGACGCCGATCCACACAGCTTTCTTCCGGCTGATCGCAAGTCCCACGGCAAGGGAAAGGTAGAAGAGCATTTCAAAGCTCAGCGTCCATCCCACGCCGAGCAGGGGCTGGATCAATTTACCGCCGCCGGGCAGAGGCTTTGCGTAGGGAATGAAGAAAAGGCTCTTCACCAGTTCCATCGAGGTCGCACGGGTCGTGTGGAGCAACTGGGGGGCAACTAGAGCGACCACGTAAATCAGAAACGTGAACAACCAGTATGGCGGGACGATTCGAATGATCCTTCGGCGCAAAAAGAAATCGGGGCTCTTGTGTAGAATGCGGGCCATGATATACCCGCTGATCACGAAGAAAACATCGACCCCGAAGCTGCCAAAAATTTGCATCCCTGGCAAGATATAAAACGTGTGGTAAAGCGCAACGCTGACTGCCGCGAATGCCCGCAATACTTGTAGATTGTTTAGCTTGGATGCGGGTTTCATTAAGCCTTCAGTCTTCAGCGGCGTAGAGGGCCTTAGAATATCACATCACTGAATTTGATCCGAGGCGGTTCCTTTCAACCCTGGGAACCGCATGAGCGCGATGAGCGTCTGGTGCACGCCTCTCTGTTCGACGTGAGTGCCACCGGTTCAATCGTCAATCCTGGAGCATCGGTGACGATCGGAACGCCGGGGCTGTGGGCACGAGGCGCGGCTGCGGCGAGCCTGCTTGACGAGCTGCGCTCGGTGTGACGAAATCGCATGTGCGGATGGGGCGAAATGGCCGGCTGGATTGACCGTGAATGGCTCGTATTTGTGTTACCATTCGGGCAATTGGCGTCCCCTTTCGGCCAATTTATGGAGGTCAACCATGACTCAATCTTCCCGACGCAGTTTTCTTAAAGCCGGACTTGCCGCGGGCGCGCTGGCGGGCGCCGGAACACTGACACTCAATGCGGAGCGCTCAAAAGCGACGGACTGGGTGACGCTGGGGCGTTCCAACGTCAAGGTGACGCGGCTGGCGTTTGGCTGCGGAACCATGAGCGGCCATGTGCAAATGAGCCTGGGACAGCAGGAGTTTACGCGCCAGGTGCGGTACGCGTATGACCGCGGAATTCGCTTCTATGAGACTGCCGAGTCGTACGGCGAGACGCCGCGCATGCTGGGCATCGCGTTGAAGGGGCTGCCGCGCGAGAGCTATCGCATCATGCACAAGGTGACGACCTTCCACGCAGTCGATCCGCGCAAGAAGCTGGAGGAGTTGCGCAGCGCTGTGGATACGGAGTACCTGGACATCATGCTGCTGCACTGGCAGCACACGGCGACCTGGCCCGAGGAGACGGCCCATTGGCAGGACGCGATTCTGGAAGCGGAACACAGGAAGACCATCCAGAGCCACGGCGCGTCCGTGCACGGTCTGCCGGCACTGCGGCAGGTTCCGGGCAACAAGTGGCTGGATGTCGCCATGATCCGCGTGAATCACAATGGAACGCGCATGGATGCAGAGGTTCCCGACGCGGATGTACTGGGCAACGTGAATGAAGTGGTGCAGCACGTCCAGCAGGTGCGCAAGGAAGGCATGGGCGTGGTGAGCATGAAGCTGGTGGGCGAGGGCTCGTTCAATCACGAGGACCGGCAGAGGGCGATGCGGTTTGCGTTCAAGACCGCGGGCGTGGATTCAGTGACGGTGGGCTTCAAGACTACACAGGAGATCGACGAGGCGATCGACAATCTGAACCTGGCGCTGGCGTAGGCACCTGCGGTGCGGCAGACCACTGCGTGGGGCAGATGCTCGCGGGAGGCTGGCACTGGCTTTATGGTTTCCCTGGTTCCCAGGTGCGCGGGACCAGGGGCACCTGGCGAGTCAGCAGGACAGCGAGTCAGCTAAGAAGCTTGTGCTTGACGCGATGTGCGGGTTGGGTTATTTTCTCCTTACACGGGGAAGGAGGTTGATCCAGCTGATGAAGAATGATTGTTCCAGATGTATCGTACGTGAGGTGACTGAGGCCTAGGGCATCGCGCCCAGACCCCATGGTTGCCCCGGCGAAAGATCAACTTCGCACCGGGCACTGGCACTCGCGGCAGCGCGATGGCCTTAGTCCAATCCCAACAGTCTACCGGCAGCGGCCTGAGCACAGTGCTCAGGCCGTTGTTGCGTTTGGGGGGATTGGAGATTCAGTTCGGCAGATCCAAGTAGTGTTTCCAGAATTGATGGGATTCGCATCGCCCTCTGCGATAGACTTGGACCCGATGCGGGTGTTTGGGATCGACTGCGGGACAGAGATTACGGGGTATGGCGTCGTGGAGACTGAAGAGTCCGCGCGCGAGTCCCGGCTGGTGATGAAAGCGATGGGCGCCATCCGGCTGAAGAAGACGCTTTCAACAGCGGAGCGGCTGCTGCAGGTGTTTCGCGAGTTGACCGCGGAGATGGAGCGGTGGGAGCCGGACACGGTGGCGATCGAGGAGGTTTTCTACTCAGTGAATGCCAAGTCTGCGCTGAAACTGGGACAGGTGCGGGGGGTGGCGCTGCTGGCGGCGGCGAGCGGGCAGTTGCCGGTGGCCGAGTATGCGCCGCTGAAGATCAAGTCGAGCGTGGTGGGGTACGGATTGGCCAAGAAGGAGCAGGTGCAGTTCATGGTGGCGCGTTTGCTGGGGCTTGCGGAAGTGCCCGAGCCGGCGGATGCGGCGGATGCGCTGGCGATTGCCATTTGCCATATTCATACAGCGCAGACGCTGAGCCTGCAGGGCGGTGGGCGATGAGGGCGGCGTGGCTGACCTTGGCGTTGGCTTTAGCTCTGCCGGCTGTGGCCGAAACGCCCGCCGGGCCGGTCTTCGAAGCCGATTTCACCAACCCTGGGCTTTCGCCTTCGCACTGGACGCTGACGCTTTATCCGGACGGCGGCGGGCATTTCCGCTCGGAGCGGAGGGATGCGCCGGTGTCCGGGCTTGAAAACATGGATGCGCCCAGTGTGGATCGCGATATACGGGTGAGCGCGGAGTTTGCCGAACGCGTCTTTCAGGCAGCGCTTCGGCACAACCTGTTCAACGAGACCTGCGAGAGCCGCACCAAAGTTGCGTTTACCGGGTGGAAGAAGCTGAGCTACAGTGGTCCCGAAGGCAAAGGGACGTGCGCGTTCAACTACGCGAAAGATAAGGAAATACTGGAGTTGGGAGACCGGCTGGTGGCCGTGGCGGGGACCATTGTGGAGGGTGCGCGGCTGGAGGCGCTGCTGCAGCACGATCCGCTGGGGCTGGACCGGGAGACCGAGTACCTGGTGGAGGCCGCGGGCGACGGACGGGCACAGCAGATCGGGGCGATTCGCGGGATTCTGCAACGGCTTGCGGAAGACGAGAGCGTGATGGAGCGGGTAAGGCGGCGGGCCAGGGTTTTGCTGGCCAAGTCGGATAGTCCGGCGGGCTGACGGCACGATTTTGAAGTAACTTTGAGCGAGTTTGGGTGTCTGATAGATAGAAGCACGCGCCGAGGCCGGGGTTGCGTCCAGTGCGTGGCTGAAAAGGTGGATCGACAATGAGTGGATCGACCAGCGGGCGAGCAGAGAGGCGGAAGTCATGCGGAGCATTGGGAACCTCGGAGTGAGTCCCGGACGTGCAGGCGGCTTGAAGTTGGAGCTGGCTGCGTTGGCCGTGGGCGCGGTGTTGCTGGCCCAGGGACTTATGGCGGACGAAGCGGGACCTGCGGCGCGCGCGGTTCGGCTAAGCAATGTGGAAGGAACGGTGCACGTCTCGCAGGGAGGCCAGGTGCTGGCGGAGACGGCCGTGGCCAATGCACCGCTGTTTGAAGGAACCCAGGTGGTCACCGGCGACGACGGGCGGGCGGAGATCCAGTTTGAAGAAGGGAGCGTGGCCCGCATCTCGCCAAATAGCTCCCTGACGCTGAAGGTCTTGCGTGGGCAGGGTGGAACCGGCGAGGCGGTGATGGTGTTGGACGTTGGCCTGGGCTATTTTGAGCTCGAGGGCAACCCGGAAAGCGGAACGGTGCGCGTGCAGTTTGGCTCGAGCGTGGTGACATCGAGCGGCGCAGCGGTGATTCGCGTCGATCTGGACAGCCTTCCGGGGCAACTGGCGGTGTTCGCGGGCAATGCACACCTGGAACGCGGCACAGCCGTAACGCTCGACGTGCATGGCGGCGAGAGCCTGACGCTGAGCGGCACGGACGCAGGCCAGTACAACCTGGCCGAGTCCATCGAGCCTGACTCGTGGGACACGTGGAACTCCGACCGCGACCAGGCGATGGAGGGCGCGGCTACGGCACGCACGGCGACGACCAATGGATTTGCGGATAACGGCAACCCGGCGTGGAACGATTTGGACGCGAACGGCAGTTGGTACAACGTGCCGGGACAGGGAAATGTGTGGTCTCCGTATGAGGCTTCCGATGCAGGCTGGGACCCCTACGGGGATGGAAACTGGATGTACCAGCCTGCCTATGGCTATCTCTGGGTGTCGGGAAATCCGTGGGGCTATCTGCCGTATCACTGCGGGATGTGGAACTGGTACGACAGCTTTGGCTGGGGTTGGGCGCCGGGATTTGGCGGATGCCGGCCGTGGTGGGGCGGCGGATTCTATGGCGGTCCATTTATCGGTTCACGATTCGGCGGGTATCGTCCGCCGATGCGTCCGCGCAGGCCGATTCCGACGGTGATTGGTCGGCATTCGGTTTACGAAATGGTGGCCGTGAGCCGGCGCTCTCCAAGCGGCGCTGTCGGGCTGCCCTCGCGCGACAGGACCACGGTGGTGGAGATTGCAGGGCACACTGTGCAACCGGAGAGACCTCTCAGTCCAAGACCGCAATACACGCGCGCGGGTGCTGCTGCAGGCGGCCATGGGAACTATCAAGGAACCTACGCGACGCACGGGGCGGCGCCGGGGTATAGCGGTACGCGGGCGGGCACGCCGGCTGCCGCGCGGAACTCGGGCGCTTCGCATCCGGCACCGGCGAGCCACGCTGCAAGCGCTCCAGCCAGTCACGCATCGAGTGGCGGAGGCGGCGGAGGTGGCGGCCATTCGTCAGGCGGCGGTGGCGGTAGCGGCTCGCACCACTAATTCAGTGCTTTGGTCACAGAGTAAGGGCTGCTTCGCTTGGCGAGGCAGCCCTTTCTAGTTTGGGGTGCTGGTCTGCAGATTGTGCCAGAGGGCGGCGAGGGCTTCGACCGGCAACGCTTCAGCGCGGGCGTGGGAATCGATCTTTGCCTCGGCCAGGCCGGCGATGATGGCGGCGGGAGAAAACCGCGCGGCGCGGAGATTGTTGGCGAGAGTCTTTCTCTTTTGCGCAAAGACCTTGCGGACAAAGGGAGTAAAAGTAGCTTCGTCGAGTCCTAGCTCACTAAAGCGCGGGGCAAATCGCCAGCGAAAGACGGTGGAGTGGACGTCGGGCGGCGGCGAAAACGCGGCCGGCGGCAGGGTAAACACCTGCTCGGCGGGCCCGTAGAGCTGGACGGTTACCGACAACAGGCCGTAGTCGCGGGAGCCGGGCTTGGCGGTGACGCGGTCGGCTACTTCGCGCTGCACCATGAGAATGGCCCGATCGAGAACGGCGTGGCTGGCTGCCAGTTTGAGCAGGATCTGCGAGGTGATGTAGTAGGGCAGGTTGCCGACGACGCAGAGCGGGTGGCCGGCAACGGCTGCGGCTGCGGCGAAATCGAAATGCAGCACGTCCTGATTGAGGACGGTGACGCGTGCCGGATCAAACTGGGTGCGGAGATGAGCGGCGAGCGCGGGGTCGAGTTCGACGGCGAGAACGTGTGCGGCGCGGGCGGCGAGCGCTCCGGTGATGGCGCCGGCGCCGGGGCCGATTTCAACAACCGTGCGGCCGGTGAGGTCGCCCAACGAGTTGGCGATGCGCTCCACGGCTTGCGTGTCGTTGAGGAAGTTCTGTCCGAGCTTTGGCTTGGCGGGCATTCCTCTTTGATGGTACCCCCCCTGGGGCGTTTGGGGTAAGTGCATTGTTTTCATGGAAATAAGAGAGGCATGGCGCCCTATCTTTGTGATTCCAGGCTGGTTAACGTCAAAGCACTTGCATTCAATGACTTGCGGGCTTCTGGGGGTAAACGCTCGGATGGGCGTTCAGCTCCACCCTTTTTGTGGCTATGAATTCATTGTGTGCCAAAGGGCGGAAATTATATGCAAATCTTCGGAAGATATTTTTAGAGAATCTTCGTGGGTGAATGAAAGGTCCGGGGTCGTTGCCAAGTTCTGGTTGGACGGGTATTCAAGTGCCTTAAGGTCTCCCAGTTCTCCATTCAATTTGCGGTGGGGATTGCCTTGGTTTGTGCGAGGGAAAGTGCCGCGCGGCTTCGCCGCGTAAGGGATTTCTAAATTCGTTCGGTTAGTTTTTCGGCACGACTGAAGTCGTGCCCCTTCGCACATCCCAAAGAGGAGGTTGGCCTGTGGAGCCCACTCTCATTCCATTGGCATTTTTGCCGGGGATAGAATCCCCGGCCTACCGCCCGGGCTAGTCTATGTCGGTCCAGTTGTCTTCGGGGTTGCGGTCGATCAGTTTGCTGTAGGGGTCGATGGCGGCGCGGGTCGGCTTCTGGTCCACGATGAATGTGAACGTGGTGCGCGGCTGGGTGATCCACACCTTCTCCGTGTGCAGCGGCTCCTCGCTGTCCTTCTTGCCTTTGAAGACGCCCACTTCAATCAAATCGTGAATGGGGATCTCGGTCTCCACGCCATCGCCGTTGGCGCGCATCTTTTTCGCATCCACGACAAGCGTCACTTTGTACTTGTGATCGGCGGTTGGTTCCACCTTTGCCGACACGGCCTTGTTGTCGTAGAGCGTGATGGTCTCAAACATGTCGGTGATCATGTATTGGAGATCGGGCGGCGTCTGCTTGCGCAACTCGGCGACCAGGTCACGCGTGTCGGGATAGGGCGGCCCATTCATCTTCCACTTGTCGAGCAGGCTCTTCAGCGCGAGGTTGAGCTTGTCTTCGCCGATGGCGTCCGACAGCGCGTAGAAGGCCATGGATCCCTTCTGGTACCAGACATAGGGCTCATTCTGCACCAGCACCAGCGGCGGCTCGTGGCGCACTTCCCCGGCGCGTCCGCGCAGGTAGCCGTCGAGCTCGTGCTTGAGGAAGCGGCGCATGTGGTCGTCGCCGTATTTGTGCTCCATGACGCGCAGCGCGGAGTATTCGGCCACGCTCTCGGACATCATGTTCGAGCCCTTCTCAAGGCCGCCGACCAACTGATGGCCCCACCACTGATGGGCCAGCTCGTGCGCGGTGACGAACCAGGTGAAGTCGATGTCGTCCGGCCGCTCCAGACGGCCAATGAAGCCGATGGACTCAGAGTAGGGAACGGTGTTGGGAAACGATTGCGCGAAGCTGCGGTAGCGGGGAAACTCGATGACGCGGAACTGGTCGAACTGATAGGGGCCGTAGTTCTTTGTGTAGTAGGCGAGGCCGGCTTTCGCGGAGCCGATCATCTTGTCGAGATCGTAGGTATGCGAGGGCAGATAGTAGACCTCCAGCTTTACGCCGTTCCAGTTGTCGCGCTTGATGGCGTAGGCGCCGGACATGAAACTGAAGAAGTTCTGAATCCTGGTGGAACCCATGCTGTATTCGAAGTAATTGCGGCCGTCCTGTTTCCACTCGCGCTTGAGGTCGCCGGGAGAGATGGCGATCTGATTGGGCGATGTGCTGACCACCGCGTGATAGGTCACGAAGTCGGAGTCGGTGGAAAAGAGGTCGGTGACTCTCCCGTAGGCATCGCCGCGATCGGGCAATTCTTCCTGTAGAGGCAGCTTCTCATCGCGGCGGCGCACGGGATTATTGATCTCGCGTCCCTGGTCGTAGCCCAGGGAGGGGAAGTAGCTGCGCTCGAAGAAGGTGCCGTTGTAGGCGAACTCCGGCTGCTCGTTGGCGTTGCGGAAACCGGGGTTCTCATACGCGCACTGAAAGTTGATCTTGAGACTTTCGTTGGGCGCGAGGGGCGTGGCCAGGTGATAGATCCAGAAGCCGCGCTTGTCGTCGCTGAGCGTGGCCGTGGCGGGACGGTCAAAGCTGACGGACTTGATGGAGCGCGTGCCATTGGTGACGTAGATGTCCTGAATGGGCGCGCTGGTTTCGTTCACGGCGATGTACGAACCGGTTGCATTGAAGCTGCGGTTCTCAGGATAGATGTTGACTGTTGCATCGATTGCCGTGATTTTGGGGATGGGAGCGCGCTCGTATTTCTTGTAGAGCTTTTCGTACTCCGCGGCCTGATGGCGATCGGCGCGGTCGGTGCGGAAGGTATTCAGCACGTGGGTGTTGTAGAAGTACCATGCGCCGCTGCCGATGGCCGCAAGAAAGGGAAGGATCAGCAGCAAGGCATAGGCGGGCAGGGATTGCTTTGCCGCGGTGAGACGCGCGCGCAGGCCGGTTTCAGAACCGCGCCGGGCCAGCAGGCTGGCGAGCACGCCGAGCAGCACAGCCCATGAAAGCCAGTAGATGGTGGACCAGAGAATTGGCTGAACGAAGTGGCCGTAGCCGTTCATATCGGAGTAGGTGTAGTTGACCACGTCGCCGTAGATGTAAAGGCGGTCGTTGATACCGGCGGTGTCAAGAATGGACGTGAGCAGGAACAGGCCGATGACGATGCCGTGTCCGATGAATTTATTGGACACGAGGGTCTGAATGAAGAATGCTGCCAGCGCAAAGATCATGACCTGCGAAAAGACGATGAGGTAAAGCTCTTCAGCGTACTGGATCAGCTCGAAGTGAAAGTAGCCGGACATCATCTGGGAGACTACGCCGCAGAGGAGGACCAGCGTGAGGAGAAAGAACTCGGCTGCCCCGAGCGCAACCAGCTTGCTGAGCGTATCCACCCATCCGCGCATGGGCAGGGCATCGTGAATGAGCTCGAAGTGGGTATCGCGCTCGCGCCAGATCAGCTCGCCGGCGTAGATGGTGGCCACGATGTACAGCAGCAATGGCGCGATGCCTTCCACCGCGGCCAGCATCAGGTAGGTCACCGGCCATACATCCATTCCGTCCCGGTCGCCGGCAAAGTGGCCATTGGTCATTGAGACTACGACCATGACCAAGGTGATGGCCCAGAAAGGAATCTCGCGGAAGATGTTGCGGAAGTAGATGCGGCTGAGGGACAGGAACTGCTGCACGCCAGTCCCGAAGGAGAAACGGGTCGAGACATCGGGGAGCAGGTGATGGAATTTCGGCGCGGGAGGGGCGGTGGATTCCTGCTCTGTCTTCTTGAGCTTTTTGCCGCGGCGCGCGGTGAGTGCTTCGGCCGACATGGGGAAGAGCGCATACACGGCAACCAGTGCCAGCACGCCTACCGAGCACCACACCACGCGGTTCCAGAGGAACATGCCGGTGAAGGGCAGCCACAGCGTGTTCTGCTCCGATACGGTCCAGTAGCGGGTGATGTTGCGGAAGAGCATCATGCCCACCGGATCGAAGACGCTGGGCCAGTAGACGTTGAGGCTGCGCGTCTGCAGGACGGCGATGATGCCGATCAGGTAGCCGGCGAAGAGCACTACGCCCTGCAGATAAACGACAACAATGCGGCGGGTGAGCGCGGCAACCAGAAAAAAGACCGAGCCGAGAAAAAAGACTTCAGGCGCGATGATGACCGCGAAGTGATAGGCGAGCATGCCCGGATTGATGGGACCAAGGCGGGAGTGGTCGGCCCAGGGAAGGATTGCGCCGAGGGCTTCGCCGATGGGAATGCCGGTGAAGACCAGCAGCGTGATGAACAGCGATCCGGCCCAGCGTCCGCCCAGGTAAGCGAATTTGCCGATGGGCTTGGTGAAGATCATCTGATAGGTGTCGCGCTGGAAGTCGCGCAGGATCGACGTACCGAAGATGGCGGCCATGACAATGCAGCCGAAGAAGCAGAACTGCGTGTCAAAAAGCTGCGTGATGTAAGGGCCGTTGACCAGCACCTTGCCCGGCGACATCGTGTAGTTCGCAAGGCTGATGGTAAGCGACATCAGCACGACCCATAGGGCGAAGAAGCACCAGGTGGAGATGCTCTTGAGGCGGAGCTTGATCTCGAAGAATAGGAAACTTAGGAACATGCTTTGCCCTCCTGCGGGCCGGTGCCGATTCTTTGTAAAACGCCCTAAAAACAGAAGCAGATTCTTCGACTCACCACCCCCAGGCTGAGAAACGCCTGGGGCCCCGTTCGCTCAGAATGACAGCCTCTGTTTGGTGATGAACCTTGGTGT
>Ga0302202_10000216_pt1 | contig 72339 bp, 47 predicted proteins | sample II_Bog_N3_3_FD_194579 | JGI IMG/M metagenome (GOLD analysis project Ga0302202, IMG submission 194579) | Peat permafrost microbial communities from Stordalen Mire near Abisko, Sweden - II_Bog_N3_3 | ecosystem: Environmental > Terrestrial > Soil > Wetlands > Peat | place: Sweden: Abisko... | reverse complement strand
TCGCCCATCCTGCGCGAGTTCGCGGACAGGCCCCACCGCAAGTGCGTCCTGGCCCCCGTCGGATGCTCGAGCAACCTCTGCCCCTACGAGGACCATCCGTTCCCCCACCGCTACTTTGACGGCACCGTCTACCTGAACCTCTCGAGCGACCCGTTCGCCTTCTCCGAGGCGGAGTGGGACAGGATCGTGGTGGAGCTCCAGGCCACCCGGCCCGAGATCCTCGAGGGGGAACCGGTGTACCTGGCGCTGCTGGCGCGCGCCGTGACGCGGCGCCGGGTGTCAGTGCCGTCCGTGCGCGCGGTGATCCTCACCTACGGTAAGGCGAGCCAGCAGCACGGGCGCCGCATCGCGGAGGCGTTCCCGGCCCCGCAGGTCGACCTCTACGGCTCAACGGAGGCCGGTTACCTCTTCGTCGGCGAGGCCTTCAGGGACAACTCCCGGGTCATCGACGACAACGCCTTCATCGAGCTCGTGCCCTGGCGCCCGGACGTCCCCGGCGTCCACCAGATCCATGTCACCACCCGGGGGCGCGAGGCGATGCCGCTCCTTCGGTACCACACCGGGGACATCGTGATGGAATGCCCGGAGGGCTTCAGGATCCTCGGGCGAGAGCGCGACCTCTATTTCAGGCCGGACGGCTCCCTCGTCACGGCCAACGACGTGGACGCCGCGCTCCCCCCCGGTTTTGCCTGCTGGCACTACTCGCTCTGCCAGACGGGCGACACCCGCTGGGACTTCCAGTATGTCGCGGACCACACCGCAGACCACAAGACCCTGGAGCGGGCGGTCGCGGGCCTTCTGGGACCCGGGGTGCGCGTGAACGCATTCCGCCGCAAGGCGATCGCCCCCGCCGCGAGCGGCAAGTTTGCCCTTCTGAAGCCCCTCGCGAAGGGGTAGGCCCTAATGTGCCCGAACAGGGCGGCTTATCTCATGGGCCCACGACTGACGGTCTCTCTTTACACCCGCCGTTAGTGCCTTTGGAATGGTGCCGCGCTTTCGCACGATGGACCTAGCCCGATACCTCTTCCGCAGCACCATTGGCAGGAAACTGATCATGGCGGCCACTGGCGTGGTCCTGATCGGCTTCATCTTTGGGCACCTGGTCGGCAACCTCCAGGTCTTCGAGGCACCCGACAAGATCAACGGCTACGCCCACTTCCTGCAGTCCCTGGGTCCCGCCCTCTGGCTCGTGCGGCTGTTCCTCCTTGCCTGCGTCACGCTGCACATCTGGTCGGGCACTGTCCTGGCCCTGGAGAGCATCCATGCGCGCGGCGGGGAGCCGTACCGGGTCAAGAAGTGGATCGGCGCCACGTTCGCATCGCGCTACATGCGCGGCACCGGCTACGTGGTCCTGGCCTTCATCCTCTACCACCTCGCGCACTTCACCGTGGGCCTCGCCCAGCCGGCGACGTTCAAGGCGAACCTTCCCCCCTACGTGATGACGGGCGACTACCACATCCTCGGGGTCACGGTCGTCCCCGCGGGCACGCAGGTCCTCGACTGCCGCTCGATGGTGATCGGCGGGTTCAGGAACCCGATCGTCGCGATTTTCTACATCGTTGCCGTCGGGCTCCTCTCGCTCCACCTCCTGCACGGCGCCGAGAGCCTCTTCCAGACCTTCGGATGGAGGAACCACCGGTGGGAGCGCGGCCTCAGGGCCGTGGTGACCCTCATCTGCGCGGCCTATTTCCTGGGCAATCTCGCGATTCCGGGAGGCGTCCTCCTCGGCATGCTCCGATAGAACCGGCACGTCATGGCAACACTCGACTCCAAGATCCCCCCGGGAGAACTCTCCGCCAAGTGGGTCCGCCACAAGGCGGCCATCCGCCTGGTGAACCCGGCGAACAAGCGCAAGTACGAGGTGATCGTCGTGGGTGCCGGCCTTGCCGGTAGCTCCGCCGCGGCGTCGCTCGCGGAGCTGGGCTACAAGGTGAGCTGCTTCGTGTTCCACGACAGCCCGAGGCGCGCCCACTCCATCGCCGCCCAGGGCGGCATCAACGCCGCAAAGAACTACCAGAACGACGGCGACAGCGTCCACCGGCTCTTCTACGACACGCTGAAGGGGGGGGATTACCGCTCGCGCGAGGCCAACGTGCACCGGCTGGCCGAGGTCTCGGTCGACATCATCGACCAGTGCGTGGCGCAGGGCGTCCCCTTTGCCCGCGAATACGGCGGGCTCCTGGACAACCGCTCCTTCGGCGGGGCCCAGGTCTCGCGCACCTTCTACGCGCGGGGACAGACGGGGCAGCAGCTGCTTCTCGGCGCCTATGCGGCGCTGTCCAAGGGCATCGCCGCCGGCGGCATCACGCTCCACACGCACTCCGAGATGCTCGACCTGGTGGTCATCGACGGCAACGCGAAGGGCATCATCGTCCGCGACCTGGTCACGGGGGCGATCACGCGGCACGCGGCCGACGCCGTGATCCTCGCCACCGGGGGCTACGGGAACGTCTTCAACCTCTCCACCTATGCGCGCGGCTCCAACGCGTCCGCGATCTGGCGCGCGTACAAGCGCGGCGCCTGCTTTGCTAACCCCTGCTTCACGCAGATCCACCCGACGTGCATCCCGGTGACCGGGGACTACCAGTCGAAGCTCACCCTCATGTCGGAGTCGCTGCGGAACGACGGCCGCATCTGGGTGCCGAAGAAGAAGGAGGACAGGCTGAAGCCCCCGGCGTCGATCCCCGAGGCCGACCGAGACTACTACCTCGAGCGCATCTACCCGAGCTTCGGGAACCTCTGCCCGAGGGACGTGGCCTCGCGCGCGGCCAAGCGCGTCTGCGACGAGGGCCGCGGGGTCGGGGTGAGCGGGCTCGGCGTGTACCTGGACTTCGGGGACGCGATCGGGCGCCTGGGCGAGGCGGTGGTGCGCAGCCGGTACGGCAACCTCTTCGACATCTACAAGGAGATCACCGACGAGAACGCCTACCAGCAGCCGATGAGGATCTTCCCGGCCGTCCACTACACGATGGGCGGCCTCTGGGTGGACTATAACCTCATGTCGAACCTTCCGGGTCTCTTCGTCCTCGGCGAGGCCAACTTCTCCGACCACGGCGCGAACCGCCTGGGCGCCTCGGCGCTCATGCAGGGCCTGGCCGACGGCTACTTCGTCGTGCCCTACACCGTGGGCGACTACCTGGCCACGCAGAAGCCGGGATCGCGGCCCTCAGCCGACGATGCCGCGTTCAAGGCGGCCGAGGAGTCCGTGGCGTGGTCAACGAGCAAGCTCCTGACCGTGAAGGGAAAGGAGCCCGTCAGCCATTTTCACAAGAGGCTCGGGCACATCATGTGGCAGTACTGCGGGATGGCGCGCAACAAGGCGGGCCTGGAGCAGGCCATGAAGGAGATCCCGGCCCTGCGCGCGGAGTTCTGGGAGAACGTGAACGTCCCGGGTTCGGGCGACACGCTCAACCAGTCGCTCGAGCGTGCGGGCAGGGTGGCCGACTTCCTGGAGCTCGGGGAGCTCATGTGCCGCGACGCTCTGGCCCGGGAGGAGAGCTGCGGCGGGCACTTCCGCGAGGAGCACCAGTACCCCGACGGCGAGTGCAAGCGCGACGACGTGAACTTCGCCCACGTGGCCGCCTGGGAGTTCGCGGGCGACGGCAAGGTGCCGATCCGCAACACCGAGCCCCTGGTCTACGAGACGGTCAAGATGAGCGTACGCAATTACAAGTGATGAGCACGACGACCTTCAGCGTAACCGTCCGTGTCTGGCGCCAGGAGGGCCCCGGCAAGCCGGGAGCCTTCGCGGACTACACCGTCGGCGGCGTGAACCCGGACATGTCGTTCCTCGAGATGCTCGACGTCCTGAACGACGACCTGACGGCCAAGGGGATCGAGCCGGTCGCCTTCGCGCACGACTGCCGCGAGGGGATCTGCGGGACGTGCTCGCTGGTGATCGACGGCAAGCCCCACGGACCGCACCATGGCGTCGCCTCGTGCCAGACGTACATGCGCAGCTACAGGGAAGGCGATGTGATCGTGGTGGAGCCCTTCCGCGCGCGGCCCTTTCCGGTCATCAAGGACCTGGTTACCGACCGGACCGCCTTCGAGAAAATCCAGCAGGCCGGGGGCTTCATCTCGATCCGGACGGGATCGGCGCCCGAGGCGAACTCGGTCCCCGTGCCGAAGGAGGTCGCGGACCTCGCGATGGACGCGGCCCAGTGCATCGGCTGCGGCGCCTGCGTCGCCGCGTGCAAGAACGCGAGCGCGATGCTCTTCGTCGCGGCCAAGGTCTCTCACCTGGGCCTCCTCCCGCAGGGCCAGCCGGAGCGCGACCGCAGGGTGCTCGCCATGGTGAGCACGATGGACGGCCTCGGGTTCGGCAGCTGCACGAACCAGTACGAGTGCAGCGCCGCCTGCCCGAAGCTGATCTCCCACGACTTCATCGCGCGGATGAACCGCGACTACGCGAAGGCGATCTTCCGCTCCTCGTTCAAGCCGGTGGCCGCGGGAGCGGACGAATAGGCGAGCACGCCCCCCGGGGGGATTCCCCCATTTTCCTGTAACTTTGCGGGCGGGCCGGTGTTTTCTTGGTAACCAATCCAAAGAAAATGAATACCGACAATCTTCCCCTCAAGGCCTTCCTCGCTTCCCTCGGCGCAATCGCCCTGTTTCCCTTCACCGCCGTGGCGGCCGCAGCCACCTTCACCGTGACCGGGGTCTTCGCGATCATCGTCGCCGACTACGGACGCACTATCGAACCCCTGCGGGTCAACGCGCAGGTGGTGCCCTTTGCCGGGGCCGCCAGCCATTATTCCGGGGAGCAAGCCGCCTAAACCGGCGCCTCCGCAGGGTAACCCCCGTGCCGGCGCGTCTTGCGCGGCCCGGGGTCTTCTTTTTTGCCCTTCGGGAACCCGCGTCGGCGGCTGCCCCAAGGCGGCGGCTGGCACCTGAGTGCTCCGGATTGCCCGGCAGGCCCTCGAAATCTTCAGCAACTTTTCAGGGGTGGCGGTGTTCTCTTGGAAACACCACATCATCATGAAATCCAACCTCCTTCCCATCAAAGCCTTCCTGGCATCCCTCGGCGCAATCGTCCTGTTTCCCTTCACGGCCGCGGCGGCCGCAGCCGCCTTCACGGTAACGGGCATATTCGCGATCCTCGCGGCTGACTACGGGCGGACGATCGAGCCCCTGCGGGTTTCCGCGGAGATCGTGCCGTTCCGCGCCGCCGGCCAGGTGGCCGCGCTGCAGGGCCGGGCTGCCTGAGACCTAGAACATCGATAGCGCGTGAGCGCTCTCGAGGAGCACCCAGGCGCCCCCGCCCACCAGGGCCGCCACAAGCGCGAACCTGAAGAGCTTGCGGCCACGGAGCACGGCGTCCTGGAAATCCGTGTTGAGCGTCTTCCGGTTGCTCTGGGAGATGAAGCTCACGAACCGGGGGTCCCTGAATTTTCCACGGTTTCCCTGCGCCATTCCGAAGCGGATGGCCGGTCTGTGGAAAAGATTCTTCAGCAGGAACTGCATTGGACTTCAGCGTCGACTATCGGTATTTTGAGGTGGTTTTTTCAAGGGGAAACTCGCTAATGTCTGGCTTTCACGGATTTTTACCAGTCCGCAACCAGACCCAAACATGCATCACTTTCGGTACGCCGGCCAAAATCTTCACTGTGAATCCGTAGATCTCGCGGAAGTCGCGAGGCTCTACGGCACGCCGACCTACGTCTACAGCGCGGCGACGATCGAGGACAACTACACCCGGATCGCCGGGAGCATGAAGGGGCTCGACGTGCGGGTCTGCTATGCGGTCAAGGCGAATTCCAACCTAGCTGTTATCAGACACTTGGGAAACCTGGGGTCCTCGTTCGATTTTGCGAGCGCCGGGGAGATGCGCCGTGTCCTGGCTGCGGGCGCGAGCGTCAAGGAGAGCGTCTTTGCCGGCGTCGGGAAGACCGAGACCGAGATCCGCCTGGCGCTGGAGGCGGGGATCTATGCGTTCCATGTCGAGAGCGAGCCCGAGCTTGCGCGGATCAACCACGTCGCGGGCAAGCTGGGCATGAAGGCGGCGATCTCGATCCGCGTGAACCCCGACGTGGACGCCCACACCCACGCGAAGATCACGACGGGGACGAGCGCCAACAAGTTTGGCATCCCGCTGAAGCAGGCGGCGGCTGCCTATGAGGCCGCCTCCAAGTACCCGAACATCACAATCCGGGGGATCCAGTCGCACATCGGCTCCCAGATCACCGAGGTGGGTCCGTTCGTGGAGACCCTTGAGAAGCTCGCGCCGCTCGCCGCGGAGCTCAGGGAGAAGTACGGGATCTCCTACATCTCGATCGGCGGCGGCATAGGCGTCGTCTACCGGGACGCCCTGGCAAGCGGACCCTTCTCCTGGTGGGAGACGATACCCGAGGCCAAGCGCCCGCTGACCCCCGAGGTCTACGGCGCCGCGCTGGCGCCGACGCTGGGCAAGCTCGGGCTAAAGGTCCTCCTCGAACCCGGCCGCTCCATGGTGGCCAACGCGGGCGTCCTCTTGACGCGGGTCGAGTACCTGAAGCGCGGGCAGGGCAAGAACTTCCTGATCGTGGACGCCGCCATGAACGACCTGGTGCGCCCGGCCATGTACGACTCGTTCCACGAGGTGGTGCCGCTGCGGCGGGATACCACCCGCCGGGCCCTTGTGGCGGATGTCGTGGGCCCCATCTGCGAGAGCACGGACTGCTTTGCCAAGGACCGCCAGATCCAGGAGGTGGGCGAGGGCGAATACCTTGCGCTCATGAGTGCCGGGGCCTACGGCCACGTGATGGCGAGCCGCTACAACGCCCGACCCATCCCTGCCGAGGTGCTCGTCAAGGGAAGCGCCTTCGAGCAGGTGACGGCCCGCGAGACCTTCGAGCAGCAGATCGCCAACGAGAAGATTCCCGCATTTTTGAAGTAGCAGGCGGGGGTGGCCGGGGTTAGAAGGGCCCCATGAAGTTCTGCGTCGTCGGGGCCGGAGCCTGGGGCACGGCGTTTGCGCTGCACCTTGACCGGGGTGGGCGGGGCGTCGCCTTGGTGCCGCGGCGGCCGGAGCAGGCGGCGCTCATCTCCTCGAGCCGGGAGAACCGCGAGTACCTGCCGGGCAGGATGCTGCCGGGATCGATCCGGGTGACCTCGGACCTGGCCGAGGGCCTGCGCGGGGCGGACGTGATCCTCCTGGCCTGCCCCGCCCAGACGCTCCGGATCACCTCCAAGCACATTGGCGAGGCTCTGGGAACCGGCCCTGGCCCGCGCCTCGTGGTGAGCCTGGCAAAGGGACTGGAGCTCGGGAGCCACATGCGCCCCTCCCAGGTCGTGTCCGAGGAGCTGCCGGGCGTCGTCGTGGGGGCCCTGTCGGGGCCGACGAACGCCGCGGAAGTGGCCCGCGGCCTGCCTGCCGCGATGGTGCTGGCAACCAAGGGGGACGCCGCGGCGGCCTATGACGTGCAGGCTTCGATCAGCGGGCCGACGCTCAGGATCTACACGACCGACGACCTGGCGGGCGTGGAGTTCGGCGGCAGCCTGAAGAACGTCTATGCGATCGCCGCGGGCTGCTGCGAGGGGCTCGGCCTCGGGGACAACGCCAAGGCGGCGCTCCTCACCCGGGCGGTGGCGGAGATGGTCAAGGTGGGCGGGGCGCTCGGGGCCCGGCCGGAGACGTTCTATGGGCTGAGCGGGTTCGGGGACCTGGTGGCCACGAGCCACGGGCCGTGGAGCCGCAACCGGGAATTCGGGCACCGGATCGGGGAGGGCAAGGGCATCCCCGAGCTCCTGGCGGGCCGAAGGACGGTCGTCGAGGGCTACGAGACAACCCGCTCCTTTGCCGGACTGTGCGCGGACCGGGGGATCGACGCCCCGATCCTAGGCCAGACGAACGCCATCCTCTTCAAGGGACGCCGGCCGGCCGACGCCATCTCGGCCCTCATGATGCGGGAGCTCAAGCGCGAGACCGTATCGGCCTTCGCGCCGGCCTGATTGCGGAGGCTTGCGTCCGCGGGCTTCGTTTTGTTGCCTCTGGCGCCCCGGTTAGCCCCAATACCCCCTCCCTATACCCCATGGCCGAAGAAGCTGCGTTGGATCGCAAGCACAAGCTCGTCATCATTGCGTCGTCGCTCGGGACCGTGTTCGAGTGGTACGACTTCTACATCTACGGGACCCTCGCGGCCTTTTTCGGAAAGCTGTTCTTTCCGGCAGACAACGAGACCGCGGGATACCTCTCGAGCCTGGCCCTCTTCGGCGTCGGGTTCTCGGTGCGCCCCTTCGGCGCCCTGGTGTTCGGCAGGCTCGGAGACCTCGCCGGCCGCAAGTACACGTTCCTGATCACGATCGTCGTGATGGGCCTGTCGACGGCCCTTGTGGGGCTCCTTCCCACCTTCGCCAACATCGGCTTCGCGGCGCCGATCATCCTGGTGTTCCTCAGGCTCGCCCAGGGGCTCGCCCTCGGTGGCGAGTATGGAGGCGCCGCGATCTACGTGGCCGAGCACGCCCCGGAGGGAAAGCGGGGACTCTACACCGGGTGGATCCAGACCACCGCGACGCTCGGCCTCTTCCTGGCGCTCGTGGTCATCGGCGTCCTGCGCAAGTACATGAGCCCCGAGCAGTTCGCTGCGTGGGGCTGGAGGGTGCCGTTCCTGCTGTCGTTCCTTCTCCTGGCGGTCTCGGTCTATATCCGCCTCAAGCTCGAGGAGTCGCCGGTCTTTGCCGAGATGAAGGCCCAGGGCAAGGGATCGAAGGCGCCGCTCACGGAGAGCTTCGCCCGGTGGGACAACGGCAAGGTGGTCCTGAAGGCCCTCTTCGGCGCGACGGCCGGCCAGGGCGTCGTCTGGTACGCGGGCCAGTTCTACGCCCTCTATTTCCTGAGCACGACGCTGAAGGTCGACTACGTGACGACCTACTACCTGATCGCGATCTCGCTGGTCGTGGGCGCCGTCCTCCTGGTCAGCTTCGGCAAGCTCTCCGACGTGATCGGAAGGAAGAAGATCATCATGACGGGCATGCTGCTGGCCGTCCTCACGTACCAGCCAATCTTCAGGAACCTGACGCGGGCCGCCAACCCCGCGCTCGCAAACGCGATGGAGCGCGCGCCGGTCGTGGTGTCGACGGCCGAGTACCGCGGGAGCGGCGCCCTTGCGGTCGAGGCGCTGGTCGACGCCGCGAAGAAGATCGTGCTTCCCGCCAAGCCGAGGACCGAGACCGACAAGGCCCGCAATTTCCTCAACAGCCGGGGCATACCGTTCACGCTCGCGCCGCTCCAGGGCTCGGGCTACGAGGTCGCGATTTCGGTCGGCGGCACCCAGGTGAACGGCTTCGACGCGAAGGCCTACGAGGCGGCGCTCGCCCCGGCGGGCTACCCCAAGAGCGCCGACCCGGCGTTCGTGAACAAGCCTCGGGTCGTGACGCTCCTGATCATCCTCCTCTCCTACGTGGCGATGGTCTACGGTCCGATCGCGGCGTTCCTGGTCGAGCTTTTCCCGACACGGATCCGCTACACCTCGATGTCGCTGCCCTACCACATTGGCAACGGATGGTTCGGGGGTTTTCTCCCGCTGATCGCGGCGTCGATCGTGGTCTTCACCGGCGACATCTACGCGGGTCTTTGGTTCCCGATCGGGGTTGCCGCAGCCTCGTTCGTCATCGGGTGCATCGTCCTGCCCGAGACGAACGAGCGCGACATCCGCGGCTAGGCGCCTCTCAGGCCGCCCGGCCGCGGCCCCTGGCGGCCATGGCCGCGAGCAGGCTCCCGAGGTAGGCCGCCGCCACGAGCAGGGACAGGCGATGGTTGCCGATGACCATGCTCAGGTATTCGCAGAAGCCGCCGAGCATCGCGCCGATCAGGTTTGCCCCGAAGAGGGCCGAGGGGGAGTCGGACTCGCGGAACGAGGTCGAAAAGATGATGCCCGCGAAGAATACGGGAAGCGGCACGACCAGGAGCGTCCAGAGCATCCGCCCCTGGAAGCTGAACCCGAGCACGGCCTCTCGCGGCACCACCAGCAGCAGCAGGAGGGCCGCGAAGAGGGGCGCGTACAGCCAGGGGGAAAACCCGCGCAGCCGCTCGGCCAGCAGGTTTGCCGCGATCACCATCAGGAGGACGCCCACCACGACCACCATCGTGACAAACCACGTTGCGCCGAAGAAGAGGGTGGTGTCGCTGATGCTCTTGGTCTCCAGCATGAGGAAGCCCATCCCGAGCAGCCCGAAATGGACGTCGTTGAGCCCGAACGAGCCGCGCCGCAGCAGCGCGACACCGGCGACGGAGAAGGAAAGCAGGCAGGCGATCGCGACCAGGTAGTCCTTGGGTATCGTCCTTTGCGAGAGGTACAGGAAGGGCCAGTCGTCGGTCGGCAGGTCAAGCGCCTGCGTGCCGGCGTAGGAAACCTGGTGCATCGGTCCGGCAACGGCGGGGAGGGGGCGGCCGTCCTTCGTGACGCAAAGGTCCATCCCGACCCCGACGTCGGCCAGGTAGACGACGGGTGTCCGTCCCGTGGCCGCGGCGACCAGCTGGTAGAGCTTGGGCCCGAGCCACCGCCTGCCGAGGGCAAACGAGAGGTTGAGCATCCCGTGGTCGTTCAGGAGCCGGTAGGCCGACCGGATGCTCTCGACCGTGTAGACGTACCCGTCGAGCCGGACGTTGTTCATGCTGCTGAACAGGGCCTGCGAGTCCAGGTACCCAAAGGCGACGAGGTCGTAGCCCGGTTCCGCCTGGGCAAGGAAGGGGCGCGCGTCGCCGATGTGCACCCGCACCCGAGGGTCGTCATAGGGTGCCCCGGCGTTGAACTTCCGGGAGATGCCGACGATCGCCGGGTCGATCTCGACGGCGTCCACGTGGCGGGCTCCGGCCAGGAGGGAGGCCTGCACGTCGGTCCCCCCGCCCGCCCCCACCACGAGCACCCTGTCCCTCGCGGCCCCGAGCGCGTAGGGGAGGTTGTACTGGGGCAGGTAGTCCGCGAGGGCGCGGGCCTTGGCGGATCCGGGGTCGTAGCGCGCCGGGTCAAGGGCCAGGTCCTGGTGGTACCCGAACTGGTTCACGTTGACATTGTAGAGCGGGGGGTTGCGCATCGTGCGCAGGTCCGCGGGCGGTCCGGATGCGACGATCGCCCCGTCATCATAGGATGTCACCGTGATGTAGTAGTAGGGGGACCAGATGGCGTGCGGGTTGCCGCCATGGACGACGGCGGCCAGGACGGCCGCAAAGGCGGGGATCGCGAGAAGCCACCGCCTCCGCCCGCAGATCGCCAGGTACACCAGCATCACGACCGCCATCCCGAGGACGGGCGAGAACAGGCGCAGCGAGAACAGTCCGAAGCAGAGGGTCCCCACTAGGCCGCCCGCCAGGTCCCACGAATAGGCCGAGAGGCGCGGGAGGGCGTTGAACAGGACGCCCATCCGCTGGCCCAGGGGAACAAACATGAGCGCGTTGACCGCAAAGACCGAGACGAGCACGAATCCGTTGAACGTGGAGGGGGCCAGCTGGAAGAAGCGCGCCTCGTTCGCGGTGCTCCCGAGCACGGCGTTGCGGCAGAGGAGGAGGGTGGCCATCTGGCAGGCCAGGAACACCGGGAACCAGCCGAAAAGGTTCCAACGCCTGCCGCTGGCCATGGCCCCCGCGCCGAGGCCAAGGAACGAGCTAAGGAGCATGAGGTTAGCATAGTACGCGACCAGGTGCACGACGGAGGGCACCCACCGGATCACCATCATCTCCAGGAAAAGGGCCGCGAACGACAGGGCGAACATCTCCAGCCGCATCCGGGCCTTCTCGGGGGTTGAGCCGATCATTTGCCGATGCAGACAGCGCCGGGGCCGATTTTGAATACAAAACGATCGACCGGGTCCCCATGCTGGTTGCGCCGGTCCTAACCTGATAAAGGTGAGAATGTTGGGAAGTATGCGGCAAGCACTCTGGGCCCGACCCGGAAGCTCAATCGCGGGTTGCCGTGGGGCGCCCTATTGCCCACATTGCGCCCAGATGAAGATTTCCGCCGGCTGCGTGCTGCGATACCAGGTCGTAGCGCCCAGCGCCTCATTCACCTTCAACGTCCTCATAAACACGGGTCCCGAGCAGCGCGTCCTCTCAGAGACCATCCGGTGCACCCCCGACATTGCGACGGAGATCGCGTCCACCTCGAAGGGGGAGCGCGTGCTCCGCATGGAGGTTCCCGCCGGTCCCCTTGAGCTGGCCTATTCGGCGCTCGTCGATGTCGAGCGGCCCGAGATGCCGGCAAGCGTTCCCGCGGACCGGCCGGGCCGGCTGCCGCTCAGCATCCTCACCTACACGCTCCCGAGCCGGTACTGCGAGAGCGACCGCTTCGCCCCGGTTGCCTGGGACCTGTTCGGCAAGGTGGACGACCGGGCCGAGCAGGTGCGCTCGATCTGCAAGTGGGTGGGCGAGAACATCGAGTACCTGCCCGGCTCCACCGATGGGAGGACCTCGGCCTGGGATGTCTGGCAGACCCGCAAGGGCGTGTGCCGCGACTATACGCACCTGGCGATCGCCTTCTGCCGGGCGCTCTCGATCCCCGCCCGCTACGTGGGCGGCTATGCCGTCGGGCTCGAGCCCATGAACTTCCACGCCTGCATCGAGGCCTACTTGGGGGGCGCCTGGCGCCTGTTCGACCCGACCGACAACATTGTGCCGGGCCTGATCGTCGAGGCCACCCGCGGGCGCGATGCGTCCACGGCCGGCCTGACGACGATCTTCGGCAAGGTCCAGCCGGGCACCGTGCAGGTTCAGTGCACGGTGTCCGCCGAGGCCGCTCCGGCGGAGCCTCAGTCCGCGGGGATCCGCATCGAGTAGAAGCTGCGGTACACGAAGACCAGGGCCACGACGAAGATCGCCGCTCCCAGGGCGTGCTTTAGGACCGGCTCCATCTTGACCGCGATCTCGACCGCCAGGAGGCCGAAGAGGGTGGTGAACTTGATGACGGGGTTCAGCGACACCGAGCTCGTGTCCTTGAACGGGTCGCCGACCGTGTCGCCCACGACCGTCGCGGCGTGCAGGGGGGTGCCCTTCTGCTTGAGCTCCACCTCGACGATCTTCTTGGCATTGTCCCAGGCGCCGCCTGCGTTGGCCATGAAGATGGCCTGGAAGAGGCCGAAGAAGGCGATGCCGACCAGGTAGCCGATGAAGAAGTACGGGTCGAAGAACGCGAGCGAGAGCGCGAAGCAGAACACGACGATGAAGATGTTGACCATCCCCTTCTGGGCGTACTGCGTGCAGATCTTGACGACCTCCTTGGAGGCCGCGACCGACGCGGTCGTCGAGTCGAGCTTCATGTTCTCTTTGATGTAGACGACGGCCCGGTAGGAGCCGGTGACGACCGCCTGGGTGCTGGCACCCGTGAACCAGTAGATCACGGCGCCGCCCATCAGGAGCCCCATCATGGCCTCGGGGTGGACGAGGGAGAGGCGCTCGATCGTGTCGGGGTGGAGGCGCTTCAGGAGCATGATGATGCCGAAGACCATGGTCGTGGCGCCCACGACGGCGGTGCCGATCAACACGGGCTTGGCCGTCGCCTTGAACGTGTTGCCCGCGCCGTCGCCCTTCTCGAGCTGGTGCTTGGCGTTCTCGAAGTCGGGCTTGAAGCCGAACTCCTTCTCGATCTCGGCGGCCGAACCCTTGTTGGACTCGATCTGGGAGAGCTCGTAGACGCTCTGCGCGTTGTCGGTCACCGGGCCGAAGCTGTCGACCGCGATCGTGACCGGGCCCATGCCGAGGAAGCCGAAGGCGACCAGGCCGAACGCGAAGATCGGCGCGGCAAACTTGAACTCCTCCGGCATGATCGCCTGGAGGGCGGGGCTGCCGGAGATCAGGTAGGCGCCGAACATGAGGGAGAGGATCACCAGCCCGGTCCAGAAGGCCGAGAAGTTGCCCGTCACGAAGCCGGAGAGGATGTTGAGCGACGCGCCGCCCTGCTTGGAGGAGGTCACGACCTCCTTCACGTGGCGGCTCTCCGTCGATGTGAAGATCTTGGTGAACTCGGGGATCAGGGCGCCGGCGATCGTCCCGAAGGAGATGATGCTCGCGAGGACCCACCAGAGGCCCTCGGGGCAACCCTCCTGCTTGGCGAGGAGCACGTAGGTGGAGGCGTAGGTGACCCCGATCGACACGATCGAGGTGATCCAGACCAGGTTCGTGAGCGGCTGCTCGAGGTTAAAGTCCTTCTTGTCCCCGTAGAGTGCCTGGGCGATCGCCCCGTTGATGAAATAGCTCAGGAGCGAGGTGATGAGCATCAGGATGCGCATCGCGAAGAGCCAGACGATCAGCGTGCCGCAGAGGGAGGGGTTGGAGACGAGCGCCAGGGCCAGGAACGCGATCAAGGCCACGCCCGTGACGCCGTAGGTCTCGAAGCCGTCGGCCGTGGGCCCGACGGAGTCGCCCGCGTTGTCGCCGGTGCAGTCGGCGATCACGCCCGGGTTGCGGGGGTCGTCCTCGGGCATGTTGAAGACGATCTTCATCAGGTCTGCGCCGATGTCGGCGATCTTGGTGAAGATGCCGCCGCAGATGCGCAGCGCCGAGGCTCCCAGGGACTCGCCGATCGCAAAGCCGATGAAGCACGGGCCCGCCAGCTCCGGCGGGATGAACTTCAGGATGCAGATCATGAAGAAGAGCTCGATGGCGACCAGGAGGAGGCCGACGCTCATCCCCGACTTAAGGGGGATGAGGAGGGTTGCCAGGGGATTGCCCTTCAGGGCGGAGAACGCGGCGCGGGAGTTGGCGACCGTGTTGATGCGGATGCCGAACCAGGCCACGCCGTAGCTGCCCAGGATGCCGAGGATCGAGGCGAGGAGGATCACCACCACGTGCCCCACGGACTGCTGGGAGAGCACCCCGAAGTAGTACGTCATGCAGGCTGCGATCAGCACCCACAGCACCGCGAGGAATTTTCCCTGCTGCCCCAGATACGTCTTGCACGTCTCCCAGATGATATTGGACACGACCGACATCGACTTGTGGACGGGCAGGTTCCTGGTCTGGATGTACTGTATCCAGCCGAAGACCATGCCGCCAAGGCAGACGACGAGGCCGATCAAAAGGACGGCGGATCCGCTGAGGGCGCCTCCCATGAACGAAACCGCGTTCAGGTCGGGTATCTTGATGTCGGACTCGCTTGCGCGAACCGACGGGATGAGGGTGGCTGCCAGTACTCCGGCTGCGCCCAGTTGCCAGGCTTTGGGTGACTTCATAGTGACGGGTAGGGGGTTGAAACTGCCTGCCCAAGCCTGCCAAGAGACCCCCAGCGTGAGCGAGTCTTTTGTCCCCCTCCGCCGATTCAATCAGCCCAGTGAATCGCGTTTAGTAGCTCGGCCAGATGGTAGGCGGACTTGGCGAGGCGCTCGGTCGCTAGCGGAACGCAAGTATCATCATAGTGAGGGGGAAGCGTGATTGCGATCCGCTTTATCCCACCCTTCCCGTCGGCAGTCAGGGCCCCGTAGGTGATGCCGGCAAATGCGGTGCGCGCGGCGGCGAGGCTTTCGGTCGCCCAGCCCTCCGGCCAGTGGTGGTAGTCTCCCGCGCTCTTCCATGAGGCACCCTCGGCGGACACCTTTTTCCCGATCACGGCGGCGACGGCTTCCGGGTCCTTGGATCCGGCTATTTTCTCCACGAGTTCGAAGTCCCAGTAGCCGTGGAGCTCGTCGTACCTGCCCGGGCCGAAGAAATCCGCGTTGCCGCCCTTGTCATTGGGCAGGCCCTTCGCGGCCACGGGATCCTCGACGAGCCTGGCCGTGCCGTCGGCAGCCGTGGCGAAGACGCCGTTTCCGACATGGAGCGGCTGGTGGAGGTCGCCGACGAAGTGCACGACCATGCAGAGCGCCTCGCGCGGGGAGATCCGCTTGTCGCCCGTCCCCTCGAGGACGTTGATCGCGGCCTCAAGCTCGTGCACGACGTCGTCGTCGCGCTCGTAGTCGCCGTTCAGCTCGTAGGCCTTCACGCCGAGCGGCAGGTCGACGTAGTGCCATTCGCCGTTGTGCGGGAAGAGGGCGTTGAAGCGGAGCGCCTCCGGGTCGCTTCCCAGCGGCCCGGAATGGTACGCCGCGCTCCTGACATCATCCATCCATACCGCGATCGAGGAGAGGTCGTCGCTGCCGAGGATCTTGACCACTTGCGCGCGCGCCGTCTCCGAGAGATTCGGGGTCGCCGCGAGGGCCATGGCGTGGTGGCCCTCGGAGGCCCAGGGGTAGGCCGTGGTCGCTAATCCAAGAGCCAGGGTCAGGGAGGCGCAGGTCTTCGGGAACGGGGATGTCATGGTTCCCGAAGGTTCGCCCCGCGCAGCGGTCGTTGGGAAGCCTAATTTCCGGGTTCACCCGACTTTTGCCGGTGGCCCCCGTTGCGCCACCGCGGCCTCTAATGGCCGGTGTTCGGGGTCCTTTTACAGGCTGCGAATCCAAACCTGCAGTTGCAGCGAGCCGTTCTCCGGCTAGGGTCTCGGAGGCGGCCCAGCGGACAATCCACAACCCCATGAAGCGTTTCACCATTGCAGTGCTCGGACTAGCCTTGCTAGGCGGTTGCCAGAGCAACTACTACGCCCAGAAATACCGGAACGAGCTGCCCGCGGGAGCAGAGCGCTCGTTGCTCCCCCACGCGGGGCCCGTGGAGTACATTCGGGTCGACGCAGGCGACCTTGCGGACGAGGCCCAGAGGGCCCAGCTGCGCGGGTACACGGTCATAGGCTACGCGAAGTTCACGGCCGACACGGACGATTACGTGCCGATCCTGCACGCCCAGGCCGACGCGGTGCAGGCCGACCTGGTGCTCTCGAGCATCACTCCGGAGGGTTTCTCGAACCAGGTCGTGGCGATGGACCAGGCGACACCCAACCTGAACAACCAGAACAATAGCGGAGGCTATCAGGTTTCCGTGGGAGGGAGGGCGCCAGCCGCAAGCATGGGCAGCCTTAACGCCCAGTCCAACATGGGGGGAGGCGGCACGGTGATGGGCTCGGTTCCTCGGAGCATCTATAGGGCCGTCTTCCTGAGGAAGCATGTCGAAGAGGCCGTGCCGCAGCAGCCCGGGAAGTGATGTCCGCCGCTCGGCCCCACGGCGGTGCCGATTGGGCCAGGTCGCCCGGGATGGCGACAAAGGCTCGCCTTCGGGCGGTGGATTCCCAGAGATTTCCCCCGAGCAAGATGCCCGGGTGGCGGAATGGTAGACGCTTCGGACTTAAAATCCGATTTCCGCAAGGAAGTGTCGGTTCGAGCCCGGCCCCGGGCACCACAGAACTCGCCATCCGTTCCGTAGCCATAGCCGTCCAACAATCATTTACCGCAGCCTGAGCCGCCACGCCAATGCCGCATCGCCAAATCAATGTCCAACGATGGGGTGTCATTTCGCAGAAGCCTTTTGATGCCGTCGTGGCGACCGTGGAAAGGGCTATAGGCAGGCCGAACATGGCCGCATTCAACGCGCGAATGATCGCGGCGACGACATACGAGGAAATGGAAACTGTCGTTCGCGATTCCGTAGGTGACATTGGCCTCATGGAGTTCACGCGGCTCGATCTGGGCGCCGTTCTCGCCAAAGCCGGAGTGGGTGGTAATCCGAAGAGCGTCCGCATAATCATGGGCAATCCGCTGATCATGCAGTCGATGGTCAGGCTTGTGCCGGACGCAGGGTCCTATGCGCCGGTAACCGTGCTGATTGATCAGCGGCCGGATGGTGTCCATCTGAGCTACGACGAGATGGTCGGTTTTCTCGCTCCATATGAAAATGCGGAAGCTCTGGAAATCGCGCGCGATCTGGACGCCAAGGTAAGGAGCCTGCTTCAGGCCGCCGTCTGATGGCGCCGATGTCGGAGGGCAGCGCCCACGTATCGTGCGCCGCCAAAACCCGTTTCCTTCCCACGAGCTGTTCGACGACGCTTTTGTGGTGATCTGGCGCTCCACCGCTACGTTTGAGCGGCACACTGGCGAAACTTCAATGTCGTGTTACAACGGGCGCCCCCCTGCCCGGGTCGTCGCTGGGGGATGTCTGACTAACAAGGGGACACACTCCGTGGTTCATGTTGAAGGCGCATATGCTGCACCAATCCCTGGGGTGGCCAAGGTGCCACCTAATCCTTCTCGTGTCGGAGCCGTTTCAGGAAGTCCTTTTCGAAGAGTTGGTAGATGAGACTGCATTCTTCGGCGTAGACACATTCGATGACCTTGCCCGGCAGATAGCGAAAGATGACGCGATAGCCGCCGACCCGCAGACGATGGTAGCCGAATAGCTTCTCCTTCAACGCAAGGCAGTCACCCCGTTCGGATTCGAGCCTGCGCAGGGCGAGCCTAATTCTCCTTCGAGATTCGGGTGCCAGCGTCTCTATGAATCCCTTGACCTGTTCCCGAACACGGACCCGGTATTTCATCCCTCGAGGTCGTCCAGGGTATAGACGCGACCACGCCCTGCTTCGGCGTCCGCAATGGCCCTTCGGGCAGCAGGATTGGCCAGGAGCTCCGTTGTCTCGATCAAGGCCGCCAGGTCTTCGGCCCCCATCACGTACGCCACGGCCTTCTCATGGCGAGTGATCGTGGCCATTCCTCCCTGTTCGGCTTCGCGGACAAGGCTCGCGAACTGGCTTTGGGCCTCCTTGATGCTGTACGTACTTTTCATCAATAAAAGCCTTACTGGCGCGCTGATTCTGTCAAGTTCCGGCGATCCCCGGTGGCGGCGCGCGCGTGCCCGTAGGAACCACGTACGGTGCCTTTTTCAGCGTTGTTGAGCCGGCATCCTATTCCGCCTTAGGCCCCGGGAGTGGGGTCTACACCTAGTTTTAGGGTTTTTCGCAGCCTGAGCGGGCGCTTTTGCGGTCGAAGGAGCCAATGAAGAATCCCATGAATTATTTGCCCCGCACACCCGGTGCGTCGCTTCGGCTCGCCACGGGGCTCGGTATCCTCTCGCTCGCCGGGTTCGCGGCCCCTGCGGCCTCGGCTTCCGCCGTTCTGGCAGACCTCTCGCTTAGCATCAACATCGACGCCCCGCCTCCGCCGCCGCAGCGCGACGTGATCATCGGTGTCAGCCCAGGCCCTGATTTTGTCTGGGTTGGCGGCTATTGGGACGGCTCCCCTGGGCATTACTCCTGGGTCGGCGGTCGCTGGGCCAAGCCGCCCCATGCGCATGGCCAGTGGATGGCGCCGCATTGGGATAAGGACCGTGATGGCCACTTTCATCAGACCAAGGGCGAGTGGCGGGACGGTCCTCCGAGGCACTAAGGGATCGCTCGCGTTTCGTCACTCCATGGCCTTCGTTCGGCACGAGGGCCGGGGTGACCGAACCGGTGGGTCCCGGGGTCTCGGCTAAGTAGCGCCCAAATATTACGGCGGGTTTTGGGCCGACCGTGCGCCCTGGCGCGCAGGAGGTCGTTCCGCGGAATTCGCGATAGACATTGCTCGTCTCTGTCCCTAGACAGCGCTCCGACAAAATTCCAACGTCGGCAGCAAACAAAAGGAACACACGATGAGCCATGTCCGTGTCCTCGTAGGGACCAAGAAGGGCGCCTTTATCCTGACGTCCGATGGCAAGCGAAGCCAATGGAAGGTCGAGGGTCCCTTTTTCGGGGGATGGGAGATTTATCACCTCAAGGGTTCGCCCGCGGATCCCAACCGGCTTTACGCGTCCCAGTCCTCGGGCTGGTTCGGGCAGGTTGTCCAGAGGTCCAACGATGGCGGCAGGACATGGGAGCCGGTCGGCAACACGTTTGCCTACGATGGGATTGCCGGCACCCACCAATGGTACGACGGCACCGCGCACCCCTGGGAGTTCAAGCGGGTGTGGCACCTGGAGCCCTCGATCGAGGATCCGGATACCGTCTACGCGGGTGTGGAGGACGCGGCGCTGTTCCGGTCGGCGGACGGCGGGCTGACGTGGGGCGAGCTGTCGGGACTTAGGAAGCACGGGACGGGGCCGCGCTGGCAGCCGGGCGCGGGAGGGATGTGCCTGCACACGATCCTTCTGGACCCTGTCAACAAGGGACGGATGTTCATCGCGATCTCGGCGGCGGGCGCATTCCGGAGCGACGACTATGGGGCCACCTGGCGGCCGATAAACCGGGGCCTGAGGTCGGAGCACATCCCGGATCCCACGGCCGAGGTGGGCCACTGCGTGCACCGCATCGCGCTCCACCCGTCCCGCCCGGAGGTGCTCTTCATGCAGAAGCACTGGGACATCATGCGAAGCGACGATGGCGGCGAGTCCTGGCGCGAGGTGAGCGGCAACCTGCCGAGCGATTTCGGCTTCCCCATCGAGGTCCATGCCCACGAGCCGGAGACCATCTACGTCGTCCCGATAAAGAGCGATTCCGAGCACTTCCCGCCCGACGGAAAGCTGCGGGTCTACCGCAGCCGCACGGGGGGAGGCGAATGGGAGGCGCTCACGAAGGGCCTTCCGCAGAAGGACTGCTACGTGAATGTCCTCAGGGACGCGATGGCCGTCGACTCGCTCGATGCGTGCGGCATTTATTTTGGGACCACGGGCGGCCAGGTCTACGCGTCACGGGACAGCGGGGACACGTGGGAGCCGATCGTCCGGGACCTGCCGGCGGTGTACTCGGTCGAGGTCCAGACGCTTCTATGATTCGGGTAATCCTCCCCGCACACCTGAAGAATCTAGCTGGCATCACGGGGGTGCTGGAACTGCAGCTTGCGACGGCCGCGACCCAGCTCTCGGTCCTGGACGCGATCGAGAGCGCCTATCCGATGCTGCGCGGGACGATCCGGGATCAGGCGACGGGGAAACGCCGGCCTTTCGTGAGGTTCTTCGCCTGCGGGCAGGATGTGTCTCACGAAGGGGTTGACTCACCGTTGCCGGAAGCCGTCTCCCTGGGGAGGGAGCCCTTCATGGTCATCGGGGCGATCGCCGGAGGCTGACTTGGGGGTGGGTGCACGGTTGGCCACTAGAGGGCGCCACCGATTCTAAGCACCACAGGGAAGTCGCCTAGCGGCGATCGCGGAACCTTGACCGCTAGGCCCTGGGGCCCCTGCGACCAATCCAAGGGACCCGTGTTTCCCAGAAGCGCAACGGCGGTGAGGGTGCGGCCCCCCAATTGAGGTGATCCGGCCGCCAGCGACGTGATGACGACGGAGCCGTCGGTGGGGCTGCCCATCACGATCGCGTAAAGGGTGCCGTCCTTCGTTGTGAATCGCACGTCCCGCGCCGTGTAGGGCTTGCCCTTGCCCTCGTTGAAGCCCTGGGCGGTGATCGGCGCCGCGTTCTGGAGGGCGGGGCCCTCTCCGCAGATGCTCCAGGGTCGCGTTCCAAAGATGCATTCGCGGTTCACGTCCATCCAATCCGCTATGCCCTCGACGACCTTCACCTCGTCCTCGTCGATCGTGCCGTCGCCGCGGACGGGGATGTTCAGGAGGAGGTTTCCGTTCTTGCTCACCACGTCGGCCAGGGTCTGGACCACGGTGAGCGCCGTCTTGTAGTGGTGGTTCTCGAAAACCGAGCGGCGGTAGTGCCAGTCCCCGATGCAGGTATCCGTCTGCCACGGGAGCGGCTCGATCTGGTTGCTTTGGCCGCGCTCGATGTCCCAGACCATGGTCCTGCGCTGGTCCTCATTCAGGACCTTGGCGAACAGCACGGCCTCGAGTCTGCCGCCGTGCTGGCTCATGTTTTGATTGTAGAAGTCCGCGGCGATCTTCAGCCCCGCGTCGCTCACCGGCCAGAGCGGCAGCGCCGTGTCGTCGAAATAGACCAAGTCGGGCCGGTAGCGTTTTATGAGGTCTGCAACCCGGTTGTAGAACTTGTCGCAGTAGGCCTGGTCGGGCTGGCTGACGCCGGGACCCCAGTTCCAAAGTTTGTCTGTGGACCACGATGCGGGATTGGCGGCGCTTGGCGGGTGGTTCTGGGCATAAAGGTCCTGGGGGTCGAGTCCGTCCCACCACTGGCCCCTGCCGTCCGCCTTCGTCAGTTTGCCGTCATAGGGAATCCCGGCGTAGGGGCCGGCCTTGTCGGCGCCCTGCGCCGGTTCGTACCACATCCAAGCGTGTGCGGCATGGATGCTGACGCCAAAGCGCAGGCCCTGGGAGCGGGCGGCCCTTGCCCAGCCGCCAATCAGGTCCTTCTCCGGCCCGATGCGCACGGCGTTCCATGGCTGGTACGTGCTGTCCCACAGGTCGAAGTTGTCGTGGTGGTTCGCGAGCGCGAAAAAGTACTGCGCGCCGGCCCGCTTGTAGAGCGCCATGAGCTTGTCCGGGTCCCAGTTCTCGGCCTTCCAGATGTGTATCACGTCCTTGAATCCAAACTTTGAGGGCGGTCCGTAGTGGGCGACGTGGAACTTGTTCTGGTCGCTGCCCTCGATGTACATCTCCCGCGCGTACCAGTCTCCGTCCTCGGGCTCGCACTGCGGCCCCCAGTGTGCCCAGATTCCAAACTTCGCGTCGCGAAACCAACCGGGTGTCTGGTACTGGCGCAGGGACTCCCATGTCGGGGAGAATTTCCCCGGGGCGACCGGCTCCTGAGCTGTGCTTACGATCACGGCCGGCTTCAGGTCCTCCGGGATCGACTGGGCACGGGATTGCAGCAGGCTAAGGGGCCCGAGCAGGGCGGCCACTATGAGCGGAAAGGCAAGGAGCTGGGTCGTGAGATTCCTCATGGTGCGGATGGGATCGAGTGGAAGGATTTTCCTGGGCGCGCGCCGGAGCTAAGCGGTGGCATCCGGAGGGTGCTAAAAAGGGGCTCGAAATGGGGTGTGCCGTCGGGATACCCGATGCGGCAACCTATTGAGCAGGGACATATTTACTTTGTGAAGGCAACAGTTTTATGATTATTGTATTTGTATGATTCGCCCCTGGATCTGGCTCATTGGTGTCGGCCTGCTGGTCCTTCAATCAGGCTGCCTTAACCCAGGGGGAAGCGACACGGACAAGGGTGGGGTGGACACGCAGCCGCAGGGTCCCGCTTTCGCGAGAGTGAGCGTTTTGGGTGACGGCGCCACCTTAGGACCCTCCACCGGTGACGGACGCGTCGATGTGGGATTTCCGGCCGGGGATGGGAAGCCCGCGGCGATCTTCTCATTTACCCCGACCGACATCAACGACCGCCTCGGGGTCGCCCTGGACATTTCCAACCGCGGGTCGCAGCCTGTTCGCGTCTTCGCGGACCTTAATCAGGACACCTGGGTGCGCGGCTATGTCACCGTTCCTGCCGGGAAGACCCGGTCGCTCTACGTGTTCGCACGGCGGTTGAAGCTTTCGGCCGCCGATGCCGAGGAGTTTCCCCGGATGCACGGAATCCCCGGCGGGAAGATGTCGCTTTGGGCCGGGATCGAGGAGCCGATCCTGGCGTCCAGTCTTAGGGTTTTTATGGTAATGCCTCCCACGGCGGCGCCGCTAACGGTGCGCAACATCCGCCCGTTCGGATCTTCGAAGGTGCCCGACGCCGCAGGCTTTTTCCCCTTCATCGACCGCTACGGCCAGTACAAACACAAGGAGTGGCCGGGCAAGACCCACGCGGACGCCGACTTTTCGTCCGCCGCGAGGAGCGAGTACCGGGACCTGGCGGAGCACCCGGGTCCGCCGTCGCTGGATAAATTTGGAGGCTGGGCGGCAGGACCCCAGCTGGAATCGACCGGCCACTTCCGGGTCCAGAAGTACCTGGGAAAGTGGTGGCTCGTGGACCCCGAGGGCAGGCTTTTCTGGTCGGACGGAATCGATTGTGCGGGCTTTGGTGAGAGCTTCACGCGCGTGGCCGGCCGGGAGCGTTTTTACGAGGATCCCGCTCCAAACGGGGATTTCCTCGGGCGGAATCTGGAGTACAAGTACGGGCCGGACTGGCGGGAAGCCGCAAGCGACCGGATCCTTGCGCGCCTTAGGAGCTGGGGAATAAACACCCTCGGAAGCTGGGCGGACCCCAGATTCATCCAGAAGCACCGGATGCCCTACGCCCTGGAGATCTCTAGCGGCGAGCGTCGGGCCCCCATCGACCCCGACAATCCGGCCTGGTCGGAGGGCATGCGCAAGCGCCTGGCCTCCGCTGCAGCCACGGCGAAGGACGATCCGTGGTGCATCGGGTACTTTGTCGACAACGAGATCCACGCAAGCCTCGATCCCGCGTGGTTTGACCGCTACTACCGGCAGGTGAGCGCCGCGGGACGGCAGGCGATGCCGAACCTCCTCTACCTTGGCAGCCGCCTGGACTACCATGACTGGCCCGACGTCCCGGAGTTCAGGAAGGATATCGTGAGGATCGCGGCCAAGTACTGCGACGTCGTGAGCTTCAATTTTTACAAGTTCACCCTGGACGACGTCTCCATGCCGGAGGGAATCGACAAGCCAGCCATCGTGGGCGAGTTCCACATGGGGGCGCTGGACCGGGGAAAGTTCCACACGGGCCTTCGAAGCGTGTTCAACCAGAACCAGCGCGCGGAGGCCTACCGCCTCTACATGGCGAGCGCGCTGCGCAACCCCGCCATTGTGGGGGCGCACTGGTTCCAGCTTTACGACGAATCCACGACGGGTCGGTTCGACGGTGAGAATTACCAGATCGGGTTTTTGGACATCTGCGACACGCCGTACGCCGAGACCGTCACCGCCGCCCGGGACATGGGGTATAGGATCTACGCCCTCCGGAGCGGGACCGGCCGTTAGCCCGGTCTAGCTGAACGAATAAATGGAAAATGTCCTGGACCGAAGGCAGCGTGAAGGGGTCGGGTCCCCGCGCCGTGGCTTTCTCATGGCGGTGGCCGTGGGGATCGGGACGATCCTGGCGTATCTTCCATCGCTAGGCGGACGGTTCCTTTGGGATGACGACCGGTACGTCACCAAGGCTGCCCTGCAGTCCGTGCGCGGGCTCTGGCGGATCTGGACTAAGCCGGGGGCAACGGAGCAGTACTACCCGATGCTGCACACCCTGTTCTGGGTCCAGCACAGGCTGTGGGGCGAGAACCCGACCGGATACCATGGGGTGAGCCTCGCGACCCACGTGGCGTCCGCTCTCCTGTTCGGCCTCCTGCTCAGGAGGCTGGCCGTTCCCGGCGCCTGGCTCGCGGCCCTCGTATTCGCGCTGCACCCGGTCCACGTCGAGTCGGTGGCGTGGATCGCGGAGCAGAAGAACACGATCTCCCTGGTCTTTTTCCTGGCGGCCGCCCTGGCTTACCTTCGGTTCGATGAGACCCGTCGACCCTCCCACTATCTTGCGGCGCTGGCGTTGTTTGTCCTTTCCTTCCTCAGCAAGTCCGTGACGGTCACCCTCCCTGCGGCGTTGCTGGTCGCCCTGTGGTGGAAGCGCGGAACCCTTGGCTGGCGACGTGACGTCTGCCCCCTTGTGCCCTGGCTGCTCCTGGGAGGGGGAGCGGGCGTCTTCAGCAGCTGGGTTGAGCGCCGGTTCCTGGGTGCGGAAGGGCCGGCGTTCGACCTCTCGATTCCGGAAAGGATCCTCGTTGCGGGACGCGCCACGCTTTTCTACCTCGGGCATGTGGTGTTCCCGTGGAATCTAAACTTCGTGTATCCCAAATGGAGGCTCGATTCGGCCTCCCATTACCAATGGCTATTTCCGGTCGCCGCGGCCGGGTTGCTCGTGGTGCTGCTGGCCCTAAGGCGGCGCGCCCGGGCGCCTGCGGCCGCCTACCTGATCTTTGTTGGCACACTCTTTCCGGTGCTCGGCTTTGTGAACCTGTATGGGGATCTTTACTCCTACGTGTGGGATCACTGGCAATACCTTCCGGATGCCGCGCCGCTGGCGTTGGGCGCGTCGGCGCTCGCCCTGGCGTGGGGGCGCCTTCCGTTGGCGATGCAACGGACGGGAACCCTGGGTGCCTGCATTCTCGGGCTCCTGCTTGCATCCCTGACCTGGGCCCGTTGTGGCGTATTCCACGACAAGGAGACCCTTTATAAGGCCACACTGATCAGGAATCCGGGTTGCTGGATGGCGGAAAACAACCTGGCGATCTACCTGAAGGAGTCCGGAAGGCTCCCGGAGGCGATCGTCCACTACGAGAAAGCGCTTCAATTGGATCCCGAGCGGCCCGATATCATTCTCAACAATCTTGGCATTGCCCTCGCAGACGCCGGAAGGCTTGCGGACGCCGTGGATCATTATCGCGAGGCGCTGAAAGTTAGGCCCGACAACGTGGACGCGGAGAACAATCTTGGCGTTGCGCTCGCGACCTCGGGGCGACTCGGCGAGGCATTGACTCTTTTTGAGGACGTCCTGCTCCGTAAGCCCGATCGCAACGACGTTCGGGGCTACCTTGCCAGGGGGTTGGTCACGGAGGGCAAGGTTGCGGAGGCGATTGGGCAATATGAAGCCGAGCTCAAGCATAACCCGGATCATCCCGAGATCGTCCACTACGACCTTGGCATCGCCTTTTCGCAGCAGGGCCGCACGTCCGAGGCAATCGAGCAGCTTGAGCAGGCGGTGCGCCTCCGGCCCGATTATGCCGAGGCACAAAACGACCTGGGTATTGCGCAGGCGAACGCGGGTCATCTAGTGGAAGCCGTGGTCAACTTCCGGGCGGTCATGCGCCTCAGGCCGGATGCGGCTGAGGCTCATTTGAACCTTGCCGAGGCGCTGCAGGCTGCCGGGCAAACCGACGAGGCCAGCGACGAATACCAGAGGGCGATACGTCTGGATCCATCCTTGGCACAGAAGAGCCGTTAGCCGGTGCTTGTATCTCTATAACATTTTATTGAATAGAATATTAATAAATCCCGAACGAACCCGCGGAACCGTTTTATCCATAGCAACATCCACGTCATCCTTTCTACTCACCGCTGTCGGCACAGCAAGACCCCCCGCCCCCATGAAAATACCCTTATGCCTGGCGTTCCTCCTCCTTGCTTCCGGCGCGGCCCTGGCCGCGGACCCGACCCCAAGCGCCTACGTGGACGACTCGGGCGTTATGCGCTGGACCTCGACGCAGAAGGAGGTCGCTCTTTTCGGCGTCAATTATACGGCGCCCTTTGCCTATTCTTTCCGCGCCCATAAGCGCCTCGGCATTCCGATCGAGAAGGCGATCGACGCCGACACCTACCACTTCGCCCGGCTCGGATTCGACGCCTTCCGGGTGCACGTCTGGGACAGGGAGATCAGCGACCCGGACGGCAACCTCGTCGTCAACGAGCATGTGCGCGCACTCGACTACCTTCTGTCCAGGCTGGAGGCGCGCGGTATCAAGATCGTACTCACCGCGATGCAGTTTGGGGACAACGGATACCCGGAGGGCGGCGAACCGGTGAATGGGTTTTCAAGCAAGTACGGCAAGCAGGGCTGCCTTGAAAACAAGGAATCCTGGCCGCTTCAGGAACGCTACTTGACCCAGTTCATGGACCACGTGAACCCCAACACGGGCTTGGCCTACAAGAGCGACCCGGACCTCATCGCGTTCGAGATCTGCAACGAGCCGGGCCACTTTGACTACGGTCCGACGCTCGAGTACATCAACACGATGGCCAAGGCGATCCGGGACACCGGGTGCCAGAAGCCGATTTTCTACAACATGAGCCACGGGATACCCGTGGCCCAGGCGTACCTGGACTCCAACGTGCAGGGTGGAACGTTCCAATGGTATCCCTCCAACCTGGTAGCCGGCCACGAGCAGTGGGGCAATTTCCTGCCCTACGTCGACGACTACCCGATACCGTTTGCCGCGAACGAGAAATTCCTCTCCAAGGCCAAGATATTCTATGAGTTCGACTCGGCCGATATCGGTAGGTCCTACCTGTACCCGGCCATGGCCAGGACGTTCCGCAAGGTGGGGGCGCAGTTCGCGACCCAGTTTGCCTACGACCCCCTTTATCTGGCAGGTGAAAACACCGAGTACCAGACGCACTTTCTGAACCTTGCCTATTCCCCCCAGAAGGCGCTCAGCATGAAGATTGCGGGCGAGGCTTTCAGGCGGGTTCCGCTGTACAAGGACTATGGCCACTACCCGGGCAACACGTCCTTTGAGGGAATCCGGGTGAGCTATGAGGAAGACCTCTCCGAGCTGGCGACGGACGACACATTCTTCTACTCGAACCGGACGTCGACCCAGCCGCCGGCGCCGGCGCACCTGGCCCACGTCGCGGGTTACGGGTCCTCCCCTGTGGTCTCATACCCGGGCCAGGGCGCCTATTTCCTGGACCGCATTGACCCGGGAGTCTGGAGGCTCGAGGTCATGCCCGACGCCATTTGGGTGCGCGACCCGTTCGAGAAACCGAGCCCGAGCAAGCAGGTCTCGGTCATCGCCTGGAACGAGTGGCCGATCCAGATCGAACTTCCGGACCTGGGAGACTCGTTTTCGGCTGTGGGGATAAACGAGGGCAACGCCTACAGGGCGCAGGCCGCACGCCGCACGCTGAGCGTGCGGCCGGGCGTCTACCTCCTCACGCGGAGCGGCGTAGAAACCAAGCGGGGCCCGGGCGACTCCTGGGGCAGGATCGCCCTTGGGGAATTCGTGGCTCCGGCTCCCACGGTCGACAGGACCTATGTCGTCCATCGCCCTATTGCCGAGGCTTCGGGCGGCGAGAACCTTCGGGTCGAGGCCACGATCACGTCACCCGGCGCAGTGGGCAAGGTGGAGCTCATGGCCTACCTGCCGCAGGCGCCCAACATTATTGACCAACGGACGCCGCCCAAGGCGCGCATCCAGCCGGGCGGAGGGGGCCGGGTTGATCGCCGCGTCCTGAAGGTCGAGATGACACGGGACTCAGGCCTGCATTATTTTGCCGACATCCCGGGGGCCTCCCTAGTCGAGGGCACCCTGCGCTACCACATCACGGTCACGACGCCGGCGGGCAGCCAGACCTTTCCATCGATGCTCGCCGGGCGCCCCTCGGACTGGGACTTCACCGGCGAGCCTTGGACGACGCGGGTCGTCGCCAAAGCGGCGCCGATCCTGCTGTTTGACGCGGGTGTGGACGCGGCGGCAGTCACCGCGGACAATCGGGAGTCACGGTACGCGGTCGTTCCTTCCGACAAGCCCGGAACGAGCGCCTTGTCGGTGGAGGTCCAGGGCCTTGAAGAAGGGGAGCACGACCACTCGCTCCGGTTTTATTTCAGGGACAAGGTTCGCGGCAGGACGGACGTTCTGGGCGGCGCGGGTAGGCTGGTGATGTACGGCCGGTCCGCGACCGACAAGCCGTGCCCGGTCCAATTGGCGCTCATCACTTCCGATGGCGTCGCCTACGGCGGGGTCGTGACGGTGGGAACCGAGTCTGGCGCCTATTCGGTGCCTGTGAGCGCCCTTCGGAGCGTTCGCTCCCCGAACATTCCCCACGGTTTTCCCGTTTTCCTCAGCTACTGGTCCTCGGTCGGCGCGGACATTCCGTTCGACGCCAAGGGGGTGGAAAGCGTCCTCATCTCGCTCGGGCCAGGAATGGCACAGGGCGACCTGGGCGGCGTGCACGGGATAAGGATCGAGCGCATCTGGCTTGAATAGGGGGGCGGCCCCGGCGGTCCAGGGGTGCCTCCACATTGACTTCTTCGCCTTGCGCCGGATCATTCTCCTCCGATCTTCTGCAGGGACGATCCAATGCCTGACCCCATCCCCGTAAGCGTCCGCGTTTGCGACCTGTCGAAGCGTTACGGGAGCGTGGATGCCCTGGGTGGAATCAGCTTCGATGTGGGGGCCGGTGAGATCTTCGGGTTGCTCGGCCCGAACGGTGCGGGCAAGACAACCGCCCTGGAGTGCGTTCTCGGTCTAAGACGCCCTGATAAGGGTTCGGTCTCCATTGCCGGGATGGACATCCTGCGGAATCCCGGGGAAGCAAAGCAGGTGATCGGGGCCGTTCTCCAGGCTGCCACGCTCCAGGACAAGATCACGCCCCGGAAGGCCCTCCGCCTTTTTGCGTCGTTTTACCGCAAGCCCGCCGATGTCGGGAGCCTCGTTGAGCAGTTTGGACTCTCGGACAAGGCGGACGCGCCGTTCGATTCCCTCTCGGGGGGCCTTAGGCAGCGGCTGTTCCTCGCCCTGGCCTTTGTCAACAACCCGAGCTTGGTGGTGCTCGACGAGCCGACGGCCGGGCTTGATCCCCGGTCCCGGCGCGAGCTGCACGACATCATCGTGGGCATGCGGGACTCCGGGCGGACGGTGCTCCTGAGCACCCACGACCTCGACGAGGCCCAGGGCATCTGTGATCGGGTCGCCATTCTCGACAGGGGAAGGATCGTCGCGGCGGCCCGGCCCTCCGAGCTGATCGAGCAGTCGCGCCCGAGCCCGCGCGTCGAGGTGAGGACGTTGCAGCCCCTTGGCGAGGCCCAGCTGGCGTCCCTGGACGGGGTGACTCGATGCAGCAGGAAGGGCGACAGCTGGATCCTTGAGACGACCAGGCTGAACGGGACGATCGCGGGGCTTTCGCGGAGCGTCGAGGCCGCGGGCAACCAGTTCCTCGAGCTTCGGATCATCAGGCCCTCGCTCGAGGACGTGTTCCTCACGCTCACGGGCAGGACATGGGACGGTGGGGTAGACGACGCATGAGCCGCGACCTCGACATGTTCCGCGGGCTCTTCCGCCATTTTTTCCTCACGCTGGACCTCAATTCCCGGAGCAAGCAGGCGATCGCCTATGGGTACATGGTCCCCGTGCTTTTCCTTGTGGCCTACGGGAGCGTATTCCGCGCGGAGACACCCGCGCTCCTGGGCCAGATGGGGCAGCTCCTGACGATCACGATCCTCGGGGGCGCGTGCTTTGGGATGCCGACAGCCCTGGTGGCCGAGCGGGAGCGGGGGATCTGGCGCAGGTACCGCCTGCTGCCTGTCCCCACCGGGGCCCTCGTCGGAAGCGTCCTTTCGGCGCGTCTTGTGATCGTCGTCTCGGCCGCCGCCCTGCAGATTGGCGTGGCCCACGTGGTCTACGGCACGCCGCTGCCTCTTAACCCGATCCAGACGCTGGCCGGGATACTCCTGGTGACCGCGGCCTTCCTTGGCCTCGGACTTGTGGTGGCTGCGCTCGCCGACGATGTGCCCTCGGTGCAGGCGCTCGGCCAGTGCCTGTTCCTGCCCATGATCATGATCGGCGGCGTGGGCATTCCCCTGCTGGCGCTTCCCGATTGGGCGCAAAAGGTGGCGGGCTTCATGCCGGGGCGATATGCGGTCGACCTGCTCGAACTGGGCTATTGCGATCCCGCCGGGATCCGGGGCGGGGGTTTCAGCATCATCGCCCTTGCGGTCATCGGGGGCGGGGCAGCCTGCGTGGGCGCCAGGCTCTTCAGGTGGGAGGCCGGCCGCCGCGTCGAGCGATCGGCGTGGGCCTGGATTGCGGCAGCATTGTCAGCGTGGCTCGCCGTTGGCCTCGCCGCCGCCTTGACCGGCCACCTTTCTCCCGTGCTGCCCCCAGATATCGGCTACGGGGCGATGACGGATGCCGAGATCGGCAGCATCACGTTCAAGGACCTCCCCGGTGACCAGGAGTTCGTGAGCCGGCTAGCGCCGCCCTTCGGGCACGGCGAACGGGAAAGGGTCGTGGGCGATTTTGCAGGGAGACTCGGCGCCTGGGCGCCGGGCCGCACCGCTGATGCCGGCCAGAGCGTCCGCTACTTGCTCTGCGTCGCCGGGATCGCGGACGTGAGCCAGGATCTCCACGAGGGTGAGATCGCGCGGCTCATATTCGACGATCTGCGCGCGAGGTACGGGGACGAGCGGCTCGGCCGGATTCTCGCCTGGATCATCCTTTATCCCAGCGATGGTGACGTCCTCTCGTCGGTGCCGGAACTCGGGCTTAACCGCCGCTACAGGGAGGAGGTCGTGCGCGAGAGGATGGTGCTTTACGCCAAGAAGTTTCTTGGGCGGATCAGGGGCAATATCAGGGACTGAGCCGTGCGCTTTGGGACGGGATCTCAAGCACGGATTCGGACAGGCCCTCCGCGCGGGCCGTGACCCGGACCACTCCCTGCTCGGATGTCGACTGCACGAGACCGAGCGCCATTCCGTTGAATAGCGCGCGCGAGTGGCTTTGGTAGCTCGCGTGGCTCTTCGGGTCGCCGTTGTCGACCCCGATCAGGCTTCCAGGCCCGGCGATGTCAAATGTGACCACGTTGTCGGCCAATGGGACAAATACACCGTCGGGATCCAGGGCCCGCACCGTGATGCTCGCGACGTCTCGGATGCCTGAAACGATCGCGGTGCGGTCGACGGTGAGCTCAAGCCTGGAGGCTGCATGGGCCGTTCGCACCGAGTCCTGGGCAACCTCGGCACCGTGGCGGTCATAGCCCACAGCCTTCAGCTCGCCGGGCTCGTAGGGGACATCCCAGACGAGCTGGAGATCCGACGTCGTGGCCTCCACCTTGGGCTCTGCATAGTGGTCCCATGCCCCCGTGACCCCCTCGCTTGGAAACTCCCTGGCTTTGACGCCCAGGCTCCGGCCGTTCAGGAACAACTCGACTGCAGCGCAGTTGGAGTAGGCGACCACGGGAACCACGGCGCCGGCTTTTGACGGCCAGTTCCAGTGGGGAAGCAGGTGGAGCACCGGCTTGTCGGTCCAGATGCTTTGGTAGAAATAATAGGAATCTTTCTTGAAACCGCAGGTGTCCAGCGCGCCAAAGGCGGTGGACTTGCGCGGCCATTTGGATTCCCCCAGGTAGTCGAACCCGGTCCAGATGAACTCGCCGATCACGTAGTCGTGGGTCGCCGCGAAACGCCACAAGGAGGATGCGCGCTGCGTCGCCGCGACGTAGAGCGGGCCAGTGGGCCCCTTGCCCAGGACCAGCTGGTCGTCGCTGTCATTGTCGTCCAGGAGCGAGCCGGTCGGGTATTCGCCGCGGGTGCCCGAGACGCCGGTCTCCTCGGTGCCGAGGAATCGGCGTCCCTTGTATTTCTCGCGATCATCGCCGTATTGGGTCTCGCGGCGGGAACCCCACCGGTCGACGTAGTTGTAGCCGACAATATCGAGACGACTCGTGAAGGCGTCGGGGGCCTCGCCTAGCTGGTTGAAGATGTTGTCCATGGCGGTCGTGACGGGACGCGTGGGATCCTGGCGGTGGAAGACATCGACGATCCTGCCGAGTATCTCCGGTCCGTCCGGGGCCGTTTGCTCGCCGATCTCGTTGCCGGCATTCCAGATCACGACACTGGGGTGGTTCCGGTCCCGGTGCACGAGGTCGACGATGTCGCGCTCGTACCAATCCTTGAAGATGTTCGAGTAGCCCATTTTCAGTTGGGGTTTGCGAATCGTCCATTCGTCAAACGCCTCGTCCATGACCAGGAGGCCGATTCGGTCGCAGATGTCATAGAGCGCGGGGTCCATGGGGTTGTGGCTGCATCGGATAGCATTGCATCCCATCTCCTTGAGCAGCCTCAGACGGCGCTCCAGCACGGCCTCTGGCACCGCGGCGCCGACGGCGCCGGCATCATGGTGGATGCACATGCCGCGAATCTTCACGGGCTGGCCGTTTACCAGGAGGCCGCGGTCGACGTCGAACTCCACGCGCCGGATGCCGATGGTCGTGTCGAGGTGATCGACCACATTGCCATCGCGAATGACCTCTGTCCGGACGCGGTATAATGTGGGGGAGTCGGGCGACCACAGCCTGGGGGCTTTGAGTTCCAGCACGGAGTCCGCATCCTTCGCCTGACCCGGTCCGATCTCCAATGTGCTTGAAGAGACAACGGTACGGCTGGCAACCGCACCGGGCGCAGGCGTCGGAAGCGCGTTACCGTCCGCGTCCAGGAGCTGGTTGCGGACCTCGATGCTCGCCGGCAGCGGCCGCCCATTCTCGATATGCGTCCGAACATCGATGCTCGCCGCCTCATCGGCAACGGAGGGCGTGGTGATGCTGACTCCCCATGGCGCGATCCGGAGCGGATCGGTGACCAGGAGCCAGGTGTGCCGGATGATGCCGGATCCGGAGTACCAGCGACTGTTGGGTTGGACGGAGTTGTCCACGCGCACGGAAATCACGTTTGGGAGCGTCCCGAAATTCACATAAGGGGTGACATCGTACGCGAACGATGAGTAGCCGTAGGGATGCGTCCCGGCCTCGTGCCCGTTGATCCACACCGTGCTGTGCTGATAGACCCCGTCGAACTGGACAGAGACCACCTCGCCCCGGGCGGTCTCGAGAAGGTGGAACGTCTTGCGGTACCATCCGATGCCCGTCGGCAGATAGCCCCCGGGGCCGGCTGCGGGAGCCAGCTCATCATAGGGACCCTCGATGCTCCAATCGTGGGGAAGGTCGAGCGACCTCCAGTCTTTGTCCTGAAAATCGCTCTTTTCCGCTCCCGGCGCCTCGCCGAGATGGAAACGCCAGCCGTAGTCAAACAGACCAAGCTGGCGGTCTTCTGTAGCAAGGACACAAGTAATTGTACTTAAAATTGTTACAAATATCGCGGCCCTCGGCAGTAGACGAACTGATAGGGCCATTAGCGGCGTCGACTCTTGGGGGTCGACATGCCGTACGCAGGGGGAATTGGTTGGGGGGCACAACATTGCAATCCATTATTCGGCTGAAACAGAGGCCCTTCGCGCAGGTTGATCCTTACGGATCTCGCCGAGGGAAGGGCTGATTATGCGTCGGATCGAATTACGCGACAAACGACCATCTCTCGCAAAGATGTCAACAGTATTGGGAAAAGAGAAACAGTTTAATTACTTCTTACAAATCCCCTCAAACGGACGCAAAACGCGCTAAGGCCCTGATCGGACTCGAGCTCCGTTTTTGTTACGGGCCGACCTTTTGAGGCAGTACGAGGCCGCCAAGCCAGGTCATGAAAAGCTGCATCCAGGAGTAGACAGCCCTGTTCTCGTCCCTGATGCCGAACCCGTGGCCGCCCTTGGCATAGACGTGCAGCTCGGTGGGCACGCCCATATCGGCGAGCTTGAGATAATAATTCACCATGGGCGTCGTCAGGTGGAACCCATCGTCATAGGTGCCGCAGAGAAACGCCGGTGGGGTCTGGGCAGTGGCTGCGGGTTGCCGATCTGCAATGCCAGGATAAAAAAGGGCCTGGAAGTCGGGCCGGCAGCTCAACGCATCCACGGGATCATTGGTTCCCGGGACGGGGTGCTCAAATTCAGTGGCCGCCAGGGCCGCCACTTCACCGCCGGCCGAGAATCCCATGATCCCCACGGCGGCCGGGTTCACATTCCACTCCTTGGCGCGGCTCCGGACGGTGCGGATCGCCCGCTGCGCGTCCATGAGCGCATGCACATTGACCTTGTAGGTCGACCCGGGGACGCGGGCCAGCCGGTATTCGAGGACGAAGGCGGCCACGCCATGGTCGGAAAGCCACTTCCCAACGGCGTAGCCCTCGTGCTCCATCGCGAGGTTTTGATGGCCGCCACCGGGGCACACGACGATGGCCGTGCCTGTTGCCTTGTCCGGCTGCGGCAGGAACGGGATGATCGCAGGGACGTTGATGTTGGTCACCACGGCGTACCATGTCGTCTTGTAGTTCTGCCAGCGCATCTGAAGGGGCGAGGTCTGGCCCTCGGAGCCCGGCGCCGTGCCGCTCCAAAGCGGCAGGGCGGCGGGAAGCTCGGGGAACGTGGGATCGGAGGTCGGCGGCGTGTGCACCTCGGCCTCGGCGCGCGCCGTGTGGACCACGGCGCAGACTGTAAGAACGAGGGCGGCATTTCGTAGGCAGGCTTTCATGGGTGGGAGTTTCTTTTTAGGTTTCGGCTTCCTTCGCCTCGTTTGCTGAAGACACCCGGGGGGGATCCGGGGTGCGCTTTTCGGGAGGGACATCTCGATGCCGTTCGCGGGCCCAATGTCAATTCGATGGGTCGACGGGTGGTCGGTCCGTTCAGGCGCCCGACCCGGCCATGGTCGCCGGCGCAGGCGTCACATTTGAGGTGGGAGTACGCATCCCCCCGGGCAGACGCTGATCGTCACGGCGGGCTGCGGATGGGCCCAGAGGGAAGGCGGCCCCATTCAGGATATTCGCCCCGGAGACGTGGTGTGGTTCGCGCCGGGGGAGAAACATTCGCGCGGGGCTTCACCGACCACCGGCATGACCCACATCGCGATTCAGGAGCGACTAAATGGTAAGGTCGTCGAGTGGATGGAGCACGTGAGCGATGATCAATACCGGCGTTGAAACCGGAAACAAGCTGACCCACTACGGGCTCTCGGGGTAGATTGCGATCTGGTGGCTTCGGACCATCGGTCGAATCACCTTTCCGTCCACGCTGGACACAATCTTGCCCGTCTCCTGGAGGGGCATGTGACAGTCGATGCAGCGCGTGTCGATATCGTGTCCGAGCTTTGGGAAGGCACGGCAGCCCTCGACCTTGTGGCAGGCGAGGCAACGCGGCGCGAAGGAGGCCGCGTCCCGTTGCGGCAGGTGCACGTCATGGCAGGTCGTGCAGGTCAGCGTCGTGCTCGATTGGAAGCATCGGCTCCTCTCAAGAAGGGGCACCTGGCGCGCGTGGACGTCCACGCGGGCCTTCGCCTCACTCTTCTGGAAGGCGATGAAATGCCTCAGATCATCCCCGGGCACAAACGAAAGCGACGGGGTGATCGACTCGCCCGCGCCCTGGTGGCATTGCGCGCAGACGTCGAGCTGGCGCGCCCGCGACAGCCGCCTCGGATTTACGATCGCGAAATCGACAGGCGATTTTGGAGGCGACTTGGATTGGAATCGGGCCACGTGCTCGCTCCCCGGCCCGTGACACTTCTCGCACGAGACTCCCAGGACGAGGCTTGCGGGGTTGTAGCGGTTCTCGGGCGGCGCAAGGTTTTCGAAGGAGCTCGCGTGGCACTCAAGGCACCGTGGAACGATGGGCCTCTCGAAGTCGGCGGAGCCGTCGATAAAACCCGGGCTGTTGACCCAGCTGTCGAGCTCCGTCCAGTACGACACCGGAAGCTGAAAGAGCTGGTCGCCGTCCCAGAACAGGTAGGATTGGCCCTTCCTGCCCGAGCCCACGACAACGTCGATCCGCTCTGAGCGGCTGAGTTCCTCGATGGCGGAGGTCCTCATGTGGGCCGTCTGGTAAAAGCCCTTCTCGTTGCCCTCCATCACGAACACAAGGTTTGGGTTCACCGTCTTCAGGACGTTGGAGCCGTCTTCGAATTTGCCGTGGATCGACTCGGATGACGGAGCGCGCGAGGTCCGGGCATGGGCGGTCTCATGGAACGAGTGCACCTTCTCCTGGTGGCAAGCGTTGCACGCCTCATCCCCAACAAACGAGGCGGAGTACGGATTGCCCCCGTTAGGCACCTGGGCCTGCGACGCGGCCATGGCCCATGGGGCACCCGAGAGCGCCGCCACAATGACAATTGTCCCGGAAAGCATCCGCGCCTGCCCGCTCGCGCTGGTTCGCTCGTTGAGCGAAGGCCGCTGCCGTTCGAGGAGGGACATCGGGCTGTTGTGCAGAGATGGCATTTGCGTTTCAACTCCTATTCACCGGGCCTCGTCGGCGGCTGCGAGGCGGGTGGTTCCTTGACCGAAGCGGTGGCAACGGCGAATATGTCCCCATGGGGTCAAGCCGATGCTCGACACAGGAGTCCGGCGGCCTTCCGCGCATTCCGGCGCCGGTGACATTACCGAATTACCTGGCCATTGTGGGTTGCCTCGCGATCGCGGCATGCGCCGTTTTGCCCGCTGCCCTTGCAGGGCCCGCGGAGTCGGTGGCCGTTGCGGCGGGCGCCGATCCCGACTACGTGCAGGGGCGGTCGGGCGGGGGCAGCCCCGCCGTGAAGTCGCAAAGCTACGTGATGGCACAGGGGAGTTTCTTCGGGGGCTACCTGCGGGACGCATCGCTGGAGCGGATGAAGTTCACCGACATCGCGCAGATCCTTGGCAAGGAGCTTGCGACCCAGCGGTATTATCCGGCAGCGGACAAGAAGGCCGCCGACCTGCTTATCGTTGTCCACTGGGGAATCACCAGCGTCGAGGAGGACGCGACCCATGGACAAACCGATTTGGAGCAGCTGAACCGGGACGTGGCGGCCTACAACAAGAGCGTCGGAGCGGGAAAGCTGACGGACCCGGGGGCCATGAATGCCGATATTGACATGTTGCGCGGGGAGTCGGCTGCCACGGGCTCCAGCCCGGCGGCCAATGCAAAACTCCTTGGATATGACGGGGAGCTCCAGAAGGAGGAATATCGCAGCCTGGCGACGGCCTCAGGCATGACCGAGATGGACCGCCGCCTGCGGGAGGAAATCGCGGACGAGCGATATTTTTTGATCGTGATGGCCTACGACTACACCTCGGTAAAAGGGGGCAGGAAGGGCTTCGGGCCAAAGCTTCTCTGGTCCACGCACTACAGCATCCGCGCAGCGGGGCACAGCTTCACGGCTGCCTTTCCCGAGATGACCAAGGTGGCGGCGCGTTACTTCGGTCGCAACGTCCAGGGATTGCTCCTGGACGCGGGCAACATCCCGGAGGGCAGGGTGGAGATCGGCGAGCCGAAGACGGTCGATGACGCGAAGGCGAAGTAGGATCCGGCCCTAAAGCTCCAGAACGACGACAGACATCGCGGGGAGGACAACGCTCAGGCTTCCTCCAGTAACCGTGGCTCCCGTGAAGGCCCTCGGCTCGACGGCGTGGGGGTCGGCAAACGTGTTGTGCGAGGTCATCGACGGGGCCGTGAGAACCCTGCCGCTTACCGAACCGTGGGCCGTCCCCGCCATGGTGCACGCCACGGTGACGGGGCTGTCGGGGTTGGTGTTCACGAGCGATAAGTGGATATGGCCCGCGCGATCCCGCGAGGCCGATGCGCTTACCGAGGGGATCTCCTCCTTGGTCGCCGGCAGGTTCGGAGTCTTGAGCTCGATGGGAATGGACGTTGCGCCCTGGTGGACGCTCAGCATCTCGAACACGTGGTAGGTTGGCGTAAGGACGACCTTCTCATGGTCGGTCAGGATCATTGCCTGCAGGACGTTCACCATCTGGGCAATGTTTGCGATGACGACCCTGTCCGCGTGCGCCTGGAAGATGTGCAGGTTCAGGCCCGCTATGAGCGCGTCCCTGAGCGAGTTCTGCTGGAAGAGGAAGCCCGGGTTGGTGTCGGGCTCGACGTCGGTCCAAATTCCCCACTCGTCGACCGCCAGGCCGACCCTCTTCTTCGGGTCATATTTGTCCATGATCGCCGAGTGCCGGCTTATGAGCTCGTCCATCTTGAGGGTCCTTCCAAGCGCACCGTAGTACTCCTCGCGCCCGAACGCCGTGGCCGAGCCCTTGTTCTGCCATGTTCCCCGCGGGAGCGTGTAGTAGTGCAGCGATAGGCCGTCCATCTGGCTGCCGGCGATCTTCATCACATTCTCAGTCCAGTCGTAGTCGGCATCGCTCGGCCCGCAGGCCACGCGGTAGATCTTGTCCTCGGGCGCCGCGGCATAGTTCTTTATGAAGGTGTTGTAGCGCCGGAAATTGTCGGCATAGAACTCCGGGCGCATCGAGCCGCCGCATCCCCAGCTCTCGTTTCCGACCGCGATGTAGCGGACCTTCCACGGCTTATCACGCCCGTTCGCCCGCCGCAGGTTGGCCATGGGCGAGTCGGCGTCCGAGGTCATGTATTCGACCCATTCCATCGCCTCCTTCACCGTGCCGCTTCCCACGTTCACGCACACGTAGGGCTCGATGCCGAGCATCTCGCACATGTCTAGGAACTCATGCGTGCCGAAATGGTTGTCCTCGACGACGCCGCCCCAGTGGGAGTTGTAAATCTTGGGCCGCTTCTCGCGCGGGCCGATCCCGTCCTTCCAATGGTACTCGTCCGCGAAGCATCCGCCTGGCCAGCGCAGGATCGGCACGTGGAGGTTCTTGAGTGCCTCCATGACCGCGGTGTTGTAGCCGTTTGTGTTGGGTACCGCGGAATCAGGCCCGACCCACATGCCCCCGTAGATGCAATGGCCAAGGTGCTCCGAGAACTGTCCGTAGATGTTCCTGTTGATGACGGGACCCGACTGGTCCGCGTGAACGATCAGCTGCGTGTCCGGGTCCGGGGAGGCGAGGACGGGGGAGGCGAGGACGGCGAGCATCGCGGCCCCGCGAAGAAGGGGTAGGGTCATGGGTTTTGTGATAGGGGGCGGCTGCGCAGAAACGACCCCCCCGTTACTTGACCGTAAACTTCGAAGGCTGCTCCGGGGCGCCTATAGGCGCTCCCGGAGCTCCGACGGCAGGAGTTTCATCGCGACTCCCTGCAGCTTTGCGTCGGAGAGCTCGAAGCCATAGGCCTTGGCCATGACCAGGAGATGATACAGGGAGCCCGTGGTTAGCGAACGGATGCGCGCCTCGTTGATGTCCGCCATGCAGCGCCTGACCTGCTCCCGTGAGAGGTCGCTGCGCTTGCCCAGCGCCAGTACCACGGCGAGGCTCACCCGCCTGTCCCAGGCCAACGACCTGTCGGTGCCGCTCGAGAGGTTGGACAGCACCGCGTTGAAGGCCTTGCCGAAGGCGTCGTCATCCTCGCGGGCCTTCTGGACCTCCGCCAGGGCGACCAGCGCGCCCAGGTCGGCGGGGTAACGCGAGAGCGCCTTGCTGGAATACGCTGCCGCGTCGAGCTGGTGCATTTCGACCAGGTACTCGACCAGGCGGCTTCGCAGCGTGGCTGGATCCGTCTCGTCGGTCACCTCGAGCACGAGGACCGACTGCTCCTTGAATCCCTGGACCGCCGGCAGGTTATAGGGCAGCGCGCGAAGCCAGTTGAAGATCCCCCCGTCGGTCTGGTGCAGCGCGAAGATGAACGAGTCCATGGGCTGCTTTAGGCCCATCCGAGCAAAGTCGTCTAGGTCGGTATCCCAGCTCGGGATCACGATGTGGGTGATGCCCCTCTGGTTGACGAGGGCCAGGGTCTCGTCGGGTCGGGTGGAATTCACTATCCTGAAGGTGGCCGATAGCCCGTCCCGGTTCTCCCAGTTCTGGGTCCCGAGACCGCGGAGGCTGCCGTAAAAGCAGAAGCTTGACGTGCGGAACGGGGGCAGGAGCACCGTGGCGCCATCGGGTCCCACGCGGTCCGAGATCCAGTGCGCCAGGGCGCGCTCATAGAGCCCCTCAATCTCCGCTCGGGTGAACTTGAAGTCGGTTTCGCTAAAGGTGGACCTCGCTGGAATGAGCGCCGCGGCGCCCACGGCCAGGGGCAACGCGGCAGCGCCGGCCCAAAGAAGGCGCTGCCTGAGGGACTTGGCCGCTGCGGCCGAGGCCGCCGTCGCCGCGACCAGAAGCGGCAGGAGCGCCACATCGAACGAGTTCCACCAGCGAATCTGGTGGGCGGCCATCGCGACGGCGACCATAACCGGCCCCATCGCGAGCGCGACCGCCAGCCGTTGTGTGCTGGGTACCCCGCGCTTCGCGAGAACCCATGCTGCCGGGACAACGAGGAGGAGCAGCAGGAGCGTCGCAGCCAGGGGCGCGTTGAGTCCGCCCTGAGCGGCCCACGCTGGCATGCTGCCGGCCACGACGCCGTCGGGAAGGTTCGTGAGGCGCGTGGAAAGAAGGTCGCCCGCTAGGAACGCATGGTCTCCGCTGCGGGAAATGGCGATCGGCAGCGACACGACTGCAGCAACAGAAAGCGAAAGGATCACCAGGTTCCTGCGGCCGCCGGGACCACCTTCTCTGCGCATCCACCGGGCAAACCACCTGAGCACTTCGCCTAGTCCGATCCAAGCGACCCCGTAGAGGGGGTAGTTCACCCTCAGCTCGGGACCCATGTGGTTTGGGAAATACTCGACGAGATAGGCTAACAGGCTGGTGACGGCTCCGCCAAAGGCCCATGCCCTCCACGGCAACGCTAAAGGCTGCTCCTCCTTCGCCTGGGCGCGGATCCGGCTGACTCCGGCCGCCACGAGGGCTCCGAGCGCGATGCCGATAACAACGGGAACCTGTCCCGAGGCGCTCAGCCACATCCCGCATCCCCCGGCGGCTCCTGCGGCGAAGAACCAGAGGAAGGTTCGCCTCGGAGCGAGCGCTCCGGCCACCACCAGGAGCACGCTCCAGAAGGCGGCTACCTGCGAAAGGGCGTAGTCGTTTGCAATTCCCGGGAGAAAGGCGGCGGCGAGCGGGTAGGCCCCTGCGATCCCGAGGGAAACAACCATGGCGGCAAGGATGCCGAAGCGCCGTGCGACGAAAAGGGTGGCCGTCACGAGGAGGATCAGTTGCAGGAGCGGATCGGCGAATAGCGCCGCCCTCTCTATCGATAGGCCCATTGGGCGGCCCGTCGCTTCATGGTAACACCAGCCCACCGCGAGGAGCCACCACCGGTAGGGAGAAGCCGCGTGGACCTCGCGTCCGAAAGGGCTGTTCTCATAGTCCACCGACCTGACCCTCCAGTCGCCCCGGGCAAGCATGAGCTGGGTCTCCTCGATCCATTGGTAGGTCGGGTTGTTGTGCTCCGGCACGACCAACCAGCGCTTCCCATCCGCATAACCCGTCACGGAATCCGCATCGATTCTCGACTCCTCACTCGCAACCCTCGAGACGAAATCGACCCGCAGCATGCGCCCGTAGTCGGCCCAAGCTATGAACGCGAGCGTGCACGCGGGGATGATCATCCATGCGCGTGCCAGAAGCCGTCCGGGGTTTCTCATCGGTCAATTGCAGTGGCCTCAGATTCGAGGGACGCCAAGGAAATTTCACGCTCCCGGGGCCTCCTGCGAGGGCAGACGATCCTTGACTCGACCATGGTGGGATTGTCTTTCTCTCGTCGCTTCATGTTTGCCGCCCCGATGCCTCGCCGTCTCTAAGCCGCCGTGAACCGCAAGAAATTCATTGGGATGATGGCGGCTGGGGGAGCAGTGCTTGCGAGCCGGCCGTTCACCCTCCTGGGAGGCCAGGATCCGGGCGGCCCAAAGGCGCCTGTACAACCGGGGGCGCCGGGCTCCATCGCCGCGCAGCCGCTGGCGCCGCGCTCCGGACGCCGGGGGCCGACGATGTTCAAGGTCCTGCCGGCGGAGGAGACTGGGGTCGTTATGGAGAACAAGTTCGACGACCCGCGGATGTGGGGCTCCCTGTACAGCGAGAACGAGACGGGTTCCATCGGGACAGGGATCGCGATCGGGGACTACGACGGGGACGGCCGACCGGACATCTTCGTGGTGAGCAAGACCGAGAGCTGCCGCCTCTTCCGCAACCTCGGCGGCTGGAAATTCGAGGATGTCACGGAGAAGGCCGGCGTCGGCGACAAAGGCGACGCCGCCAAGGTGTGGAAGCAGGGGGCGACCTTCGTTGATGTGAACAATGACGGCCTGCTCGACATCTATGTCTGCCGGTTCGGCGCGCCGAACCTGTTGTACATGAACCAGGGGGACGGTACCTTCAAGGAGGAGGCAGCGATCCGCGGCCTCGCCGTGAAGGACGCCTCGGTTATGGCGGCATTCTGCGACTATGACCGCGACGGCTGGCTGGATGTCTTCGTCCAGACCAACATCCTAGACTCGGAGGGCCACCCCGCGGGCCAGAAGGATTACCTCTTTCACAACAACGGCGACGGCACGTTCACCGACGTGACGGACCGTGCGGGTATCAGCGGCGAGGCCCAGGGCCATTCCGCCATCTGGTGGGATTATGACGGCGACGGCTGGCCCGACCTCTACGTCTCAAACGACTTTGCGGCCCCGGACAAGCTCTACCACAACAACCGGAGCGGCACCTTCACGGACGTCATCGACTCGGTGGTGCCGCACATGCCCTACTCCTCGATGGGCTCGGACCTGGGCGACGTGAACAACGACGGGCTGATCGACTTTTTCGCCGCGGACATGGCGTCCACGACCCACCAGGGTGACCAGCGGGGAATCGCGGTCATGCGGACCTTCCTCAACGACCCGCCGGACGACTCGACGCATGCGCCGCAGTACATGCGCAACGCGGTCTACGTCAACACGGGCACCGGCCGCTGCCTCGAGGCGGCGTTCCTCGCTGGCCTTTCCGCATCGGACTGGACCTGGTCGCCGCGCCTCGAGGACCTCGATAACGACGGCAGGATAGACCTCTTCGTGACCAACGGCATGAACCGCGAGTCGAACAATGCCGACCTTACCAAGCGCAAGGAGATGGCTGAAACCGCGGACCAGAAGGTGCGGATCGAGGAGGCCAGCCCGGTCCTGGCGCAGCAGCATCTTGCCTTCAGGAACCTGGGCGACCTCAAGTTCGAGGACGTGAGCGCGGCATGGGGGCTCGACCACAAGGGGGTAAGCTTCGGTTCTGCACTCGGAGACCTTGATGGGGACGGAAACCTCGACATCGTGTATTCAAACTTCAAGGCGGGTGTGACGCTTCTCCGGAACGACTGCGACACGGGTCACCGGATAACCGTTTCCCTTCGGGGAACGGTTTCCAACAGGTTTGGCGTCGGCTCCACCGTTCGGATTGAAACGGGCAGCGGTGTCCAGGTGCGAACGCTGGTCCTCGCGCGAGGCGTGCTGTCGAACTCCGAGCCCATCCTACATTTTGGGCTGGGTGGGGACACCCAGATCAGGCGGATGTCCGTTTCATGGCCTAGCGGGCATGTCCAGGAGTTCGAGGGCCTCGCTGCCGACCAGCGCTTCACCATCACGGAGCCTTCGACCCCGACCATCCCGACCGCCGCCGCGCCCCCCAGCCCAGGCCAGTTTGAGGACGTGAGCGCATCATCCGGCCTGTCGCTTCGCTCACGGGAGATGGCGGTCGACGAGACGATCCAGGAGCCGCTCCTCCCAATGCGACAGAATCGACGCGGCCCCGCGGTCGCCGTCGGGGACCTGAACGGCGACGGGCGCGACGAGATCGTGTTGGGCGGGACGCAGACGGACCCCGTGCGCATCCTTACCCCCGACACTTTCTCGCATTTCTCCGCGGTGGACGCCTCTGTGCTCGTGGCAGAAAGCCCTCTCAACGACGGGCCGCTGCTTATCTTTGACGCGGATGGCGACGGGAAAAACGACCTGATCGTCACCAAGGGCGGCACCAGCCTTCCCGCGGGCTCTGCCGACTACCAGCCGAGACTTTACCTAGGCGACGGCCGAGGGGGCCTCAGGCCGGCTCCGCCTGGGGCGCTTCCGCCGCTTCCCGTGAGCGCGGGTGCAGTGGTTGCGGCTGACTTTGACCGGAGCGGCCGCCTCAGCCTGTTTATCGGCGGTCGCGTCCTCCCGGGCCAGTATCCCGTGGCGCCTAGGAGCGCCCTGTGGGCGAATCGCGGGGGCAGGTTCGAGGACGTGACGGATGCGCTTGCGCCGGCGCTTAGGGAGGTGGGGATGGTGACCTCGGCGCTGTGGAGCGACGTGGACGGGGACGGGTGGCCGGACCTCCTGCTGACGCTTGAGTGGGGGACCGTCCGGTACTTCCACAACAATGAGGGAAAGGGGTTTGAGGACTGGTCCGAAAAGGCCGGATTTTCATCGGGCGGAACGGGCTGGTGGAACTCGGTGGCCGCCGCGGACCTAAACGGTGACGGGAGATTGGACTATATCGTGGGCAACCTTGGCCTGAACACGCCATACCACGCTACGGCCGACCGGCCCGCGCTCCTCTACTACGGCGACTTCAAGGGCGACGGCGGCCGCCAGCTCGTGGAGGCCTATTACGAGAATGACCGGATCTATCCCCGGCGCACGAGGAAGGACCTCGGGGCCTCGATCCCCTCGGTCTTGAAGCGCTTTCCCCGGACAGACTACTATGCGCGCGCCACGCTTGGTGAGATCCTCGGGGAGGACAGGCTCGCTGCCGCGCAGCGGTTCGCGGCAACTGAACTCAGGAGCGGCGTATTCCTCAGCCGGCCCGACGGAACCTACCGTTTCGAGCCGCTCCCGCGCATTGCCCAGATCTCGCCCATCCAGGGGATCGCCGCCGGGGATTTCGACGGGGACGGGCGCGCGGATGTCTACGCGGTCCAGAATTCCTATTCGCCGCTCCCCTCCGTGGGTCGGTTTGACGGCGGCCTAAGCCAGCTGCTTCGCGGCAACGGGCTTGGAGCAACGCTGCCCGTGCCTGCAGCAGCCAGCGGGCTTGTGGTCCCCGGTGACGCCAAGGCCCTCGCGGTGCTCGACTTGAACCAGGACGGATGGCCCGATTTTCTCGTCACAAGGAACAACAGCACGACGATGGCCTTTCGAAACACCGGCGTGGCCGGGCGAAACCCGCTGCGGGTGGCCCTGAAGGGACGAGGCGGCAACCCCACAGGCGTGGGCGCGCGCGTGACCCTCGAGCACAGGGACGGGTCCATCCAGGTCGGCGAAATCTACGCGGGTTCGGGCTACTACTCGCAGTCCACCTCCGCCTGCTTCTTCGGGTATCCCGACGCAAATCCGCCCGCCCGCATCCGGGTCCGGTGGCCCGGAGGCGAGACCACGGTCCACGAGGTCGCCACGCGCGAGCCGACCCTTTCCCTAGCCGAGTCCGGTGCTTCCTGAGGCACCGAAACTCAGCCCCTGAAGTGAACCGAAAGAAATTCATCGAAATCATGGCGACCGGGAGCGCGGTCCTGGTGGGCCGGCCGCTTGCGCTGCTTGGGCAGGTCCCGGCACCGAGGGGCCCGGCCGGGTCCGGCGCCGGCGCCCCCGGCGGCATATCAGTGCAACCGCTGGCCTCGCGGGCGGGCCGCCGCGGCGCGACGATGTTCAAGACCCTGTCGCCGCAGGAGACCGGGGTCCTAACGGAGAACAATTACGCCGACCCCAGGATCTGGGGCGAGCGCTACGCGGAATTCGAGGCCGGCTCGATCGGGACGGGCGTCGCCGTCGGGGACTATGACGGTGACGGCAGGCCCGACATCTTTGTCGTGAGCAAGACCGAGAGCTGCCGCCTCTTCAGGAACCTCGGGGACTGGAAGTTTGAGGATGTGACTGAAAAGGCGGGCGTGGGCGACGCGGGCGATGCGGCAAAGATCTGGAAGCAGGGTGCGACGTTCGTGGACGTGAACAATGACGGACTCCTCGACATCTACGTCTGCCGATTCAACGCGCCGAACCTGCTCTACATGAACCAGGGTGACGGGACGTTCAAGGAGGAGGCCGCGGCCCGAGGCCTGGCGGTGAACGACGGCTGCATCATGGCCTCATTCTGCGACTATGACCGGGACGGCTTCCTCGATGTCTTCATCCAGACCAACCAGCCCGAATCCGAGGGTCGCCCGAGCCCGCAGCGCAATTACCTCTTCCATAACAATGGCGACGGCACCTTCGCGGATGTGACGGAACGGGCGGGGATAGGCGGCAAGGCCCAGGGCCATTCGGCGACATGGTGGGACTACGACGGGGACGGATGGCCCGATCTCTACATCGCCAACGACTTCACTCCGCCCGACAAGCTTTACCACAACAACCGGGACGGGACGTTCTCGGATACCATCAACTCGGTCGTACCCCACATGCCCTTCTCGTCGATGGGCGCGGACCTGGGGGACGTTAACAACGACGGGCTGATCGACCTGTTCGTGGCCGACATGGCCGCGACCACCCACCAGAAGGACCAGCGGACGATCGCCAACGACCGGAGGCTCGTGATGGACCCTCCCGACGACTCGGCGGACGCGCCGGAGTACATGCGCAACGCCCTCTATATCAACACGGGCACGGGCCGGTGCCTTGAGGCGGCCAACCTCGCCGGCTTGGCGGCGACCGACTGGACGTGGTCGGTTCGTCTCGAGGACTTGGACAACGACGGCCGGCTGGACCTCTTCGTCACGAACGGCATGTACCGCGAGATCAACAACGCGGACCTGATGAGCCGGATGATGACCGCCGACTCGGTCGAGGCGAAGGTGAGCGCCGTAAGGGCGAGCCCCGAGATGCCGGAGCAGCACCTGGCATTCCGCAACATGGGCGATCTAAGGTTCGAGGACGTGAGCGCGGAGTGGGGCCTCAACCAGCGCGGTATCAGCTTCGGCGCCGCTTTTGGAGACTTGGACGGCGATGGCAACCTCGACCTCGTGTACGCGAACTATCACGGAGGGGTGACGCTGCTCAGGAACGACTCGGACACGGGTCACCGCGTGACCGTCGCCCTCCGCGGCACGCGGTCAAATAGGTTTGGAGTGGGGTCCACGGTTCACATCGAGACCCGCACAGGCGTGCAAGTCCGGCCGCTCGTCCTCGCGCGGGGCTTCCAGTCGAGTTCTGAGCCGATCCTCCATTTCGGACTGGGCGAGGACACAAGCATCAGGCGCCTGACGGTTGTGTGGCCGAACGGGGTTTCCCAGTCGTTTTCGGATCTTGCGGTCGACCGAAAGTACACGATCACCGAGCCGAATCTGAGTGCGACGACGGCGGAGCCACGGGCGACCGCGGCGGGGCAGTTCACGGATGTGAGCGGGGCCGTGAACCTTTCGCTCCGTTCACGGGAGACGGTCGTGGATGAGACCGTGGCGGAGCCGCTTCTTCCGATGCGACAGAATCGAAGAGGCCCGGCGCTCGCGATTGGCGACGTGAATGGCGACGGAAGGGAGGACCTGGTGCTTGGAGGAACGCCTCTTGATCCCGCGCGGATCCTGATCGAGACCTCCGCCTCCCGCTTTTTCCCGGCGGAATCGGCGGCGCTTTCAGCGGATAGCCCCCTAAACGACGGCCCGATCCTCCTTTTTGATGCCGACGGTGACGGCGCAAACGACCTGCTGATCACAAAGGGGGGAAACAGCCGTCCCGCGGGCTCAGCCGAGTTCCAGCCGCGGCTCCTCCTGAACGACGGGTTTGGCGCCTTCAGGCCCGCGGCCGCCGACGCCCTGCCGCCACTGCCCATTAGCACCGGTGCCGTGGCCGCCGCGGACTTTGACCGGAGCGGGCGCCTTGGTATCTTTATCGGCGGCCGCGTGCTACCCGGGCAATACCCGCTTCCGCCAAGGAGCGCCCTCCTTGCGAACCGAGGCGGGCGGTTTGAAGACGTGACCGACTCGGTCGCCCCGGCACTGCGTGAGGTGGGGATGGTCACCGGCGCCCTCTGGAGCGATGTCGACGGCGACGGCTGGCCCGATCTGGTCCTCACCACCGAATGGGGCCTGGTGAGGTATTTCCACAATGACAAGGGTCGGGGCTTTGAGGACTGGAGCGAGCGGGCGGGATTCGCCTCGGCGGGCACGGGATGGTGGACCTCGATTGCCGCGGCGGACTTCAACGGCGACGGCAGGCCCGACTTTGTCGTGGGCAACGTCGGGCTAAACACCCAATACCGTGCGAGCGCGGAGCAACCCGCAGTCCTTTTCCGCGGTGATTTCAAGGGCGACGGGATTCCTCAGCTGGTCGAGGGCTACTATGAGGGAGGCCGCCTCTACCCGTGGCGGACGCGCAAGGACCTGGGTGCTGTAATTCCGTCCATCCTGAAGCGCTTTCCCCGGAATGATTATTATGCCCGGGCGTCGCTCGGCGAGATCCTAGGAGAGGAGAAGCTTGCCGCCGCCCGCAGGTTTGCCGCGACGGAGTTGCGGAGCGGGGTGTTCCTTAGCCAGCCTGACGGCAGCTACCGCTTTGCGCCGCTTCCGCGGATAGCCCAGATCTCGCCGATCCAGGGGCTCGTTGCAGGGGACTTTGACGGCGACGGCAGCGCCGACATCTACGCCGTCCAGAATTCCTACGCGCCTATCCCCAGCGTCGGCCGCTTTGACGGCGGCCTTAGCCAGCTGCTGCGCGGGGACGGCCTCGGCGGGTTCACCCCCGTGCCGCCGGCGGAGAGCAACCTCGTCGTTCCGGGAGATGCGAAGGCGCTCGCCGTCCTGGACCTCGACGGGGATGGTTGGCCGGACTTCGTGCTTTCACGAAACAACAGCACGACGATGGTGTTTCGAAACAACGGGCTCCCGGGAAGGAAATCCCTGAAGGTCACGCTCAAGGGGCCGCCGGGAAACCCAACCGGCGTCGGGGCGCGGATAGCGGTCCAATTTGCGGACGGTACCTCGCAGACAAGTGAAGTCTACGCGGGGTCCGGCTATTACACCCAGTCCACCTCTGCCTCGTTCTTCGGCTGGACAGGTTCAAATTTTCCCCGGCGCGCGCGCGTCCGATGGCCGTCCGGCGCCGAGACGCAGCACGAACTTGCGCCGGATTTCGCAACCGCTGTCCTTTCCGCACCGAAGGCATGAGCGCGAGCCATCCCCCCGCGGGTTTGCCTTGAGTCCCCTGCCAGGGGTGCCAAAGCAGTCCTCAAAGTCCAAGCCGAAGTGAACCGCAAACAATTCCTAGAGATCATGGCGGCGGGAGGGGTGGTCGTCCTTGGCCGACCCCTTGCGCTCATGGCGAGTGCGGCGGCATCCACCCAGCCCGCTTCCTCCAACTCGGGTTCGATCCAGGAGAAGCCGTTCGCGCCTCGGGCCGGGCGGAGCGGCAAGACCCTCTTTGAGGAGCTTCCCCCTGAGCTGACCGGCGTGGCCACGCTCAACACCTATGCGGATCCGGTCGCGACCTCGGGCGGACGCACCGACCCGAGACTCTGGGCCGACCGGGTCCACGAGTTTGACGTGGGCTCGGTCGGCACGGGGATCGCGATCGGCGACTACAACGGCGACGGCCGTCCGGACATCTTCGTCGTCAGCAAGACCGAGAGCTGCCGGCTCTTCCGCAACCTTGGGAACTGGAAATTCGAGGACGTGACCGAGCGGGCCGGGGTGGGAGACAACGGCGAATCCGCGGCAATCTGGAAGCAGGGAGCCACCTTCGTGGATGTCGACAACGACGGGCTGCTCGACATCTACGTCTGCAGATTCAACGCGCCGAACCTGCTCTACATGAACCAGGGCGACGGCACCTTCAGGGAGGAGGCGGCCAAGCGCGGGCTCGCGGTCACGGACGCCTCCGTCATGGCCGCGTTCTGCGACTACGACCGCGACGGCTTTCTTGACGTCTTCGTGCAGACAAACCTGCTCGACGCCGCGGCGCACCCGACCGGCCAGCGCGACTACCTTTTCCACAACAACGGGGACGGGACGTTCACGGATGTCACCGACCGCGCGGGAATCACGGGCGAGGCGCAGGGGCACTCCGCAATCTGGTGGGACTATGACGGGGACGGCTGGCCCGACCTCTATGTCGCAAACGACTTCGCCGCGCCTGACAAGCTCTATCACAACAACCGCGACGGAACGTTCACGGACGTGATCGACTCGGTGGTTCCGCACATGCCCTTCTCGTCCATGGGCTCCGACCTCGGGGACGTGAACAACGACGGTATCATGGACATGTTTGTCGCGGACATGGCCGCAACGACGCACCAGAAGGACCAGCGCACGATGGCGGTGGCGCGCAGCTTCAACCTCGACCCCCCGGAGCGATCGGCCGCGGCGCCGCAGTACAACCGAAATGCGCTTTACATCAACACGGGCGTAGGCCGCTGCATGGAGTGCGCGCTTCTCTCGGGGCTGGGCGCGACGGACTGGACGTGGTCGGTTCGCCTCGAGGATTTGGACAACGACGGACGCCTGGATCTCTTTGTGACGAATGGCATGCACCGGGAGGTGCACAACGCGGACTTGGTGATGCGCCTGGCGATGGCGGAGAGTCCCGCGGAGAAGGTGCGCCTGGAGCGCGCAAGCCCCGTGCTGGTCGAGCAGCACGTTGCCTACAGGAACCTGGGGGACCTTCGGTTCGAGGACGTGAGCGTGGCCTGGGGCCTTAACCAAAGGGGCGTGAGCTTTGGAACGGCGCTCGGCGACTTTTCGGGCAACGGTAACCTCGACATCGTCTATTCGAACTTCCGCAAGGGCGTGACGCTGCTGAGAAACGGTTCCGACTCCGGGCATAGGATCACGGTGGCGCTGCTGGGCGTGCGATCGAACCGCTTCGGCGTGGGTGCGACCGTCCGCATAGAGACGAACTCCGGCGTGCAGGTCCGCACCCTGGTGCTCGCTCGCGGCGTTCTGTCGAGCTCCGAGCCGATGCTGCATTTCGGCCTTGGCGAGGATGACAGGATAGGGCGCCTCACCGTGTCGTGGCCCAGCGGCCACACGCAGGTCTTCGCCAACCTCCTGGTCGATCGGAAATTCACGATAACGGAGACCTCCGAGCCCGTGTCACTCTCGACCCAGGCCCTTGGGGCGCCCGGCCTGTTTGCGGACGTGTCCCGCATCGCCAACTTCGCGGCGCTCTCCCGCGAAACACCGGTCGACGAGTTGGTTCAGCAGAGGCTCCTGCCGATGCGCCAGAACCGAAGGGGGCCGGGACTTGCAGTAGGCGACCTGAACGGCGACGACAGGGACGACGTTGTCATTGGAGGGACACCAGCGGACCCTACGCGCGCCCTTGTCGCGGACGCCGCCGCGCACTTTGAAAGCCTCGATTGCCCGGCGCTCGTCTCCGAGAGCCGGCTGAACGACGGTCCCGTTCTCGTGTTCGATGCGGACGGTGACGGGGTCAACGACGTGCTGGTGACCAAGGCCGGCACGAGCCAGCCAGCCGGCGCAGCCGATTATCAGCCCCGGCTTTTCCTGAACGATGGGAAGGGCAACCTTCGGCCCGCGGCGCCCGACGCGCTTCCGCCGATTCCCATCAGCGCGGGAGCGGCTGTTGCGGCTGACTTTGACCGGGATGGGCGGCTCGACCTGTTCATCGGCGGCCGCGTTCTGCCGGGCCAGTATCCGCTCGCCCCGAGGAGCGCGCTCCTGGCCAACAGGGGAGGCAGGTTTGAGGACGTGACGGATGCAGTCGCGCCCGGCCTTAGGGAGGTGGGCATGGTGACCGCGGCTCTCTGGACCGACGTCGACGGGGACGGTTGGGTCGACCTCCTGGTGACGCTCGAGTGGGGCCAGGTACGATATTTCCACAACAAGGAGGGGACGGCTTTTGAGGACTGGACCGAGAGGGCTGGTTTCGCCTCGGCGGGCTCCGGATGGTGGAGCGCGATCGCGGCCGCCGACTTTAACGGCGACGGGCGGATGGACTACGTGGTGGGCAACGTGGGGCTCAACACCCAATACCACGCCTCGGCCGAACGCCCTGCGCTGCTGTTTTCCGGGGACTTTAACGGCGACGGCACGACACAGCTCGTCGAGGCCTACTACGAAGGCGACAAGCTCTACCCCTGGCGCACCCGCAAGGACCTCGGCGCCTCGATCCCCTCAGTGCTCAAGAAATTTCCGCGAAATGACTACTACGCGAGGGCGACGCTTGGTGAGATTCTCGGCGAGGAGAAGCTGGCGGCGGCCCGGCGATTTGCCGCGGCCGAGTTCCGAAGCGGCGTGTTCCTGAGCCAACCTGACGGGACCCATCGGTTCGAAGCCCTCCCGCACCTCGCGCAGATCTCGCCGATCCAGGGCCTTGTTGCGGGCGACTTTGACGGCGACGGGCACGCTGACATCTACGCTGTGCAGAATTCGTATTCCCCGATCCCATCCGTGGGTCGATTCGACGGAGGCTTAAGCCAGATGCTCCGCGGCGACGGCAGCGGGCGCCTATCTCCCGTCCCGGCCTCGGAAAGTGGGCTGATCGTCCCGGGCGACGCCAAGGCCCTCGCCGTCATCGATCTCGACCACGACGGATGGCCCGACTTCCTCGTCACGAGGAATAACGACACGACCGTGGCCTTTCGCAACGGGGGCGTCTCCGGGCGCCATTCGCTGGGCGTCTGCCTTCGCGGGCAGGCCGGAAATCCATCTGCAATCGGATCTCAAGTGTTTGTTATAAAACGTGATGGGACAACACAGGTGAGTGAAATCCATGCCGGCTCGGGCCACTATTCCCAGTCGGCCCCTTCCTGTTTCTTTGGGTACGTGGAGTCGAACCCTCCGCTCCAGGTTCGCGTGCGTTGGCCCTCGGGCAACGTCACCATTCATCCAGTGCCCCCAGGATCTGTCCGGCTCGTTTTGACGGCCTAAAGGCTCTTAAGAGCAACGGAATTGTTGGCACAAAATGTCTAAATAGAAAAGTGTTTCACAAGAAGAAAAACTGTTGACATAGATAACGCATCTACTCGATAACCACATCGTTTTACCCGCCCCAGTCCGAGTTTCGCCCCTGTTTTTTAGTGCTTCGCCCCTAAGTCGGTTCACCGGACCTACCCGGTTTAGCCAGGAACTTCCCGCAATAGAACACCAGACATGCAAGCTACCCACATCCCGAAGAAGGCCTCCTACTGCACCGCAGTAGCTGCGCTAACAATGCTGCTGAATACCGGATCGGCCCAAGTCGCCAATTCCAGCTCAACGCCCGACTCATCCACTTCTACAACCGCCGCTGCGGTTGCACCCGGGGCAGCCCCGAGTTCCACGCAGGAACAGCCGGTGGTGCTTTCGCCCTTTGAGGTCGAATCAACCGAGGACACGGGGTACCGCGCGCGAAACACGCTCGCCGGGAGCCGCATCAACACGGACCTCAAAGACGTTGCCGGGCCAATCACAGTCGTGACCCGCGACTTCCTGGACGACATCGGCGCGGTCGACGTGAGCGACATCCTGACGTACGAGGTCGGCACGGAAGGCACCAAGGACTTTTCCTCGAACACGCCGCAGCTGGGCCGCACAAGTGACAACGCCGCCCAGGACCCTGCGGGCGCCACGCGCGGCCGGGGCCTTGCGCCGTTCGATTTCACGCAGAACTATTTCTACTCGCTCTCGGATGTCATCACGGGCTACAGCTCGCAGTCCGTCGGCTTTGACACCTATAACCTCGACTCCGTCACGATCGTCCGCGGTGCGGACTCGATCCTGGCCGGCCTCGGCTCGCCCGCGGGCATCATCAACTACTCCCCCCAGCTCGCAGGCCTGGAGCGGAATTCCTACGACCTGTCGTATCGCTTCGGAAGCTACGGCGACAAGCGCGCGAAGGTTAACGCGAACATCGTGGTCGTTCCGGGAGTTTTTGCGCTGCGCATCGACGCCCTCGACAAGGATGCGGGCTTCGAGGCTCAGCCGGCTTACGACCATGACAAGCGTCTTTACCTGGCGGCCACATGGAAGCCTTTCAAGAAGACCACCATCCGGGCTTCGTACGAGACTGTGAACGTAAAGGAACACCTTCCCGCCACGTTCACGCCAGAGGACGACATTACCCAGTGGGTCCAGCTTGGCTCGCCCTCGGCCGCAACGCCGGGCACAAGCCAGATCCCAATCGCCAACTCATCCGACGTCTTATACACGGGCGGCCCCAACGGCGGCCCAAACGCCTATTACAATTCGAATGGGAGCCTCTACGCGGTTTACAACAACTCGACTCAGTACTCCTTCTACCAGCAGAACCTCTCGAACGTGGGACTCTGGGCGCCGCTGCGCATGTCTAACAACGAGTATGGCAACTGGCATGACCTGAACACGAACGGAACGCACCAGGACAACACGCTCACCAATTTCCAGGTGTCGGTCGACCAGGAGATTCTCCCGGGACTAAGCATCAACGCGGCGCTGATGCATGAGATAGCGAACTACACCGAGCTTAACCTCGGCCGCCCGGACTTTGTCGCCGATTTGGTCGACGTGAACCAAGAGCTTCCGGATGGGGCGCCGAACCCGCATTACGGGCAGACCTACATGTATTTCTCGGGCCTCGACAACCAGAACGCCACCTACTCGAGGAATGACGTTGTCCGCGCCACGGCCACGTACGACCTCGACCTGACGAAATTCAACAAATGGTTCGGCCGATTCGTGTTCACCGGCTTCGTGGAGGACCGCAAGACCACGAGCGACTTCATCGACTACAACGCCCAGCAGACCGGCACGGGGACGGGCGTTGGCGGCGGCCCCGGCGTCATCAGCTACACGGGTGGCAGCATAGCGAACAACTTCTTCCAGACTACGGTTGCCCAGGTGCCGTCCCTCTACGACAACTTCCCCTTCCTGGGCACCAACGGGACGACTACCGACAACTACACGACGACGGCCGCGCTGAAGGAGGAGGAGAGGAGCATAACGAAGCTCACGACCTCGGCATTCGTGCTTCAGGCCTACCTCCTGGACAACATGGCGGTCGGCACATTCGGACTTCGGCGCGACGTGGACAAGGCCGGCTTCCTAGGGAGCACGACCGACAACACGTCGGGTCTCGTCCTCCCCATCGCCGCCAATCAGTTCTCGAACGGGCCACTCACCACGGTGCAGGCGCAGACCAAGACCTACGGCGTGGTCCTTCACGGCCCGCAGATCGGATCCGTGAACCTGAAGTGGCTGAGCGTGGGTTACAACCAGTCCCAGAACTTCATCCCGAACGCGGGAGCGATCGACCTCGCGGGCAATCCGACCCCGGACCCGACCGGCACCACCAAGGACTACAGCATTTCCGCGGACCTCTTTGGCGGCCGGCTCAACGCGAAGATCGACTGGTTCACGAGCATCGCTGCAAACGCCGCGGATGCGACGGTCAACTTCCCGCTGGTCCAGTGGAGCATTCCGTTCATCACCCTCGTGAACAACAACGCGAACGGGATGGGCGCCTACGCCGACCTGGCCCGCCAGGTGGGCTTCACCAGCTATTCCTCGGGTTTGGCCCCGGGGATCACGACGGGCGATGCGCAGCTCGCGAACGCCTACACCTCGAGCCAGCAGTCGAAGGGCATGGAGTTTGAGCTCACGTACAACGTAACCAAGAACTGGCGCGTGTTCGGCACGGTGACGCGCGAGCAGGCCGAGGAGTCAAACATCGCCCCCTCGCTCACGACCTTCATCAACCAGCGCGTGGCCTACTGGCAGGCAAACGGCCTCTGGAACGGACCCACGACCACCAAGCAGGACTGGTGCGGATGCCCGGAGACGGGCCAGCAGGTCTTTGAGAACGACGTCCTCGGGCCGTTTGTCGCCTACCAGTCGGCATCCGGCACGCCCTCCCAGCAGCTGCACAAGTGGAAGGCGACTCTTGTCACCAACTACACATTCGACAAGGGGATCGCGAAAGGCTTCGGCTTGGGCACGGGCATACGGTACTTCGACAAGACGATCATCGGCAACCCGGCCATCTACACGCTGGAAAACGGCGTCAACACGGTGACCGGCCTTGATCTCGCACATCCCTACACGGTTCCCGGTCAGACTTCTGTGGAGGCGTGGCTGAGTTATTCGCGAAAGGTCTACAAGGATAGGTACATCCTGTCCTTCCGCCTTGAGGCCGACAACCTCGAGACCAGCGGCGGTTATATGGCAGTAGGGGCGAATTCCGACGGGACGCACCAGCTCTTCACGATAGCGCCCGGGCGAACGTTCTACTTCACCACGGACCTGAAATTCTAGGGGCAGCGACACGGCGCGTGGTAAACGCCGCGCGGGGTTGCTCACAGGCCCTCCCGGGAATCGATCCCCGGGGGGGCCTTGTCTTGGCACGGGTCGGCAATCCGTGGGCTCGCGCCCTAAGGGTCTAGATGCCAGTGCCGGCGCTTGCGGGATTCCCCGCGGTCCAATACTTGTCCTAGAAGCGCATGATTAACCAGGGATAGAGGAGCCCGACTGCCATGGGACATCGAAACGTCCGGTGGGGTCTCGTCGTTGCCGGGTGCATCCTGGCGGCCGCGGCAGGTCTTGTGCTTGTGCGGAAGGCGGCCGCGCCGAGACTCCCGGGCCTTTCGAGCTATGGGGGGCGCCCCGCGGCGTTCAACGAGGCCCTTGAGGCCGCACGGGACAAGGTCCGCAGGGGCGACTATGATGCCGAGGATCTGAGGTCCCTCGCGCATCTCTTCCAGGCAAACCGGCTGGATGACGAGGCGCTTGCGACCTACGGAGTGGTCTCCAAGCGCGCGCCGCTTAATGCGCACGACCACTACTACCTGTCCGAGCTCGCGCAGATGCGCGGGGACCTAAGCGGCGCGGCGAAGGAGCTTCGCTCGGCCATCGAAGCCGAGCCCGGTTATCTTCCCGCGAGGCTGACCCTTGGGGCCATGCTCCTAAAGAGCGGCCAGACCGACGACGCCCAGAAGGAGTACGCGGCCATCCTCTCGACCGATCCCGGGCAGCCCCAGGCAACGTTCACCCTGGCGAGGATAGATCTCATGCAGGGCAAGGACGACCTCGCGATCGCCCGGCTTGAGGCGCTCATCGCGAGCCATCCCGATATGACCTCGGCGGCGGGCCTGCTTGCCCAGGTCTTCGACAGGAGGGGAGATGACAAGCGGGCTTCGGCGCTCAGGCAATGGAGCCGGCAGAAGCCGGAGCCCGAGCCCGTGGATCCGTGGATGGATTCCCTGATGGGCGACTGCTACGACACGGTGCTCCTCGGGCTCAAGTTCGAGGAATATTTCGCGATGGGCCAGATCACGCGGGCCCTTCCCTTCATTGACCGGATAGAGGAGCTGGACCCAAAGAGCCCGGTCCCCGAGCTGCTGCGGGGCTGGGAGCAGTCGAGCAACCACCACGAGGAAGAAGCGGTCGCCGAGTACGAAAAGGCGCTGGCGAAGGGGGCGGACCCCGAGAAGATCTGCCCCTACATTGTCAAGTCCCTCGTGGCCCTGAAGAGGATTGATGACGCCGAGCGGCTCATGGCGGAGTTCTATGCGAAGAAGCCCGACTCGATCCCCATCCTCGAGGCCTATGCCACGGTGGCGGTCCTCAGGGACGACACCCGGACCGCCCGCATGCTTCTCGCCAAGGTGCTTGAGAAGGAGCCGTACCTGAACTCGGCCAACCTGAACATGGCGAAGATCCTCTGGTCTGCAGGTGAGCGCGATGCGGCGGCGGTGTGCCTTGAGAGGCTGGTCGAGATGAACCCCGCCGACGTGGCCTCCAGGGCCCTCCTGGGCCAGTATTTCCTCGGCAATTCGGAGCCCGGTTCCGCGATCGTGCCGCTGGAGCAAGCCGTTGCCCTTGAGAACGCTCAGTCGCCCCGATACAAATCGCTTACGGCCATGCTTTACACCGCGTACCTGCTGGCAGGAAACGCCGAAAGCGATCGGGGGCACATCGCCGACGCCGTGGGCAAGTTCTATGACAAGGCGATAAAGCTGGCGCCTGATGACGCCACGGCCTACGCGTCCAAGGCCGTCGCATGCGCCCAGCACAAGGAGTTCCGCAGCGCCGCCGACGCGCTCGAAACCATGACCTCCCTGCAGCCGCGAAACCCAACGATCTACCTGAGCCTGGGGGACGTGCTCTACCAGGAGGGTTACTCCGAGCAGGCGCGCCGCAACTGGCAGAGGGCGCTCAGCCTCGCTCCTGACGGGAGCACGGAACTCAGGAACGCGATCGGCGAACGCCTAAGCGGCAACATCACTGCCGACACCTTCCGATGAAAAGGAAAAGCGTGATCGTGGGTGCCGTGGCGCTTGTGGCCGTCGGCGCATGGCTAACGTACAGCAGGACCGCGCACAAGGGCGGGCCCTCCGCGACCGCGGGCCCGGCGGGCCAGGTCAGGCGCGTGCGGCAGACCCAGCCGCTGGACGAGGACTATTTCAGGCCACACCCCATCGGCAGGCCCCTCGAAGGGCTTCCCTGGATCACCGATCTCCTGATCTGCGACCTCGACCAGGACGGCCTAAAGGACGTGCTCGTGGCCGACGGGCGCCTCAACAAGGTGACCTGGATAAGGCAGGTGAGCCCGGGGAAGTTCGAGGAGCAGGACATCGGAGGGCCGATCCAGGGCCCCGCGCACCTCGAGGCGGCGGACCTGCGCGGGACGGGCCACCTGGACGTCCTTGTGGCCTCCATGGGGATCATCTTCCCGGACAACGACAAGATCGGCTCGGTCGTGATCCTCGAGAACGACGGGAAGAACCACTTCACAAACCACGTGCTGCTCGACAAGGTCGCGAGGGTCACGTACGTGCAGGCGGCTCGGCTCACCAAGCATTCGGTCCTCCCGGATCTCGTGGTCGGGCAGTTCGGCTACCTTGAGGGGGAGATTCGCTGGATGGAGAACATGGGCAACGGGACCTACAAGAGCCACCAGCTGCTGGATCTGCCGGGCACGATCCATGCGCCGGTTGCCGACATGCACGGCGACGGAAACATGGACATCGTTGCGCTTGTATCAAAGAAGGTGGAGGAGGTGCACATGTTCACGGGAGACGGACAGGGCAACTTCAGGGACCAGGTGATCCATGGATCGACCAACCAGGACTACGGCAGCAGCGGCCTCACTATAGCGGACGTGAACCAGGACGGGCGGCCCGATGTCATCTTCACCAACGGCGACGGTTTCAGCTACGCGACCCCTGGCCCGCGGCCATGGCACGGCGTCCATTGGCTCGAGAACATGGGCGGCGGAAAGTTCACATACCACAAGGTGGGCGACTTTTCCGGAGCCTTTAGCCCCATCGCCGTGGACCTCCGGGGAAGCGGGCACATGGACATCGTGGCGACGAGCTGCTTCAACGACTGGAACGACAAGGATGCCGTCTCACTCATGGCGTTTGAAAATGATGGGCATGAGCACTTTACGCCCCGGATCCTCGCGCGGGCGCCGACCCACCTGGTGGTCGTCAAGGCCGCCGACATGTTCAACGACGGCCGGATCGAATTGGTCACGGGTTCCTTCGCATTTTACCCGCCCTACAACCATGTTTCTAGAGTGACACTTTGGGAGCATAATGAGTGAATATGAACAGTTTCTGGATTTCAAAAATAGTAACGCGGACCCTCAATAATTCCTGTGCCAAAAGCAAAAGACTCCTCGAATTCAAAAGCTGATCCAAATCTCCAATCGGGCGAGGAAGCCGCCCAGCCCCAGGGGTTGAAGGCCGCAAAAAGGGCGACGATCTACGACCTGGCCCGGCTTGCGAATGTTTCGCCAGGGACGGTCAGCAGGGTCCTCAACAACCGTGACCGCGTGAAGACGGAGACGCGCGAGGCGGTCCTTCGCGCGGCGGCCGAGTTGAACCTCAAGCCGCAGGCGTCGGTGCGCAACAGGGAGGTGGCGATCCTCTCCGAGCCGACGTACCCCGACCGCTTTGGCGGCTATGCGGGCACGCTCACCGCCCATCTCTCGTTCGCCTTCTCGCGGCGCAACATCGGCGTCCTCCTTCCCGTGAACCCGCTTGTGGAGCTTCCGACCAAGTTCATCGACGGGATCGTCGTCGTGACCGAGGCGAAGGAGCTGCGCGAGCTGGTGAGCGAGCTCGAGAAGCGGGTGCCGGTCGTGCACATCGACAAGTTCCTCTTAGTCAAGGACGAGTATGTCGTGTGCTCCGACCACTACGCGGCGGGCTACATGGCCGCCCGGCACTTCATAGACCGGGGCAAGCGCAAGCTCGCCTTCGTCGGCGGCGACTATGTGGCCTTCGGCGAGCGCCTGAAGGGATTCAAGAAGGCGCTCTCGGAAGCTAACCTTGCGGCCGACGAGCAGCGCTGCTCCCTTTTCGGGCCCGAGAGCAACCTCATGTCGGTCGTCACCCGCGCGGTCCGCGCGGGGGCGGACGCAATCTACGCCCCGGGTTCAAGCTTTGAGGCGCTCGAGTGTCTCCATATCCTTTCGTACGTGATGGGCCTCAAGGTGCCGCAGGATATCTCGCTCATAGGGGGCGAGAACGAGCGCGTGTCGTCGCTCCTCAATCCGCCGCTTACGACCATCGAGGAGCCGCTCAGGGACATGGCCGAGCAGGCCGCCACGATGCTCGACATGCTCTCGACGGGACAGCGCATCCCGGAGCGCCGCGTCGTCCTTCCTGTCCGGCTGGTCGAGCGCAATTCCGTCCAATGAGTCCCGGCTGCTGACCGACGCGGCATCCGGACCTGAGGCCAGGACGGGTGGGTGTAACTGGGCACATTAAGCCCTTTTCGACGGGCCCTTCTAAAATGATAAACCACAAAGCAAACGTCCTCGCCGGGCTAAACTGTTTGATTGCGTTCGTGACTGTTGCGAGCGCCGGCCCGCTCACGGTCACCGTGCGCACGCAGCCGGCCCCGAGCGCCGAGCAGTTCCACATGGGGGGGGACCTCGCCCCGGGCGGCTCTTTGCTTACGATCGACAATGAAAGCCTTATCTTGGACGGCAGGCCGCTGACGCCGGTCATGGGGGAGTTCCATTACACGCGCTACCCGGCGACCGAATGGCGCGACGAGCTTCTCAAGATGAAGGCGGGGGGCGTCACGGTCGTCTCCACCTACGTCTTCTGGAATCACCACGAGGAGATCGAGGGGCAGTGGGACTGGACCGGCGACCACGACTTGCGCGAGTTTGTCCGCCTTGCCGGCGGCATGGGTCTAAAGGTGGTCGTCAGGTGCGGTCCCTGGTGCCACGGCGAGGTCAGGAACGGCGGCTTTCCCGACTGGCTGGTCAACAAGGGATGGAGGCTCAGGACCACGGACGAGCGCTTCCTTGGAAAGGTGCGCCTTCTCTACAGGGAGATTGCCGGCCAGCTCAGGGGTGAACTCTGGAAGGAGGGCGGCCCGGTGATCGGGATCCAGCTCGACAACGAGTTCGAGGGCCCGGCCGAGTACATGATGGCTCTAAAGGGGATAGCGCGCGTGGAGGGGCTTGACGTGCCGCTCTACACGAGGACCGGGTGGACGCAGACCACGACACCCATGCCGTTCGGGGAGATCGTCCCCCTTTATGGCGCCTACGCCGAGGGATTCTGGAGCCGCCAGCTCACGTCGATGCCGGGGATCTTCTGGAACGCCTTCCGCTTTTCCCTGCTGCGCATCGAGGGGGACATCACCCAGGAGCAGATGAGGGGCCGCGTGGTCCAGGAGGCCCCGGACGTGCCGCGGTATCCGTACCTCACCTGCGAGATCGGGGGCGGCATGATGAGCAGCTACCACCGGCGGATCCTGATAAACCCGGAGGACGTCCTGTCGACGACGCTCGTGAAGCTGGGCTCGGGGAGCACGCTGCCCGGCTACTACATGTACCACGGCGGAACCAATCCCGAGGGCAAGCTCTCGACCCTCATGGAGAACCAGGCGACGGCGACCACCAACTACAACGACATGCCCGTGAAGAACTACGACTTCCAGGCACCGCTTGGAGAGTTCGGGCAGCTTCGGCCGCAGTACCACCTGCTCCGCCGCCTCCACCTCTTCCTTGCGGACTACGGCGCGGGTTTGGCGCGCATGGGGCCCTCGATCCCGGACACGCGCCCGGGGACAAAGGGCGACACGGCGACGCTGCGCTGGGCCGTGAGATCCGACGGCAACGCCGGCTACGTCTTCGTGAACAACTATGAGCGCTCGCTCGAGATGCCGGCCAAGCGCGGCGTCCAGTTCGCCCTCAACCTACCCACCGGGCGGGTCACGGTCCCGGCGGTGCCGGTCGACATCCCGGCCGACAGCGTCTTCTTCTGGCCGTTCAACATGGATCTCGGCCACGGCGTCACGCTCGCCTACGCCACGGCGGAGCCGGTCTGCGGGGTCGAGGACGCTGGCATGCGCACGGTCTTTTTCTCGGAAACACGGGGGGTGCCGACGCAATTCGCCGTTGCCGGCGAGTCCGTGGCACGGTCCGTGTCACCCGGACGAGGTGCTGCGTTCACGGTTGCCGGTGCCGACGGGGGCTCGGTCCGGGTGGTCCTTCTTGACGACTCGGACTCCCTCTCGCTCTGGAAGGGAGCGTACCTGGGCCGAGACCGTGTCCTCCTGACCCGTGCGGGGATGGTCCTGGACGGCGACACTGTGCGGCTCTCCTCCAGCGACAGGTCGAGCCTGACGGTGGGCATCTACCCGGCCCCGGATGCGCTGGCCGGCGGCAGTTCCGACGGTGTGTTCACCCGTTACAGCCCGGCCCTGCCGGTCGCGGTGTCGCTCGAGCCCTCGCTCTCGAAGGTCCAGGACGCGGGAACGCCGCGGGACATCCCGCTCGGGAAAATCGCGGAGCCGGTCGCCACCGAGCCTTCGGACGCGGATTTCACGAAGGCCGCCGTCTGGGACGTGAAGCTCCCCCGGGGAATCGACATGGGAACCGATCCGATCCTGCGCATCCACTATGTGGGCGATGTTGCCAGGATCCTCCTCAACGGACGGCTGCTCGTGGACGACTTTTACAATGGGGACGCCCTCGACCTCGGACTCCGCCGCTACGCGGCGGAGATTGCTGGAGGCCGGCTCCAAATAGCGGTGCTGCCGCTTCGAAAAGACTCCGTCCTCGGGGACAGGAAGAGGATTTTCATGGCAGAGTCCGCGCTTCCGGACTTCGGGGCGGCCCCGGCCGTGGCCGCGGTGACGGGCGCCGAGATCATCTCACGATATGAGGCGCGGGTGGCCCGCGACAGCGCGCGCTAGGCTCACAGGGTTCCGCGGTGCGCCTCGAGCTTGTCGCGGGTGTCGTAGGCCCGCGCCTTGGTGAGCGGATAGTAGGCCAGCAGCCAGATCGCGATCACCGACCACAGGGCGGTCGACCCCGCAAGGGTGAGCCTCATCCCGAGGATCGTGGAGGCCGACTGCATCCCGCCGTGCGAGGCGTCGAATCCTATGAGGTTTAGCACCAGTCCCGAGCCAAAGAAGGCCAGCGCGTATCCGGTCTTCTGGATCCAGGAAAAGAGGGAGCCGAGCATTCCCTCGCGCCGCAGGCCGTGCTGCAACTCGTCGTCGTCGCAGACGTCCGCGAGCATCGAGGGTGTGAGGACGGCAAGCGCCGTCCACACGGGGCTGCAGAGGAGCGGGTCGAACAGTATCTTCCACGGGTTTCCCGGCGTGAAGACGATCCACTTGGCGACGGATCCCACGAGCACCAGCCCGAAGATCACGCTCAGCGTGGTCCGCTTGCCGTAGCGGTTGGCCATCCAGTTCACCGGATAGATCATCGCCATGCCAAACACGGCGTAGGCGGATGAAAGGATACCCTTCCACTTCGTCCCCTCCACGATGTCACCGCCGCATATGTTATAGACAAGAAGATAGTAGTCGATGTTGCTTGCGAGCATGCCTGCGAGCACCTGGCAGACCGTCAGGCCCAGGAGCACGGTGAAGGCTCGGTTGCTGAAGGCTGCCTTGAAAGCGGGCATGAGCCGGACCCTTTCCTGCACCGCGGCCTTCTTGTAGTAGCGCTCCCGGACAAAGATCCCCGGCATCATCCCCACGATGCCCATCACGACGATGCCAATCGACCAGCCAATGATGCGGACCCCCGAGAGCATCGTGCCGAAGATCGCCAGGTTGGCCGCCCAGAAGGTCCAGCTGTAGGTCAGCTCGCCGATCTTCTGGAAGAACCCCCCAAATGCGGACACCCGCGTGCGCTCCTGGTAGTCGGGCGTCATCTCATAGGTGAGGCTCATGAGCGGCACCGAGAAGATCGAGAAGCAGGTGTAGAAGAGGAGCAGCGTGCCGACCAGGTAGGCGATGGTGGAGGCGTGGCTCATTCCCTTCGGGACCATCCATATCAGGCCGAAGGCGGTCGCCTGGAGGAGCGCGCCCACGATTATAAGCGGCTTCCTCCGGCCGAAGCGCGTATGGAAGTTGTCGGAGATGATGCCGACCACGGGATCGGTCAAGGCGTCCCAGAAGCGCGGGATTGCGAGGACGAGGCCCAGCACCGCCGGGTTGACACCGAGCACCATCTGATAGACCGGGATGGCAAGGCTCTTGACCCCCGAATTCCCGTAGAAGATGGCCAGGTAGCCGGACCCGAGGGCGACCTTTTCACCAAAGGCGATCTTGTCAGTGGGCCGGGTCTCGCGGTGTTCGTCATTTGCCGCCATGGCCTCACTGACCGCCAAGGGAACTGGAACGACGATTTTTCCCTCAATGGCCATAGCTAGGGGTCGCTGTGGGGTGGGGCATACCGGGGTCCCACGATGCTGGCCTCCAGGGCGGGATCGATGCGTTGGTTACTTGACCGTCAAATTGCAGGGGTAGCCAACGGGGGTGCCTCCAGCCAAACGGGCCAGAATCAGCTCAAGGGGCGACCGATTCGTCCGAAACAAGAGTGATGAGCACCGTCGCCTACGCCAAGGACGACCTCTTGAGGCTTGCCCAGGGGTTCGTGGGCACGCCGCGCATATTCTCCCAGCTCACGCGGCTCATCCGCGACCACCGCATGGGGATGGCCGATGCCGCCGTCCTCCTGAAACGCGACGCCACGCTAGCGGCCCGGATCATCCGGATCGCCAACAGCGCGGCCTTTTCCCCGAGCGAGCCCTTGGCCTCCATCGAGGCGGCGAGCCACTTGGTCGGGCTCCAGGAGATACATCGGATCGTTGGCGTCATGGCGATCGACCAGATCGGTCCGGATATGCTTCCAGCCTATGGGCTTACCAAGAAGCAGCTTCGGTTGAACTCGATCCTGGTGGCGCTCCTCATGGAGGAATTTGCCACAGCCGCCGACGAGGATGCCCCGACAGCGTATGCGATCGGGCTCCTGCGCCCCTTGGGGATGCTGGCCTTCGACCTGATGTTAGCCGAGGCGGGCAGCGATGAGAAGGTGGACCCGGCGGTGAACACCGATTTGGGCACATGGGAATCCGATGCATTCGGGCTCACGAGCCCCCAGGCCACGTCGCTCATCCTTGAGGCCTGGCACTTCCCCGGGGAGATCCCCAGGGCGATCCGCGATCACCGGAACCCCGCGGGAAAGCATCTGCCGTACATCCATCTCCTCCACATCGCCGCGCGCATGGCGGACAAGCTGGGCTACGGGCTCCCGTGCGAGGCCGCCATCTGGACCGATAGCGAGGAGACCTGGCGCAAGGCCGGGATCGACCCGAGGGACACGCAGCGCCACCTGGACCGCGCGTTCATCGCGTTCGACCGCCTGTGCCGCGCGGTCGGCTGACCCTCACTTATAGAGAGTGGGTCCGCACGCGGAGCCCCGGGACGGCCGCGGAGGCCTTTTCTATGATCTCGATGTCCTTGATCCCCCGGAACCCGGAGAACGCGGCGGCATAGAGTGCGCCCTTTGCATCCTCGAGCGGAACGCCGCCCTGCCAGCCGATGAAGTCCGGGCGGTTAACCCCCGTCGGTCCCTCGTCCAGCTTGCCGGCGTAGACCAGGCGCTCGAACTCTCCGGTGGCATAGCCCGTGCGCCAGACCTGGATCACCTTGCGGCTTGCGATCCCAAAGCACCAGCGTCCGCGGTCCGGGTCCTTGCCGAAGATCCGGCCGACCGTTCTCCCCTCCGGGTCGATCACCAGCACGGCTGCGTTGCCTTTTGACTGGGGGCCGTCGACCGGGTCCTCAAGGAACGAGGGAAGGAGCCGTTCAATCTCGTCCACAAGCTGCTCGGCGGGGGTGCTCATGGGGCGATGGTGTGGGCCCGAAGCCATCGCGTCGAACCCGGAAATCCCCGGGCCCTGGAGAAAGAATCCTTCCTCTGGGAAGGCGCCGCGTGTAGGTTGGCGCCGGAAACCGTGCCGTCCGGCGCCCATGAAAATCCCCGCTTCACTCTGCCTCGCCCTGGCGTGGGCGGCCCCGGTCATGGCCGACGCTGAACCGGCCGCCGCCCGCTGGCTCGCCGGCGCCGAGGTCGCCCCCGCCTTCGCTGCGCCGCCGACACGGGCGCAGTGGGAATCCGACCGGCTCGGGGTTCGAGCGGAACTCCTGCGACTCCTGGGGCGGCTTCCCCCGCGCCCCGCCGTCCCCGCCATCAAGACCCTTTCCCGCGAGGACCGCGGCGACTACGTTCTGGAGAGATTCCAGTTCGACAACCTCGCCGGGGCCACGGTGCCCGGCTACCTCCTTCTGCCCAAGGGAGCCCGCTCCCGCTCGCCGGCCATCCTCTACTGCCACTGGCATGCGGGCGAATACGACCTCGGCAAGGAGGAGCTCTTCCAGGACAGGCACACGCCCGAGCCGCCGGGTCCCGCCTTCGCGAGGCGGGGCTATGTCGTGATCGCCGTCGACGCGAGCGGCTTTGGGGAGCGCAACGGCACGGGCCCCGACGGCCCGGCGCAGCGGGGCAACCCGGCCGAGGAGACGGCGGCCAAGTTCAACCTGTGGGTGGGGAGGACATTCTGGGGGATGCTTCTCAGGGACGACCTGATGGCGCTCGACTACCTGGCAGGCCGCCCTGAGGTGGACCCGGCGAGGATCGGCGTCACGGGCATGAGCATGGGCGCCACGCGCACGTGGTGGCTCATGGCGCTCGACGAGCGCCTGAAGACGGGGGTCGCGATCGCGTGCATGACGCGCTACCAGAACCTGATCCTCCACGGGTCGATCCACGAGCACTCGATCGGCTACTTTGTCCCGGGGATGCTCAACCACTTTGACAGCGAGGCCGTGATCGCGCTCATCGCGCCCCGCCCCGTCCTGTTCCAGACCGGCGACCAGGACGGCGGATCGCCGGTCGACGGCATCCATGCGATCGAGGCGGCGGTGCGCCCGGTGTACGGGCTCTACGGGAAGGCCGACGACTTCCAGAGCATCGTCTACCCGGGCCTGGGCCACGTCTACACGAAGGAGATGTGGGCGCGGACCCTCGCGTGGATGGACGAGCGCCTGGCGAGGTGACGTGGGATCAGTCCGACCCCGATGGGGGCGGGGCGGGGGAGGACGGCGCCGGGCCGCCCACCGGCGTGGCCTCCATGATTTCAACCCGGGTGCCGTCGGGATCGTAGCAGTTGATCTGGCGCTTGTGGTTCTTGCCGATCCGGGCCGGGTCCGGGGGTTTGCACCCCTCCGGAAGCTTCCTGTCCTTTAGCTGCTCTGCGACGGCCCCGGTACTCGCCACTTCAAGGCACAGGTGGTGGAGGATGTGGAGCTGCTCGAGCGTGGGCTCCTTCTTGATGAGCATGAGCTCAATGTAGTCGGTCCCTTCGGGCACCTTCTCGGTCACCCAGCTCAGGGTGACGCCGTCGCTGCTGCCCCGCCAGGTCTCCGAGAGCCCCAGGGTGTCCCTGTAGAAGGCGAGGGACTTCTCCAGGTTGCGGACGGTGATCCCCGCGTGGCTCATGCGCGCGGATACGCGCGTCTGGGGTGTGAATTTCCCCGCGTTCCCGAGCGTCCAGCCGTCGGGCTCATACTGCACGAATTCCACGATGTGGTGGTCGGGATCCTCGGTGAAGAAGTTCAGGTTGCCGATGCGGCCCTTGCCGGCGGTTGCAGGCAAAGCCTTTCCCCCGGGTGCGCGGACACCCCTGGCCCTCAGGTACTCGAGCATGGCCTTTGCGTCATCGGTCTCGAGCGCGATGTGGTAGAGGCCGTCGCCGCCCGGCGGCGTGTTCGCCGAGATCGGGAAAAGCTCAACGCTCTGGCGGTCGTTTATCTTGATCCACGCTATCGAAACGCTGCCGTCGGCGTTTGCGAGGGAGTAGGGCTCGGCGAAGCCGAGGTAGCCCGTGTAGAACGCCCGCGACGGTGCGAGCTCCTTCACCCAGAGGGCGACGTGCGAGAGGCCCGTTATCCTGGGGCGAACGGGCGTCCCGGCAGGTTCGTCCCCAAGGAGGCGTCCGGTGGCGAGGGCAAGGATTGCCAGCGCGAGGCGTCGGTTACGAAGGCGGATCATGGGTTCCCAAGGCCAAGATAGGGGGCAAGGATCACAGTCAGGAGCCTAGGGGCGGCGGCTAGCCCCGTGCAGCATGAAAATCCAGGGTCCCAAAGGCCCTCCGGAAACCTGTTGCGCAGTCCCTGCGACGGCAGGGTGGGGCGGGACTTGTGAAGTTGGTCCGGAGCCTGCTTACCTCAGTGCATGGAAAACGACCCCGTCCTGCGTCCACCCAATGGCCTGGTGTATGGTCTTGAGGACCGCATGCCGCCCGGGCCGGCGCTCCTGGTGAGTCTCCAGCAGGTGTCCGCGATGGTGGTGGGTGTCATCACCCCGGCGCTCCTCCTCTCTAATATCCTTAAATTTTCGGCTGCGGACACGGCCTACCTGACCAGCATGGCGCTCGTGGCGGCCGCCCTGGGAACGTTTCTCCAGACGACCCGGATCGGGCCCATCGGTTCGGGGCTCTTGAGCGTCACGGGGACCAGTTTTGCCTTTATCCAGCCGCTGATGCAGGCCGGCAAGGTAGGGGGCCTTCCCCTCATGTTTGGAATGTCGCTGGCCGCGGCGCCCGTGAACCTGCTGCTGGCCCCGTTCCTGCCGAAGCTCAGGCGCCTTTTCTCGCCCCTGGTGTGCGGGATCGTGGTCCTTTTGATTGGCATCTCGATTATCCCGGAGGCGATGTACGGCATCATCGCCTCTCCAGGGCCAGGCGCCCCATCCTGGGCGGGCGCCGCGGTGGCGGGCTGCGTGATCGCGGCCGTTGTCGCGGCGCAGGCCGTTGGCCAGCCCTGGACCCGCCTTTCCGGAATTCTCTTTGGCGTTGCGGCCGGCTACGCGGTTTGCGCCCTCTGCGGCTGGCTGCATGCACCCCCCCCGAACGAGAGCGGATGGGTCACACTCCCGCGCATGGCCCCGCACGGGCTTTCGTTCCGGTGGGAGTTCCTCCTTCCGTTCGCCTTCATCTACGTTGTTTCCGTGATCGAGTCCCTCGGGGACATGACCGCAACGGCTCAGCTTTCGGGGCTCAAGACCCGGGGCCCGGAGCACGGCTTTCGCATGCGGGCGGGGATCTACGCCGACGGCATCACGACCGTCATCTCAGCCCTCATTGGGTCGTTCCCGAGCACAACCTATGCGCAGAACAACGGCGTGATCCAGATCACCGGGGTGGCGAGCCGGTACGTCGGAAGGTGGATGGCCGCGATTCTCGCCCTCCTCGGGCTCTTCCCGATAGTGGCACGATGGGTCACGGCCATGCCGCCCGCTGTCCTCGGAGGGCTTGCCCTCATGCTTTTCGGGTTGGTGTCGGTCGCGGGTCTTCGGCTGATCTCCCACGCAGGACTCAGCCACAGGAACGCGCTCGTCGTGGCGCTTGCCCTAGCGGTCGGAATCGGTGCGCCCTCTCAGGGCCCATGGCTGGAGACCTTGCCCCCGGTGCTGCACGCCCTGCTTGAATCCGGTGTCGCGGCGGGAGGCGTCGTGGCGCTGCTCCTGAACCTCCTCTTGCCCGGCGACCAGGAGTCGCCGGTGGCATTTGGCACGGAGTGACCCGTGACTGTTAGCAGCAGGCAGGGAGTCCCCAGCCCGAGCAAAGGGCTCGACGGAACGGCGGCCCCGGCACATCCCTATCTGGAGCTGCCCCATGATTCGCATTGAGACCAAGGACGGATGGACGCTCGTGGAGCACCCCGAGCACGCGCGCCTCGCCGGCAGGTTCGCCGCCCGCTGGGGAAACGCCGAGTTCTCCGTTCCGGAGCCGCGCGGCGACATCCTGGAGGCGGTCGCGCGCCACGACGACGCCTGGTCCGACCGAGACCGGCTGCCGTTCCTCACCCGCCAGGGCCACCCCAGCGCCTTCTCGCAGGAGCTCGTGGGCAAATACAGCGCATTCGAGGAGATAGACCTTGCGGACTACCTCGGGGTCCGCGGAAGGGCAGCGGAGGTGGTGGCGGCTGACAACCCATTCGCTGCGGTCATCATCTCCATGCACACGGTGGATCTCCTTACGACGCACGCCGACCTGAGCGGCCTGAGCGAGGCCGACCGCGACCTCCACAGGAAGTTCATCGAGAGCCAGCGCCAACGGCAGGCCGAGCGCATCCGCGCCCTGTCCGCCTCGCCGAGGTCGGCGCCGTTTTCCTCCCCCGGGGGCCTGAGGCGGGCCTTTGAGTTCCTCCAGGCCTGCGACAGCATGTCGCTCACGGTCTGCTCACGGTATCCGCGCCCGATCCCGCTAAGGCACCTCCATCCCCGGAAGGACGGGACGCTGGCCGTGATCGAGTGCACGCCCCTTGGAAATGATACCTACCGCCTTTCCCCGAACCCGCTGGACAGTGACGGCTTGGTGTTCGACCTGCCGTGCCGCCACGTGCCCGGACGGGAATTCGCGAGCCTGGAGGCATTTCGCTCGGCCTATGCCGCAGCCCCGGTTTCGATACTTAAGGTCACGATCCTGGCATGAGGCGCCTTCCTGAAAACAGTCCGGCTGCCTGAACCATGGGATCCCTCCGCGACTTGATCGTGCTCGCAGGCCCCGGCTTGGAGCCGTGGCGCTGCAGGAGCTTTGATTGGGACGACAGTTCGATCACGGCCATAGACCGGATTGAGCCCGTGCTGGCGCTTGAGCGCGGCGCCCTGGTTGTGATCCCGGGCCTCTACAATAGCCATACGCACATGGGGGACTCGTGCATGCCGGACGGTGCCACCGGGCTCACGCTCGAACAGGGCTTCTTCCGGCCGGACGGCTTCAAGTACCGCAGGCTCGCGCAGATCAACCGCGAGGAGCACCTGCCCCACGTCGTCAATCACCTCCGCTACATGGCCCGCACGGGCACGGTGGGCCACATCGATTTCCGCGAGCAGGGGCCCTATGGAAGCGAGCTCCTGCGGGAGGCCTCGCGCATCACGGGGGTCGAGTCGGTCATCCTGGGGCAGTTCTCCGGGGTGCCCTTTGGCGAGCGCGAGCTCACGGCCAACCGCGCGCCGCTTCCCGCTGAGAGCCTCGGTGAGCTTGAGGCCATCCTTTCGGTCGCGGACGGATTCAGCGAGAGCACGATGAACGATCTCACCGACGTGGCTTGGGGCGAGATCCGCGGGCTGACCCAAGGAGCGGGCAAGCTCCGCGCCATCCATTGCCTTGAGAACGCCGGCTACCGGGAGCTGAGTGTTGCGCGCACGGGACGCGGGGATCTGGCGCGCGCGCTCGAGATCTACGATCCGCACCTGATCGTCCATATGACGGTGGCAAGCGCTGATGAGATTGAGCTTCTCGCATCCTCGGGAAAGACCGCGGCGCTCAATCCGCGGGCCAACGCGAACATCGGCCTGCCGATGCCGCCCGTAAGGGACCTGATGGAGTCCGGGGCGAACCTTCTCCTCGGAACCGACAACGGGCTCCTCAACAGCCCGAACCTCTTCGCGGAACTCGACTTCACCTACAAGCTAGCGAAGAGCCAGTAC
>Ga0302202_10000206_pt1 | contig 73371 bp, 67 predicted proteins | sample II_Bog_N3_3_FD_194579 | JGI IMG/M metagenome (GOLD analysis project Ga0302202, IMG submission 194579) | Peat permafrost microbial communities from Stordalen Mire near Abisko, Sweden - II_Bog_N3_3 | ecosystem: Environmental > Terrestrial > Soil > Wetlands > Peat | place: Sweden: Abisko... | reverse complement strand
GAGTAACTCCGACGCCAACGGTTGTGCTAACTACCGGATCATAGACACAAGATAAGCTCATAATTGGGTGACACTCCAATGAAACAAGGAGAGTCACCATGGACGAGAAAAAATCAGTCGAGAAGGCGCTAAAACGCGGGAGCCCAACGGGCACCCGCCGCAAGAGGTACACGTTTGAGGAGAAGCTGCGTGCGGTTAAGCTGCACCTTGAGGAGGGCTTCAAGGCGGAGCTGGTCAGTGTGGAGACGGGGGTGAGCACGAGCTCGCTTGGGACGTGGCTGAGGGACTACCGCAAGGAGGGTGAGATGGGGCTTCGCCGGCAGGCGTCGCCCCGGCCGGGGCGACGCCTGCCGAGGCCGGTAAAGGAGAAGATCCTGGAGATGAAGCGGGGAAACCCGTTCTTCGGGGTGAAGCGGATCGCCGACGGTTTACGCCGTTGGTTCTTCCTGGAGGCGAGCCCGGAGACGGTCCGAAAGACGCTTCACGAGGCAGACCTCATGAACGAGCGGGTGAAAGCCCGCCGCAACCTGGTGCGCCCGCGCTACTTTGAGCGGGCGACGCCGAACCAGATGTGGCAGAGCGACATCTTCACCTTCCGCTTGGGCGGCAAGTACGCCTACGCGGTCGCGTTCCTGGACGACTACTCGCGCTACGTCGTGAACCTGGAGCTCTACCGCAGCCCGACGGCGGAGTGCGTGGTGGAGACCTACCGGGTCGCCGTCGGGGAATACTCGCCCCCGAAGGAGATGCTGACGGACCGGGGTCCGCAGTACTTTAACTGGCGGGGGAAGAGCCGCTTCGCCTCGGAGCTGACGAAGGACCGGGTGGCGCACTTGGTGTCGCGCCCCCAGCACCCGATGACGCTTGGGAAAGTGGAGCGCTTCTGGGCGAGCATGTGGCAGGAGTTTTTGGTGCGGGCGCAGTTTGACTCCTTTGAGTCAGCGCGTGAGCGCCTGAAGCTCTGGGTAAAATACTACAACCATCGCCGACCCCACCAAGGGATCGGCGGGCTCTGCCCCGCGGACCGCTTCTTTGAGATCCAGGGAGAGGTAAAGAAGACGATCCAGTCGGGCATCCAGGACAACCTGCTCGAGATGGCGTTGCGAGGGCAGCCTAAGGCGCCCTTTTACTTGATTGGCCGGATGGAGGGCCAGTCGGTGGTACTGAAGGCGGAGAAGGGAAAACTAAAACTCAGCGTAGACGACAAGGAGATGACCTATGACCTCGAAAAAAGAACAACCGGAAGTGGAGAAAATGAAACGCAAGCGGACGGCGCCCATGCCGTCCTCGCACACGGCCTCGGAAAAGGCCCAGGCGGTGTTGGCGATCTGGACGGAGCGCGTGAAGACGGCGGAGGTGATGAAGACCTTGGGCGTGCAGTATATGACGCTCCAGCAGTGGCAGGAGCGCGCGATGGAGGGGATGCTGCAGGCCTTGGAGCCGAGGGTGAACCTGGCGGACGGGGCGGCGCTCAGTCCTCGGATCCGGGCGCTGATGGACAAGAGGCAGCAGCAGATCGGCAAGGAGAAGCTGCGGAAGAGGCTGGAGGAACTCCAGGAGGTTGCCCCACAGGGAAAACCTCCCTCAGATCCGTGAACTATGGGCACGGATCCGAAGGCGCTCCTGCGCACCGAGATGATCGTGAAGGTGCGGGCGGGGCTCATGACGGCGACAGCGGCAGCGGAGGCGCTCGGGGTCTCCCGGAAAACCTACTACAAGTGGGAGAAGAAGGGGCTGCAGGCGATGCTGGCAGCCGGACAGAACGAGACGTCGGGTCGGCCGGACACGGGTCCGACTGCGGAAGTAGCCGCCCTGAAAACGCAGGTGGCGGAGCTAATGGCGAAGCTGGACCATATGGCTCAGACGGCCGAGCTGCGCTACATGCTCCGACTCCTGGAGAGGCGGGACGCTAAAAAAAAGCAGAAGAAATCCCCAGGATCATCGCCATGATCAACGACCTGCAGGCACAAAGTCAGACGAGTACGCGCGAGGTGAGCCGCGCCGTGGGGCTTGGCTACCGCACGCTCCTGCGCTGGAGGAAGCGGGTGAGCGGGGGGAAACCCCCGCTCACCCCTCCGGGGCCGAAGAAGACGGGGCCCTTGCCCTTGGAGGAAGTCCGCCGGGAAATAGAGGCCTTAAGACACGGACCTCGCCGCAGCCGCGGCATCTGCGCTCTGCAAGTGCGCTACCAGTCCGTCATCTCGCGGCGCAGCATATCGAAGCTTGCGCTCGAGGAGCGCACCCAGCGCAGCCTCGCTCGCCGGCAGATCTGCAAGCACGTGGCCTGGAAAGAACCCAACCTTGCATGGGCGATCGACGCCACCGAGCGGGGGCGTGACGAACAGGGTGAGCGCCTCTATGTCCACGCGGTCCAGGACCTCTGCACCCGGTTCCGCTTCGCGCCCATGGTGGCCGTCGAGTCCAAGGGAGAGGCGATCGCCGCCCATTTGGAGCATCTCTTCCGCAAACACGGAGCGCCGCTCTTCCTGAAAAGAGACAACGGCAGTCCGCTTAACCACGCTGCCGTCGACCGCGTCCTCGCGGAAAACGGGGTCATCCCGCTCAATAGCCCGGCCTATTACCCGAAATACAACGGCGCCGTCGAAAAGGGCATCCGGGAAATGAAGGAGGCCCTCGGTGAATGCCTGCCGCAGGCGATCCGTTGGCAGCCAAAGCAGATCCGGCCCTATATCATCGCCGTGCATCACGCCCTTAACTGCAGGCCCCGGCGCAGCCTGCAAGGGCACACCGCATGCGAAGCATACCAACACCAGCCGAGGCATCGATACAGCCGGCGCGACAGACTGGCTACTTTTGGGTGGATACGCATCCACGCAAACGACAGGATACAACAACTGGAGAAGATTGATCACCGAAGCTTAAACGCCGCCTGGCGCCACGCTGCGGAAACCTGGCTTCGCTGCCGGGGCCTGATCACCGTCTCTATAAACAAGAAAGTGTTACCCAATTATCCGCTAAAATATGCCTATAATTAGGTTGGTAGCACAGTGGAGATGTTCCTGTTTATCGCGAATAGCCTATCCACAAGATAAACGAATGCCAAAAAGTGTCACAGTAGCTTCCGGCTCCGTAACCACAACTCGCCTTATAATTATCGTTATTTCGCTAATTTGAGATTTTATACTAGAAATTGGAATTGTCCTAAATATATATTGAACTCTCCCCAGCTTCCGTCTCCACAGAATGACGACGAAACAACAAGAACAAAAATGAACGGCAATCATGCTAACGACGCCGAGTCAGAGCCTTTTTATGACTCGTGGATCTTCACCACTATTATGGGAGTCGCCGGCTCCGCGATTCTTGTTTGGCTGTTAGTTTATAACGACAAGACTCTTACCTATATCAGCCTTTGCAGTCTCTTCTTGTTCTTTGCTTATGTCCTTGTAATCCCGGTACACCTTTCTCGGAAGGTGGCTACCGAAAAGAAACGAGGCCAGGTTTTCTACCGCGCTGGAATGCTTGGCATTTTTTTCACACTCTTCGCGTGGTCCTTTGTAAAAATAGACTACTCTTCGGCGGCGAAAAGCCCTCTAGGGGATTACATTGAGCAGATGATTTTGCTGTTAGGCGGTATGATGGGATCCGCATTGATTGTGCAGGCGATGCGTATCTGGAGCGATATGCGAAACAAGCCGGTTCCGGGTGCGTCGCAAGCGTCGTTGGGAGCTGCAAAAGCATCCTTGGTAGCCGCGCAAGCATCCTTGGGAGCTGCGCAAGCATCCCTGGTCGACGCACAAGCATCCCCGGGGTCCGCGCACGCATCCCTGGTAGCCGCGCAAGCATCCTTGGGGGCCGCACAGGCATCGCTTGTAGCATCCCTAGTAGCACCCCCAGGGGCCCAAATTGCTCCGCCTCCCCAGCCAAGCCTTTCTGCCGTCCAAGCGGTCGCAGAGACGAAGCCGCCAGATACACAAAAATAGCTGCGCTCGAGGTAGCTTTTTGATGCAAGAGTCCTTCCTAGGCGTGGGAGATTTTTTCCAGGGCAGGCCTCTCCACCGCCGCACTGATCGCTGTAGACCGCCAGGAAGTCCCTTCCTAGCGTTTCGTGACCTATGGTTCCGATAATAGGAGTTTGGGTGGAGCATCCACTTTTTGAATTCTAAAGGGAAAGGGTTCCCCCACTAGAGTTGCCTTCTTTGGTTAGGCCCTCTACCTATGCCCACCCGGTCAATCGTACCGTTTCCCGTAAGATGGACGAGGCGAATGCGAATTTGCGGGAGGCCGCGCGAGAGATTCCGCCGTCTACTAGGAGGACTCGTCCGACAATTCCGAGCCTAAGACATGCTCGGAAGCTCATTCCTTATGCGCACTCGCTGTCTCCTCAGACTCTGGAGTGATGCGGGCGGTCGCCACTATTCCTCGAAACAGAAAATCAAAGCCGTCGGTCCTATATAAAGTATCTTCGGCGTTCATATCGACCGTATTGCCGTGAAAGATCGTTGCGCATATTTCCCACAAACCACGTGCAATGCGCGACCATACCCTCAATGTGTTCAACGGTCATTCGCGGTCCTCCCGAACGTAGTTGGACCTCATCGCCGATGTTAAAAGGGGCGGGATGGCATCGTCTAATATGTTGAGCGCGGAATTTGGGGGCTTCAACGCACTATTGTGCGTGCCAGGCGTAAGTCACTTTCGGCTCCCCTCTGGCACTGACGTCTCTCATTGGGAACCATAGCTTCCCGCCCGGTAAGGTGAATGGAGATATTGTGCTCAAAAACTAGGAGCCACTCAATTGTCAGTCGGACCCATTGCGGTGTAGAAAAACGTGTAGAAACATCGCCGCATCTGTTGTCACTTACGTTGCCACTCCAGCAAATTAACTTTGGAAATAATTTTTAAGTTTCTATCATTCCGTAACTTAAAAAATGGTGCCCGAGGCGAGACTCGAACTCGCATGCTGTTAAGGCACAGGCTTCTGAGACCTGCGTGTCTACCAATTCCACCACCCGGGCGCACAAAATAACTTACTTTCCCTGAACGGCTTCCGTTCATCAGAGCCGTCTGGAAAGTATAAAGAACCACATCCTCTTGAACCGCCTTGCTAGGGGCGGGGGGTCATTACTACGCCTGCGCCAAAATCAACGGCAAGCAGAAAGGGCGCGCCCCAAAGAGCCGGTGGAGCACGCCAAACCTCTCTCCTTGCCGCTTCTCCACAGGTGGGCTATCCAATAACCCCTTGAACGATTCGCTGACCCTTACCCCTGGGGACGCGGCCACATGCAGGGTGGAAGAACCCTGCCAAGGGATCGAGAGTGCGTCGGCGCCGGCCAAAAGCAGCCGGATACTGCTCGTTAACCCAAACCGCTATGACCAGCCCTACCCCGTATATCCGGTGGGCCTAGCCTACCTGAACGGAGCCCTCCGCTCCGCGGGATACCCCACGGCAATCTGGGACCGGCTGGCTGCGGCTGACACGCTGGAACAGAGGATCGCAACGTTCAGGCCCGACTTCGTCGCGCTTTCGATGCGCAACGTCGACAACGTCCAATACCACAACCCGAGTTCCTTTGTCGGGGATCTGCTGGACTGCTGTCGCCGGATCCGCGCGGCGACCCGGGCGCGCCTCATCATTGGGGGGAGCGGATTCTCGATATTCCCGCGCGAGATCCTCGAATTGACCGGTGCGGACTTCGGGATCCAGGGCGAGGGCGAAGGGGCTCTTGTCCGCTTGCTGGGGACGCTTGAGACCGGGGCCTCGACGGAGGGCATACCCGGCCTAGTCCACCGAAATGCGGAAGGGACAATCCACATAAGTCCCCCCGAATCCCGGGCCGGGCTGCTCGACTCGGCCCCCGATCACGAGCCGGATCTCCTCCGGGCGTACACGTCCCGGGGCTCGATTCCGGGAATCCAGACACAGAGGGGTTGTCCCCTGAAATGCTGCTACTGCACCTATCCGATCATCGAGGGAAAGCGCAGCCGGTACCGCCCCGCCCGGGAGGTCGTCCGGGAAATGGCGGACCTGGCGAAACTTGGGACGAAGTACACTTTCATCGTGGACTCGGTTTTCAACACCCATGAGGACCATGTGCTCCGTATATGCGAGGCGCTTGCCAAGGCGAATCTCGACATGGAGTGGCAGTCCTTCCTGCGCCCCCACAAGGTTACGAGGGACCTGCTCACGGCGATGCGCCGAGCCGGATGCAGGCATATCGAATTCGGATCGGACAGCCTTTCGGACCCGGTGCTCGGGAGATACGGGAAGGGGTTTTCCTTTGAGGAGATCGAGGAGGCCAGCCGCTACGCGCACGAGCTGGGGATCAAATACAGTCATTTTCTGATCTTCGGCGGACCCGGGGAGACGGCGGATACCCTGGAGGAGACGCTCGCCCGGACCCAGCGTCTTCCTGAAGCCTTCTTTTTTGCGACCCTGGGGATGCGGGTTTACCCGGGCACGCCGCTCTGGAGGGAGCTGGAACCCACAAGGGACGGCGACTCCGCCTCCGACTACCTGGTGACTCCCCGGTTCCACATGGAGCCGCACTTTACCGTCGGAGGCCTCTATGAGCGCCTGCGAAGGCACCGGGAGCGGAACCACAACTGGGTTGTTGGGGATCCGCCGCCGGAATTCCTGGCGACGATGGGCAGGCTGCGGGAGCGCGGCGTCCGCGGGCCGATGTGGGAATACATCGAGACCCTCCAGCGGATGGCCGCCCGTCAGGCGGGCTCCTGATCGCGGGGCAGGGATCGCGCAGAGGAGGCGTCCGTTCCTTGCGGTATTCCTCTTTGCCGATCTGATGGCCGACTATGAATCCCGGCCTGAACGCAGTCGGACCCATGTTGACTCTGGGCTGGCATTTCTGGGACGCGCCGGGGTCCCCGCTCCCCCAGGGTCAAATTCGCGTAGTAAAGTGGATTGTTTCCCGAATCAATGCTGCTAGAGGTACCGCATGTCCCCGCACGGTCGCTCTGCATTGGCCCTCCTCGCGCTCGGTTTGGCCGTCACGGCATTTGCCTTGGATCCCCTGCCGCCGGAGCTTGAGGCGCTCAAGGCCAAGGCTGAAAACGGGAACGCGATCGCCCAATACAATCTGGGACTGGCCTTTGCCACCGGCAATGGCGTCGCGCTCGACCAGGCTGAGGCCTACGTCTGGCTGACCCTCGCCACGGAGCAGGGAAGTACCGGCAAGGACCTGGGGGTTCTCGTTTCAGGGATGAGCCCGGACATGCTTGCCGAGGGAAAACGCCGGCTCGCAGCCGAGCGTTCCTCCGTGGCCATCTCGGCCCCCGTTTCGCCTCCCGCGCCCGCACCGGCTGCAAGAAAGGCCCCGGCCGCACCGGTGAGGGAGTCCCAGCTTTCCGCCGGCCCCCAGCCCACGGAAATCCCCTCCCCAACCCCGAATCCCGAGATCGCCCCGCTGAAGGCCAGGATCAAGGAGCTGCAGGACGGGGCGGCCCAGCAAGCTGCGACGAATCAGCAGCTGGCCCGCCAGCTCGATGAGCGCAGCCAGGCCCTCCTTCAGGCGGTGGCCCAACTGAACGCGGTCAAGAACCTGCAGGGCAGCCAGGATGACGCCGCGGCCAAGCAGCTTTCATCGGCACGGTTGGCACTCGATGCCGCAAACAGCGCGCTCCAGGACGCCAAGTCCGAGGCGTCATCGAAGATCGATGCGCTGCAAAAGAGCCTCGATTCGAGCGCTGCGGATCAGGCTGGCCTGAAGGCAAAGGTCCAGGCGGCCGAGGCCGCGCTTACTGCCGCCAGCGCCACCGGAGCCAGCGCGCAGGCCGCGGTGGCTGACCTTCAGAAGTCGAGGGATGACCTGGCGCTCGCCCTCAAGAAGGCCGAGGCCGACAAGGCTGAGGCCGCGTCCCGGGCCTCCGCCCTCGAGCAGGACCTCGCCAAACGGTCGGCCGACACGGAGAAAATTTCGGCAAAGGTTGCCGAGGACGAAGCGGCGCTAAAGGCCGCAGGGAGCGCCTCCGCCAAATCCGATTCCCTCGCGGCGGAACTCGCCCAGACGAAAAGCGACCTCGCGACGGCAATTGAGCAGCTCTCCCGGGCGACAAAGGCAGCCCGGGACGCGGCGGCTGTGGTTCCCGTTCCCGCCCCCAACGATCACGGCGAGGACCGGGACGCGGAGCTTGCCGCGGCGCAAAAGGCCCTTGCGGATGCCAAGGCGGCGGCGGTCAAGGAGAAGGAAACCGAAGTGACCTGGTCCACCTCGCTTGAGAGCGAGCTGGCCACCCAAGCGGCCCAGGTGAAGGCGCTCGAGGGGAAGCTGGTCACGGCCGAGGCCGCGCTCAAGGCCTCACAATCCGCCGGCGCAGAAACCCAGAGCCTTTCCTCCGATCTCGCGCTGGCCAAGGGCGACCTTGCCATGGCGCGGACCCAGTTGAAGCAGCTCCAGGCGAGCCGGGAGGAGTTGTCGGCCAAGCTTGCAGCCGACGAAGCGGCCCTGAAGACGGCGGTGGATTCCGGGGCCAAGGCGCAAGGCCTCGCCGCCGAGCTCGACGCCGCACACAAGGGCCTCCTTGCCTCAAACGCCTCGGCTGAGGCGCTGCGGCAAAAGGAAGTCCAGTCCGAGGGTGCGCTCGAGCGCACCAAGGGCGACCTTGAAGCCACGCGTACCCAGCTGGCCGCATCCCTGAAGACGCAGGAATCCCTTTCCGCAAAGCTCTCGGTGGACGAGGCCGCGCTCACATCGGCCGGCGAAACCGGCGCGAAGGCCCAGGCCCTCGCGACCGACCTGGCCGCCGCGCGAAAGGACCTTGACGCCGCAAAGTCCGCCGCCGCCACCGCGGCGCAGCATGCCGCGACAGACGAGGCTTCCCTCGCGCTGGCCAAGGCCGAGACGGAGGCCGAGCGCCGCGCGCTCGCAGACTCGAGGAAACAAGGCGAGTCGCTCACGGCGAAGCTGGCCGCGGACGAGGCCGTGCTCAAGTCCGCGGGCGACGCGGACGCAAAAGCCCAGGCGCTCGCGGCGGACCTGGCCACGGCGCAAAGGGACCTTGAGTCCTCGAAGGTTGCCGCGGCTGCATCGGCCCAAGCCGCGGACGCCCAGGTAGCATCCGTTGCCCAGGTGAAGTCGGCCCTTGAGGCGACGCAGGCCAAATTGGCCCAGACCGCCAAGGAACGGGACGCCCTCTCCGCGAAACTTTCAGAGGACGAGGCCGCGCTCAAGTCCGCCGGTGAAACCGGCGCCAAGGCTCAGGCGCTTGCAGCCGACCTGGCAGCTGCCCGCAAGGATGTGGAGACCTCCAAGGCTGCGGCCGCCACCTCCGCTCAGGCAGCGGAGGCCAAGACCGCCGCCGCTGCCGAGGCAAGGTCCGCCCTGGAAGCGGCGCAGGCCAAACTCGCCCAATCCGCAAAAGAGCGGGACGCTCTTTCCGCAAAACTCTCGGAGGACGAGGCGGCACTTAAGTCCGCCGGCGAGACCGGCTCAAGGGCCCAGGCCCTCGCACAGGACCTTGCCTCCACCCGCAGGGACCTTGAGGCCGCGAAAGCGGGGGCCGATACTGCCGCGCACGATGCGTCGGCGAAGGCCGCCGCCCTTTCGCAGGCAAAGTCCGACCTGGAGACGGCGCGGAGCCAGCTGGCCCAGGCTACGGGTGACCTTGCGGCTTCGAAGGCCGCCTCGGCCGCGGAAGAAGCCCAATCCCGGAAACAGGGCGAGTCGGCGTCCGCCGAACTCGCAAAGGCACTCAAGGATTCCGCGGCGGCAAAGGCCTGGTCCGCCGCGCTCGAGAAGAACCTGGCAGAGCGCACGTCCGAGGAGGCGTCGTTATCGGGCAAGCTCGCGGCAGCAACGGCAGCCCTCAAGGCCTCCGGGGATTCCGGGGACAAGGCGCAGGCCCTCTCGGCGGATCTAGCCCGGGTACGGGCCGACCTCGAATCCGCGCGAGCGCAGCTCGCGGAGGCCACCCAGGCCGCCGCGTCGGCCAAGGACCAGGCCGCGGCGTCGGGCCATTCGGTTTCCCAGCTGGTCGCGGAAAAGGCCTCGCTAGCCGAGAGCCTGGCGAAGGCCGAGGAAGCGGACAAGACGCTCCGCGCCACGGCCGCCAAGGACGTGGCCGACACCGAGTCCAAGTTCAGGAACCTGAACGCCGAGATTGAGAAGATGAAAGGCGCACTCGACGCGGCCCGTGCCGAGCTCTCGCTAGCGAAGACCTCCGGCGACGCGCGGGTGGCCGACGCCCAAAAAATTTCCGAGTCCGAGAAGGATAGGCTCCAGCAGGCGCTCGATTCGGCCAGCCAATCCGCAGCCAAGTCCAAAGAGGAGTCGGCGGCCCGCATCACAGCCCTCGAGCAGCAGCTTTTAAGCGGCAAGTCGGAGAACGGGGCCCTCGCCTCAGATCTTGCCTTCGCAAAGAAGGAGCTTGAGGCCGCAAGGCTTGCCCTCGCGGGCACCAAGGAGGCGGCCACGGGCGCCTCCAGTGCGCTCGAGCAGGCGAGGAGCGAGTCCGAGTCGCTCCGCACCCAGCTCGTGCAGTCGAAGAAGGATTCCGATTCGCTCTCCGAGAAACTCGCGGCGGACGAGGCGACGCTCAAGGCCGCCGGCGAATCGAGCGCAAGGGTCCAGTCGGCCGCAGCCGAGCTTGAGCAGTCGAAGAGCGACCTGGCCGCTACCCGCGCCCAGCTCGCCGACGCCCTGAAGGACGCCGCGGCGGCAAAGACCGAGGCCGCAAGCGCAGCCGCGGCAAAGGGGGGCACGGACCGGCAGGTCGCCGAACTCTCCGAGAAACTTTCCGCCGCGCTTGCGACCACGAGCCTCCTCCAGGACGAGAACAATCGGCTGAAGCGGGTCTCGCCGCTCAGACCCTCGGCAGTCGCCGCCGCATCGCCCGCGCCTGCCGCCCCACCCGCCCCGGTGCCGGTCCCCGCCGTGCGCGAGCACACGGTCGTGGACGGCGACACCCTGACCAAGATTTCCCTCAGGTACTACGGCACCTCGGGCAAGTGGCTCGCGATCTACCAGGCGAACCGGGACAAGCTCCCCAATGAGAGCACGCTCACGATCGGCACGGTCCTGAGGATCCCCTGAAGGACCCCGGGAACGCTTGAGGGGTTCAGGCCGGCGGCTTCTGCAGGAAGTCCGCAATGTTCGGGATCTCGTGGACGCGGCGGCCGCCGTTCCTGCGCTCAAAGTAGTAGTCCTCCTCGGGCTTCATCTCGACCTCGTCGCCGTCCTCGGACTCCTCCTCGTCGTCCTCCCCCTCGGCGACGACCCATTCCTGCTCGTCGAAGACGTGCGACATGCGGCGGGCCACGGGCGCCAGGACAAGAGCGGGGTTCTTCACCCGGCCATCCTTCACGAACTCGAAGAGGCACGGGTAGAACTTGTCCTCGAATTTCGCCTTGAAGTCGCCGATCCACTTGTTGGGGACGCCGTCCCGCTGGTTCAGGAGCACGACGTCGGAATAGTAGATGCAGGCCTCGTACCAGGCGAAGAGTTTGGGGTTCGCCTCCACGAGCCGGCAGTTGACGACGCACAGGACGCGCGCGACCTCGACCGCCCGGTCGCCGAGCCACGACTTCAGTCCCTCGATCTGGTCTATGGGATTGTGCCTGCCGTCAAAGAGGATGAACACGTGGCTCGCTTCCAGGGGCAGGTCGGCCTCGACGGAGTTCTCGGGCCCCAGGGTCCAGCGTTTAAGCTCGGGGAACTTGGCATCCCACGGGTCGGGCGCATCGGAGGACGAGAACAGGAATGCGGGCTTGTCACTCGGCGCAAGGCCCTCGGCCAGGTCGTACAGAACCTCCCTGCGTCCGGAGCCCGCAGCCCCGACGATCAGGTAAACCAGGGGTTTGTCATCCGCGTCGCTCAGGGGGTGAAGGTCTTGTTCTGGGCGGCGTTGCGCATCCAGTGGTCCAGGATCACGAGGGCCGCCATGGCCTCGACGATCGGGACGGCCCTCGGGAGGACGCATGGGTCGTGGCGGCCGCGCCCCGTGAGCTCCGTCGCGGCGCCCGAGGTGTCGACGGTCGCCTGCGGCTTCATGATCGTGGCGGTGGGCTTGAAGGCCACGGTGAAATAAATCTCCTCGCCGTTGCTGATGCCGCCCTGGATGCCCCCGGAGCGGTTGGTCGCGGTGCCGACGTGGCCGCCCTTCAGGACAAACGGGTCGTTGTGCTCGGAGCCGAGGAGGAGCGTCCCGGCGTAGCCGCTCCCGATCTCAAAGCCCTTGCAGGCCGGCAGGGACAGCATTGCCTTTGCAAGGTCCGCCTCGAGCCGGTCGAACACGGGCTCGCCCAGGCCCGCGGGCACCCCGCGGATCCGGCAGGTGACGACGCCCCCGACCGAATCCCCGTCGGCCCTGGCCTTCTCGATCCGGGCGATCATGGCGGCCGCCGTCGCGGGATCCGGGCACCGGACGGGAGTCGCCTCGACTTGGGAAACGGTGGGAAAGGTCGCAGCGATGCCTGCGGGAAGTGCGATGTCCTGGACGCGGCTCACGAAGGCCCGGATCTCCACCGGCGCCACCTTGGAAAGGAGCTTCTTCGCCACGGCGCCCGCGGCCACCCGCCCAATCGTTTCGCGGGCGGAGCTGCGGCCGCCCCCGCGGTGGTCCCTCAGGCCGTACTTCGCCTGGTAGGTAAAATCCGCGTGGGAAGGCCTGAATTTTTCGCGCATCTCGTCGTAGGCGCCCGGCCTCGCATCTGAGTTGCGAACAAGGAGTGAAATCGGGGCGCCTGTCGTTTTCCCCTCGAAGACTCCCGAGAGGATCTCAACCAGGTCCTTCTCCTTGCGCGGGGTAACGAGCTCACTCTGCCCGGGCTTCCTGCGGTCAAGGTCCCCCTGGATGTCCGCCTCGGCCAGCGCGAGGCCCGGCGGGCAGCCGTCAATGACCACCCCCACGGCGGCGCCATGACTCTCGCCCCAGGTGGAGATGGTGAAGAGCTTTCCGAACGTGTTGGCCATCGTGCTTATGTAGAGTTGGACTGCGAAACCGGGCCCGCAAGCGGCAAATCTCTCGGGCCGAGGCAACTTTCCCCAGGAAAGGGCGTCTTATCATAACGCCATTTACAAATCTGGCGCTTTGCCCTTTTATCGCTATTCCCGAATCTGCATGACATTGCGCCTCGTACGCTTGTGGCTCACCTCCGGCCTGATTGCCGTAGTCCCGGAACTCCTCGCCCAGACCCCCCCTGCAGCGACGGCGCGGCCCCAGGCCCCGGCCACGGCAATGCCCGCATTCCGTCCCGGGGACTCCTCGATGGTCGACTCCTTCAAGGTGAGCGACGTCGACATCGACGCCGTCCTCACCCAGCTGGAAAACCTGACGGGCCGCTCCGTGGTGAGGCCCGGCCAGCTGCCGACGGCGACCTACTCGCTCAAGATCACGCGCCCCATCCCGAAGGCGGAGCTCGTCACCGCGCTCGAGACGCTCCTCGAATTAAACGGAGTCTCGGTCTCCCCCATGGGCGAGCGGTTCCTGAAGGTGACCGCACTCTCCCAGGCGAAGAGCGAGGCCCCCGAGATGATCCTCGGCTCCTCGCTCGACCTTCCCCCGAGCGGAAAGATTGCGACCAAGCTCTTCGAGCTCACGTTCCTGCGGGTCTCGGAGGTCGTCCCCCAGATCCAGACCTTCATGACCCCGGGGATCGGCGGCGGCATCGTCCAGCTTGAGAAGGCCAACGTGGCGATGGTGACCGACTCGCTCGAGAACATCCAGCGGATCGAGCGGCTCCTCGCCGAGGTCGACAAGCCGAAGCAGTCCAGCCTGGCGCCCAAGTTCTACCTCCTTAAGAACGGGGCCAAGGCGAGCGACGTCACGACGAAGATCCATTCCATGCTGGCCGGCGCCGCCGCGAACCAGCTCCGCTCCACGACCACCTTCACGCCCGACGACCGCACGAACCAAGTCATCCTGATCGCGGACCCGCGCGAGTACCCCCTCTTTGACTCCATCATCGCGCAATTGGACATCAAGAGCGACCCGTACACCCGCATGGAGGTGATCCCGCTCAAGCACGGCGACGCGAAGGACGTCGCCACGCTCCTGAGCAACCTGATCAGCGGCCAGAACGCCGCCGCGCAGAAGGCCTCGAGCCAGTCGGTCAGGCCCGGACAGATCGTGAACACGCCGACCCCGGCCCCCGCGGTCGCGGCCGCGACGAACGCCCTGGCCGCCGAGGGCGCGGGTGCCAGCGAGTTCAGCGGCCTGGTCACGATCCAGCCCGACGAGCGCACCAACTCGATCGTCGTCTCGGGCACCTATGACGACATCCGCCTGATCAAGGGCATTGTCGACAAGATCGACGTCCTCTTGGCCCAGGTCTCGATCCAGGTCGTGATCGCCGAGGTCACGCTCACCGACAAGGACCAGAGCGGCGTCCAGGCCCTGGGGCTGCAGGTCGGAACGGCGCCAAACGGGGGCACCTCCATCACCGGCTTCTCCGGAGCCATCGCCGGCTGGACCGTGGGGGCCTCGCCCGGCGCCTCGGGGCTGACGGGCGTGAACCCCCTCAGCTTTCTCGCGCAGCTGCAGTCCCTCGGGGACAAGCACAAGGTGAAGATCCTGCAGGCCGACACGATCACGACCACGCACAACAAGGAGGCCACGCTGACCGTGAGCGAGCAGCAGCCCGTCATCACCGGCTCCACCGCGGAGCCCATCGCCGCTACGGCCACGACCTCCTTTGCGACCTCCTCCCAGGTGACCTACAAGGACATCGGCATCACGCTCAAGGTGACCCCCCTGATCGGCGACGACGGCAACATCCAGCTGAAGATCGACCAGACGGTGGACGACAACCAGGGGAGCACCCAGATCGACGGGAACAGCCAACCGATCATCGGGCACAGGGAGGCGACGGCGTTCATCAACGTGACCGATGGCCAGATGGCGGTCCTGGGCGGCCTCCAGAGCTCCGGGCGCACGACCGACAGGTCGAAGATCGGCCTCCTCTACGAGATCCCGATCATCAGCAACCTGCTCGGGTACCGCGACAACGAGCTCGACCGCACCGAGCTGATCCTCTTCATCCGGCCGCACGTGATCCGTCCCGACGAGGCCACGGGCGACACGAATAAGCAGATCGAGGGCATGTCCAACCGGGACCAGATCAAGGAGTACCTGAAGAATCCCGCCAAGATGCCCGACCCCAAGGAATCCCTGGAGCAGAAGCTGAAGGACTAGCGGGCCGCCTCGATCCCTTTGGCGCCATGCCCGTCACGCAACCCGACCTCCTGCCCGAGTCCCTCTCCTCCCGCCTAAGCGAGGAGCAGCGCCAGGGCGTGCGGGAAGCGCCCCGCGGGGCGCGGCTGGCGGTCCTTTGCGCGGCCCTGGGCGTCGACGAGAACACGGCCCTCGCCCAGGTCGCCCAGGCGGCCGCGCTCGACATCGCGACCAACCTGGAGACGGACCCGGGCGCCCGGGGGCTCCTGCCGGCCCGGCTTGTCCACGACTTCCAGATCATCCCGATCCACTTCGGGCCCAAGTCTCCGGACGGCGAGACGGAGCCCACGCCCTCGACGCCGCTCCATCTGGCCTCGGCATGGCTGCCCGACAGCTCCATGGCGGACTGGCTCCGCACGTTCACGCCAAGGCCGCTCGTGTGGCACCTGGCGGTCCCGGAGCGGGTCCACCAGTTGATCATCGAGAACTTTGGCGTCGGCTCGGGCGCGCTGGAGGACAGCGACGAGGGCTACGTGGCCCCGGAGGCCCTGCGGGACGCCGAGGCGGACGTGGACGAGGAGGCCGCCGTCGTACGGTTCGTGACCGACGTGATCACCCAGGCGGTCGACGATCAGGCCACCGACATCCATTTCGAGCCCCAGGAGGGGCAGCTGCGGATCCGGTACCGCGTGGACGGGCTCTTGGTCCCGGTCTCCGTGCCCGAGAACCTGCTGCGCTTCCAGGACGCCATCATCTCGCGCGTGAAGATCATGGCGCGCCTCAACATCTCTGAGCGGCGCCTGCCCCAGGACGGAAGGATCAACTTCAAGGCCGCGGGCACGACGCTCGACATCCGCGTCTCGACGATCCCGACGATCTACGCCGAGTCGATCTCGCTGCGCCTCCTCAACAAGAGGAAGGAAGCCTACACGATGGACCGGCTCGGGATGAGCCCGGACGAGCAGGCGCAGATCAAGCAGGTGCTCGACTACCCGCACGGCATCATCCTTGTCACCGGGCCGACGGGCTCCGGAAAGAGCACCTCCCTGAACGCCTTCCTGCGGCAGATCAACTCGACCGACCTGAGGATCATCACGATCGAGGACCCGATCGAGTACGAGGTCCCGGGCGTCAACCAGATGCAGGTGCGCGCCGAGATCGGCCTCACCTTTGCGAGCGCGCTGCGGCACGTCCTGCGCCAGGACCCGGACGTCATCATGGTGGGGGAGATCCGCGACCGGGAGACGGCCGACATCGCGATCCGCGCCTCGCTCACGGGGCACCTGGTCTTTTCGACGCTCCACACAAACGACGCGCCCGGCGCCATCACGCGCCTGGTGGACATGGGGATCGAGCCCTTCCTCGTGGCGTCGGCCATCGAGCTCGTGATCGCGCAACGCCTGGTCCGCAGGCTCTGCCCGGAGTGCACGCGCCCCGAGCCCGTCGCGAAGATCAAGCTGCTCGAGTCCTTGGCGATCCTCGGCTGCAATCCCTCGGAGGCCGAGACGGTCACCTCGCTCAAGGCCCCGGTCGGATGCGACCGCTGCCGGGGCACCGGCTACCGCGGCCGCATCGGGCTCTTTGAGATCTTCCGCCTGAACGAGGACATGCAGGCCATGGTGATGAGCCGCGAGAGCACCCGGACCCTGGCGCAAAGCGCCCGCGACCACGGGATGCGGACCCTCGGCCAGAGCGGGTGGGACAAGGTCAAGGCGGGCCACACCACCCTTGAGGAGGTCCTGCGCGTGATCACGGTGTCCGACAAGTAGGGACCCCAAGCGCCCGATGCCCCGATTTGCCTACAGAGCGCGAGACCCCTCCGGGAAGACCGTCGAGTCGACGATCGACGCCCCCGGACGGAAGGATGCGCTGCGGCTCCTGTCGGCCCGTGGACTTTCCGTCCTGTCGGTCGCCGAGCCGACGGCGGCCGCGGCGCCGGCCCCCGCGGGCGCCGCCCCGCGAGCCCCCAGGCGTCCCGAGCCCCTGGCCGACTCCCCCTCCGGGTCGCGGACGAGCCCGGAGACCACCCCGCGCCGCGCGGACCGCCTCCCCTTCCTCGAGTCCCTGCACGACCTGACCTCAAGCGGGCTCTCCGCCGGCGAGGCCGTCCGCCTGCTCTCGGTCCGGATCAAGGAGCCGCGCCAGAGGGCCCTCTGCGAGGGCCTCTGGGGTCGGCTCTCCGAGGGAGCCCCGCTTTCCCGGGCGATGGAGGCCTTCCCCGCGGTGTTCGACGGCTCGACCGTGAACCTGATCCGCGCCGGGGAGGCGACCGGGTCCCTGAACGACACGCTAGCCCGGCTGATCGAGATGCTGACCGAGCAGCGGGAGCTCAAGACCGCGCTCCTGACGGCGATGGCCTACCCGCTCCTGATCGTCGTCGCGTCCTTCGGCGTCGTCCTCTTCTTCCTCTTCTTCCTGCTCCCGAGGCTCCAGACCCTCCTCACCTCCCTCGGGGGAAAGATGCCACTCTCGACGCGGCTCCTGATCACGCTCGCCACCTTCACGCTCCACTACGGCGTGTTCGTGGCCCTGGCCGCAGCGATCGGGATCGTCTCCCTCTGGAGGTGGCGCGCGACGGAGGCGGGGCGCGAGAAGAGCGACGCCTGGCTCCTTAAGCTCCCGGCCGTGGGCCCCTTCATCGTCTCGCAGACCGTCCTATCCTTCAGCCAGACGCTCGGGGTCCTTTTGCAGAACGGAATCACCGCCTCGGACGCGCTCCGCATGACGGAGCGACAGATTGACAACCGGGTCCACCGCCGCGCCTTCCAGGGTGCGATCGAGCGCGTACTGGAGGGCGAGGCCCTCTCCTCGGCGCTTTCCCGCACGGGCTGCTTCCCGGAGCTCGTCCTTGACCGCCTTTCCGTCGGCGAGAACACGGGCAACGTGGTCCCTAGCCTCCGGGACATCGCCAAAAACTACCAGAAGCGGATTTCCCGCCAGCTGAACCTGTTCACGAAGGTGATCGCCTCCGTGATCCTGGGCGCCGTGTTCATCTTTGTCGGGTTCATCGCGATCGCCATGGTGATGGCGGTCCTCCAGGTGAGCTCGAGCTTCAAGGTCGGCGGGTAACCCTTCACGGGACCTCGAAGACCTCCACAAGGGCGATGCCGGTGTCGCCGGTGAAGCCCGACACCTCCGCCGTGTAGGCTCCCGGGGGGAGCGTCAGGAGAAGCGCCGAGTCGGCGCTTGAAGGCGACGGCCATGCGAAGGCGCCCACGGAGGCCGCCGCTTGAGCGATCGCGGACGCCCCGCCCCACCCCTGGTTCGCCCCAAGGAGCGTCGGCCCCGCGTAGAGCATGAGCTGCGGATCGGCCAGGAAGCCCGACACCAGAAAGGGCGCGAGCGCCGGGCCCGAGGCGCGGATCAGCACGGTCCTGGCCGTGGAGCCCCCGACCACGAATCCCGTGATGAGGATATTGGTCCCGGTGCCGACCACGCCGCGGTTCGAGAGGTTGATGAGCCGGCCAGTGTCGGTCGCCGCCGCGACCGTGACCGTGGCCGCGGTGCTGGTCGTCGATCCAAGCCCGTTGGAGGCGACACAGGTGTAGGTGCCCGCCGCAGCGGCCGTACCCGTGAGGACGAGGACGGGTTCCGTGGCGCCGGCAATCGGCGATCCGTCCAGCTTCCACTGGTACGAGACCGCACCGCTCGCAACGGCATCAAGGACCACGGTCCCGCCCGTCACCGTGACCGACAGGGGTTCGTGGGTGAACACCGGCGCTCCCGTGGCCGCCGGCGCGGGCGTCGGGGTCGCCACGGGTGCAGGGGTCGGAGTCGGCGGCGTGCTCGTGGGCACCGCCGTGGGCGTAGGCGTCGGTGTCACACCGGCGGATGTGGGTGCCGGTGTGGCCGTCGGCGTGGGGGTGGGCGTTGCTGCGGTCGGGGTCGGGGTAGCTGTGGGCGTTGGGGTGGGCGTTGCAGTTGGAGATGGAGTTGGGGTGGGAGTCGGAGTCGGGGTTGGAGTTGGGGTTAGCGTTGGCGTCGGGGTAGGCGTGGGGGCTGAGCCCCCGCTCACGTCCACTTCGTAGGTAAACGTGCTCGAGGATCGCCCGGTGCCCCCGGAGTTTTCCCAGGCCTGGAGCGTCAGGGTATACGTTCCCTGGGTGGTGGGTGTTCCCGAGAGCGTGGGGTTTGTCGCGTTCGCGTATCCCGGCGCAGCCGTGAGTGACGAGCCCGCGACCCCGAAGACAAGCCCGGGGGGAATCGAACCGGTCACGGTCCACGACTTCGGTGGGCTGTCGGTGGGCGGCGAGGCGGAAAGCGCAAACGCGACCGGGGAGATCGCGGTCCCGGCCGTGACCGCGTAGGGGCTCGGGTGGCCGGGGTTTCCCGTGAGGAGCGTGAAGACCGTGGCGCCCGCCACGGAATCGACGGCGCCCAGGGAGGCGAGCGACACGGCCGCAGCCTTGAACGCCATCCCCATGTTCGCCCGGAGGGCCGTGTCGGCGAACCGGGCCACCGCCGGGAGGGACGGCGCTCGCTCGAGCGCGCCTATAAGGAGCGCCGCCGGCAGGCGCAGGCGCGCGGCGCTCGCCAGCCGGACCGTGAAGCCCGTGAACGGCAGGACCTTCAGGAATCGCTCCACGCGGCGCGGCAGCCGCGGGCCGTGGGCAAGGCGGGCGCTGGGAATCGAGTTCATTGCGCCGGCCTAGACCGCTCCCAAGGAATCGGGTGCCGCGCCGGCCCCATTTTTTTTTAAAGGGCCGCCCCTTTCACATATTTCTAAAAAAACCCTATCCCGAGGCGACGAAGTTGAAGAACCCGCGCGTCTGGGCGCGCTCCTTCTCCGTGAGAATGATCCCCTCGGATCCCGGGCAGGAGCGGATGAGCTCAAGGCCCTGCTGCACGCCCGCGATGAAGGCCGAGGTCGAGAGCATTCCGGCCTGGAGGCAGGTGTCGGCGATCACGGTCGCCTGAGTGCAGCCGTTCGCGACGGGCCAGCCCGTCCGGGGATCGATGATGTGGCCGTAGCGGCGGCCGCCCAGGGTGAAGCTCCGCAGGTAGTCGCCCGAGGAGGCAATCGCCTTGTTCGCCAGGGCGACGCTCCCCCAGGTCTTCCCGGGGCTCGCCGGGTCCTCGAGCCCGATGTGCCAGGCGGGCCGCCCGGGCGGGGCGCCGCTCGCCCGCAGGTCGTGCCCGAAGTCGACCAGGCTGTCACGGACGCCGTGCTCCCTTGCGAGGAGCGAGACCATGTCGACGGCGTACTCCTTGCCGAAGCCGCCGAAGTCGAGCGCCATCCCCGGCTCGGGAAGGAGGACACGGCCGGGCTCGCGCCTCACCTTGGTCCAGCCGACCAGCCGGAGCGCCGCGGCAATCTGCTCCCGGTCCGGGACGACCGGCGGGGTGGCCTTCCAGTTCCAGAGGCGGATCAGGGGGAGCGCCGAGGGGTCCAGGATCCCGCGGGTCATGAAGTGGAGCGTGTCGCAGATCGCGAGGAGCCCCTCGGTCTCGGAATCCACGGGCACCCAGTCCTTGCCCGCCGAGTCGTTGATCCGGGAAACGATGCTCCCCGGCTGGAAGCGGGAGTACTTGGCCTCGAAGGCCCTCACCCACCCCTCGGCCGCGGCCTCAAAGGCCTTCGCCTGGGCGTCCCCGCCGGGCGCCGTGTACTGCACCTCGCACTGGGTCGCCATCGCCCGGAAGGCGAGCTTCCTCAAGGGGAGGTTCGCGCCGAACGAGGACGGCGCGGGCTCGGGGGCCCGGTCCTGCTTGGAGACGATCGCCATGGCTCCGGTAACAGGGGGACCGCGCCGAGCGCCGCCCTCAGTTGCGCGAGATCTCGACCGACGAGATCTGGAAACTCGCGTTTAGCACCGTGGGGTTCGCGCGGTCGACCTGCAGCGAGAACTGCTCGATGCCGATGTAGGGGGAGCGCTTGCTGAGCGCCAGGTAGAACTGCTTGAGCGAGGCCCAGTCGACCTTGGTCACGTTGAATTGCAGCGTGTGGACCGAGAAATGCCCGCTGCTCACGTCCTTCGACTCGCCGCTCGTCGTGCCCTTTAGCCCGGCCTCAGTCGCGATCGCGGAGACCTCGGCCAAGAGGCGGGTGGCGTCGAGCGTGCGGACGGCGTCCAGCTGGCCCGCGGCCGCCTGCGCCGAGGCCTCGATCGCCGCGCGGTTCGAGAGCCAGAGCTGCTGGTCGGAGAGGCTTGCCGTCGTCGCGCGCACGGCGCGGTACCTGCGGTTCACGCGGCCCGAGAGGCTCGAGAGCCAGACGGCGGCCACGAGCACCACGAACCCGGCAAGGAGCACCTTCTCACGAAGGAGGCGTGCAAGGAAGAAGGCGCGCAGGGTGCGGATCATGACGCGGCGGGCGTGAGCGCCCCGGGCTTGAAGGTGACAATGAGCGTGAAGGTGACCACGTTGTCGCGGGCGCGCTGGTCTCGGATCTCGACCCGGTCTACGCCGGGCTCCTGCTCGAGCGCGGTCTTGTAGCCGGCGATCTCGCCCGCGTTGTTCGTCTGCGCCTCCACCTGGATCGTGTTCAGGGCGCCGACCGTGGCCCGCAGGAACTGGATCGCCGGGGGGTTCTTGGGGAGCGCCGTTTCGGGCGACACGGCGGAGATCATCTCGAGGGGCAGCAGGCGCTTGGTCGAGAGCTCCGCGATCCGGCCCGCGAGATCCTGCTCGTCCATGATGTGGGAGACCGTGGGCTTCTGCGCCGCGACCTTCGAAATCCGGGCCTTCTGCCAGAGGCCGGTGCCGAAGAGCGCGACCTCGCCCAGGGCCATCAGGATGCAGGCGAGGACGGAGCCGATCGCGACCCGCCAGAGGAGCATATCGCGGCGCCTGGCCTTGGCCATCGCCTCCAGGTCCCCCTTGTCGCGGACGTCCATCGCGGCGGCAACCGCGGGCTCGAGCCAGGACTGGATGTCGCCGGCCTGGAAGAGCAGCTCGTGGTCGCTTCCCCCGGGGAGGGCCACGGGCGGCGAGGCGGCGTCAAGCACCGTCACGGCCTCGCCGGCGGCCTTCAGGAGGCGCGCCCGGGCGAGCGCCTTCGTCTCCTCGGTCGTCTCAGGGGGGAGCGGCTCGTAGAGGACCGCGGAGGGCGCCCCGACCTGGTCCCAGTGGATGGCCGTGAGCCCTTCGGGTGCGGAGAGGATCACGGTGGTGGAGGGCCCCACGTGGGCGCCCAGGAGCCCCGCGAAGGCCGGGAGCACGAACTCCTTGCCGGCCCACTCCGAGACCTGGTCGACCGTGAACCGGCGGCGGTAGGAGGCATAGGCAAGGGCCCGCTCCGAGCCGGCCGGCCAGAAGTAGCCGTAGTAGAGCTGCGCGAGCGGGAACGGGGAGAGGGATTCCAGGGCCACGCCCACCTGCGCCACCACGTCCGCCCGCGTGGCCCCCACGGGGACCGGGACCGACCGCGAGAAGAACACGGCGTCGGGCAGGACAGCCACCCGGGGCGGGGGCGGTCCCGCGCGGAGAAAATCAAAGGGGGAGGCGCACATGCTCAGGTTTGCGGGGGGGCGGGAGGGGGTTGCGGAATCTCATCATCTTCGAGCATCTCCAGTACCGTAAAGGGATAATTGATGCTTTGCGAGGCCGCGGCGGAGGTCTGGGCGGCCGTGGCGGTCGAGGAGGGCTGGGAGGCGTTCGTCACGGAGGTGGTTGCCGTGACAGACGAGCCGGTGGCCGCCGAGGTTGCGTTGGTGGCGGCGGTTGTGTTGATCGTGGCGCCGCCCTGGGGGGCCACGACCGCCGAAAGCCGGTACTGGGAGCGCCCCTCGTGGACCGTGATCGTGACCCGAAGGGCCGAGATCGTGGTGCCGAACACCGTGGCGTTGCCGCCTATCCCCGCGACGGCCGCCAGGGTCGTCGCGCTCGTGAACCACTGCTGGCCCTGCTGGGCGTACTGGCCCGTGCCCGCGAGGAAGTCGGCCACGTGCGCCTGCTGGATGTCCGTGTACTGGCCGGCGGCGGCCATCACGTCCCCGTTGGCCCCATTGGCGTTCGGCTGGGAGAAGTTGAAGATCGAGACGTCGTTCACGAACCTCCAGTAGCTGTCGTTGGGCCGCCCGTTCTCGTCGAAGAACACGTCCTTGGCGATGTCGACGGCCGCCAGCTCGCCGAAGGCGCGCATCGGGCGGCCCGGCTCGGCGTAGGGGATCTCGGCGTCCTGGTAGTCGGGGGTGATCGAGGTCGAGTACACGTAGCCGTTCTGCATCCAGCCCTCGATCGCGTCGGCGAGCTTCGCGGCATCGGCCGGGGCCATCTGCCAGTACTCGAAGAGGTTCGTGAGCGTCGTCACGTCGGCGCGCTTGAGCGGGATCTTCCCGCTCTCGTCCTGGAAGGAGACCTCGACCGTCCGCCCCTCGCTCGGCGCCCACCCGGCCCAGCCCAGCGGGTCGGCCCAGCCCTCGGCCGAGCTGTGGAGCCCGTTGTCGGCCTGACGGAAATCCTCGAGCACGGCGAGCGTCACCTCGAGGGCGGAGAAGGCCTCCTGCCTCAGGCGCTGGGCGTCCGCCTGCCGGACCTCGACCAGGAGGTCGCTGCCGGCTTTCTCGATGAAGGCCGTGAGCGCCATGGCCGTGAAGGCCAGGGAGACCAGGACCAGGACGATCACGGACGAGCGCAGCCGGGGGTCCTGCTGGGGAGTGTTCGCGGGTCTCACCATGGGTTGGGCAGTCCGTGGGCCACCACCGGCATGGAGACGATCGTCTCCCGGGTCATGTGCTCGTACGTGAAGGTGAGCCGGATCCGCTGCGGGGCGAGCGGGTTGCCGCTCGTGTCCGTGCGGAGCGCGGTCTCGGTCGTCCACTTGTTGAAGTCCGAGTCGAAGTAGTCGTAGGCCAGCGCCGAGACGAGCGGGGACACGAGCGTCTCGCGCGGGGGATCGTCGTTGAAATGGTTCTCAAGGTCGGAGTGCCAGAGCATGAACAGGCCCTTGTCCCGCCTGACCTCGAGCGAGCAGTACACCTCCGGGAGCGGGCTGCCGGGCCACCGGAGGATCCTGCCGCCCTCGAGCTGCATGTACGTGATCAGGTTCTCCTGCGCCCCGCCGGAGGGGGTCACGGGCTGGACCCCCACGGGGGTCGAGCTGGGCGCCGCCGCGGGAGGCAGCGAGGCGCGGACCATCTCGCGCTGGAGGAAGCGGGTGACGGCGCGCACGTGCTGGTCGAAGAGGCGGACGTCCGAGTTCTTCCCCCAGAGCTCGCTCATGGAGAAGATGAAGGTGTTCAGGCCCACCAGGACCAGGCCCGCGAGCGCCAGGGCGAGCACCACCTCGATCAGGCTGAAGCCGCGGCGTCTCACTGGGGCTGCTTTCCCTGGACGAGCGCGATCCGGGTGGCCGCGTTCTGCCTGAGCGTCGTCCGCTCGGTCGGGTCCGACCAGGTGGGCCGCATGAGCATGAACGTCTCCACGACCGTCCTCGGGCCCGAGGCCGAGGGGTCGCTGATGACGCAGGTGAAGGTGACCGTGAAGAGGTCCGTCGTCGTCGTGGGCTCGATCTCCGAGGTCCACTTCACGTGGCGGTCGCCGTCGTCGAACTCCGCCCCGGTCTGGGCCGTCTGGAGGTCCGCGATCGCCAGAAGCTGCGACCGGGCGAAGGAAACCTCCCCGTCGTTCTTGTTCGAGCGCTGGGCGGCCTCGTAGCTGTTCAGGACGTTCAGGTACGCCCCTCCCATGACGACGGCCGTGAGGCCGAAGATCATGAGGGCCACGAGGACCTCGATCAGCGTGAATCCCCTACGAGGTGCCATCGGTCTTCGGCAGCACGGGGGCGCAGGTCCAGGGGTCGATCGAGAGGAGGTGCGCTCCGGCGCCCGTCCGGATCTGGATCCGGAACGGCGTGCAGGTGCCATCGCTGTAGAAGGTCACGGAGGTGAGCGGCTCCGTCTCGACCAGGGTCCCGCCGATCAGGACCGAGGAGCTTGAATTCGACTCGGCCGGATGGAAGTCGATCACGAGATCGTCGGGTCCCGAGACCGGGACCGCGAGCGCCTTGCCCCCGTCGTTCAGGAGGAAGCCCCGGGCCTTCGGGTCGTAGGAGACGATCACGCTCTTCTGCTCCTCGAGCGCCTCCTTGCGCGCGGACGCGCACACCTTCCAGAACTGCTCGTCCGGGGAGGAGCCCTTCTCGGTAAGGAGCGCGGTGGACCCGCCGACGAAGATCCAGCTGAGGAGCCCGATCAGGGCGATGGCCAGCAGGATCTCGACAAGCGTGAATCCGCCCCGGTCACCAGTTCCCGATGTCGTCATCGGTTCCGTCCGTCTTGTCGGGGCCCTTCGACCAGAGGTCGTAGCCCTCCTTGTTGTGGGTGCCGGGATAGCGGTACAGGTAGGGTTCGCCCCAGGGGTCGAGGATCGGGACCTTGATGGATTCGTCGAGGTAGGGTCCGCGCCAGCGGTCGGTCTTTCCCGCAGGTGCGGTCTTCAGGACGGCGATCCCCTCCTCCGTGGAGGGATAGCTGCCCATGTGCAGGCGGTAGGTCACCAGCGGCGTCCGCATGCTCTGGGTGACAAAGAGCTTGGCGATATCGACTTGTGAGCCGCCGAAGAGCTTGCCGACGTTGGCGATCGTCAGGCCGGCAAGCAGCGTGATGATGGTGATGACCACCAGGATCTCGACGAGGGTGAAGGCCCGGTTCTTGGGGTTTTGGGAAAGGCGCATGACGCAGGGATGATTGCAAGTGTCCCCGCTGTTGTCGAGACGCTCCCCGGGGGCAAAAGGTTTCAGGATTTGCCATCTTCGCGGTGCGTCTGGTCAATAAACACGAAGTTCACCAGGAAGCTCAGACCCAGCACGCCGCCCAAAGTTCGAATATTCCGCATGGCCCCGACCACGGCCGAGAAGGGGCTGGCCGCGGGCTCGCGTACCCTTAGGAGCAGGAACGCCCCGCCGAGGGCGACCACGGGCTGGACCGCGAAGCAGAGGTGGTAGACCTGGATCGGGCTGCCCCACCCCGCCGGAGCGTTTGAGAGCACCCAGCCGCCCAGGACCGGAGCGATCGCCGCCACCAGCGAGGACACCGCCAGGTTGAACCCGATCGCGAGCTTCTTTGCCTCGTGGGGGATCAGGCGCAGGAGGATCATGAACTGCCCCAGGACAAAGCCGGCGCTCGTGGCGCCGATCCAGGTCCAGAGCGCGTAGAGGATCATCCGGTTGCCCGGGACAACCAGGCACCAGGCGAACATCGAGAGCTGCCAGAGGATGAGCGAGAAGACCATGACGGGCTTGTTGCCGTAGCGGTCGAGGAGCCGCCCCCAGGCCGGGAGCGAGAGCGCGCCGCCGACCTGGGAAAGGGCGGTCACGATCCCGACGTCGAGCGCCGAGAACCCGACGTGGTCGAACATGAAGACCGTGTAGAAGGGCCCGAAGCAGTTGGCGGCGAAGCTCCACACGGCGCCGAAGAGGACGAAGACCAGGAAGGACCTGGCGCCGAGGAGCACGTCCGCCTGGCCCCCGAAGGTGAGGCCCTCGGGCGGCGAGGGCCTGTGGGGCCGGGTCGGGCTTCGCCACTGCCACCGGAGCGAGAAGATCCTCAGGAAGGCCGAGCCGAAGATCACCGCCTGGAACGCCCGCACGCTGTAGCCCCCCTTGAAGAGGATCCAGCCCGAGGCGGTCAGGAAGACGACCGTCGAGAACTGAGTGAACTGGTTTCTCCGGCCGAAGAACTTGCCTCGGATGCGAGCCGGCACCCATTCCTCGATCCAGGTGCTCCAGGATATCCCGGCGACGGCGCCAAAGCAGCTCGAGATGAAGAACCACCCGAGGATCCAGAGCGCGGCCACCCCCGGCCTGTCCCGGGGGATGAAGGGCAGGATGAAGCCGAAGCAGGTCCAGCTCGCCAGGTGCAGGACGGCCGCCGTGACCGTCACCACCTTGGGCGGCTTCCAGCGCATGAGGAAGGGCGAGACGAAGATCTGGAGGAAGTTCCCGATGAAGGGGATGGAGCCCATGACGCCGATCGCGGTGGTCGAGAGCGGGAACGCCTGGGTGACGAGCGCCGAGAGGGCCATGCTGGCCGGCAGCGCCATCGTGACGATCGGCATGGCGACGATCCCCTCCTTGGTGCAGTTCGCCAGGCACACGCGGAGGTCCTCCTTGCGCCGGAGGGCAAGGGCGCGGCCGGGCGCGGGGGAGGGATCGGGTCGGAGGTCGGGCATGCCGGGCACGGAGGGGGATTTCAATCGGGGCGGGAATGCGGCTCCACGCTGATCGGGGGCGCCGTAGTGGGGGCCTCCCCGCCGCCCCCCCCTTTTCCGTTTACTTGACCCTAAGCATCACGACCCCGTGGGCGGGGACCGAACCCGTGTAGCCGTCCGAGGCCGCGAGGTCCGCGTGCGCCCAGAGGTCGCGCACGGCCGCGGGTTTTGCGGACAGGCCGGCCAGCGCCCACGCGAACGCAACCGGCTTCTCCCCGGCGCTCCGGTTAAAGAGGCCCACGGCGAGGCCGCCGTCCTGGAGCGGCTTGGTCCAGATCTCGATCCCGTCCTTCTCGGCAGCCCGGGTCGCCTCGCGCCCCAGGCCGTCCTGGTCGATCGCGATCACCTCGCGGTTCGTGAGGATTTCGCGGGTGTCGGCGGACATGGTCCTTAGATCATTGCCCGCCATGAGCGGGGCCGCGAGCAGGCACCAGAGGCTGAAATGCGTCCGGTACTCGGTCGGCGTCATGCCGCCGTTTCCGACCTCGAGCATGTCGGGGTCGTTCCAGTGGCCCGGGGCCGCATAGGGGGCCAGCCGGCCCTGGTTGAATCCGATGGCCTCCATGGAGCTCCAGGAGTCCGAGATGTCGCCCGTCGTCCGCCAGAGGTTGCCGCCGACCGAGGGTCCCCAGGTCCAGACGTCGCCCATCCCGTATTCGCAGAGGCTGAACACGATCGGCCGTCCGGAGGCCGCCAGCGCCTCGCCCATCTTCTGGTAGCCGGCCCGCAGCTCGGATTCCGGGTAGATGCGGCCCGCGCTGCACCAGTCATACTTCAGGTAGTCGATCCCCCAGGCGGCGTAGGTCCGGGCGTCCTGCTCCTCGTGCCCGTAGCTGCCGGGGTAGCCCCCGCAGGTGAGCGGGCCGGGCGAGGAGTAGATGCCGAGCTTCAGCCCCTTCGCGTGGACGTAGTCGGCGAGCGCCTTCATGTCCTTGAACTTCGTGTTGGGGACGATTGCGCCGTCCGCGTCGCGCCCCGCTTCCCACGTGTCGTCGATGTTGATGTAAACGTAGCCGGCCGCGGCCATGCCGGAGGCCACCATGGCGTCGGCCGTCTGGCGCACGACGTCCTCGTCCACGTGCTCGGCAAAATGGTTCCAGCTGTTCCACCCCATGGGCGGCGTCCGCGCGAGGCCGTTCGGCGGCAGGACCCTGAGCGCAGGAAGCGCAATCCGGGCCGGTGCCTTGAGCTCGTCCTGCGAGACCGGAACGGCCACGCCGTCGGACTTCGCCCCGCCGCCGTACTCGATTGCGACGTGCAGGTTTGCGCCCTCGGGGCGGACACGGAAGGCCCAGCCCCAGTCGATCTGGAACAGCGTCACGTCGCCCTCCGTGTGGGGCTTCTGGACCGGGATTTCTCCCGAGCCATTCGGATAGACTCCGCCCGTGAGGACCCCGTTCGCCTGGTGCAGGGAAAGGTAGGTGTGGAGCGTGACGCCCCAGGCCTTCGGCTCATCAAGCCGCCACACCCCGTTGAGCCCATCGGCCCGCGCGGCGGGGTTTGAGGCCAGGACGAGCGCCGCCAGGGGGAGCGCCGGAATGCAGAGGCGCCGAAGAAGTGCGAGGGGGGATATCATGGGGGTAAAAAAAGGGGGCGCCTCGCCGCAGGGGATTCCCGGCGAAGGCAGACGGACGCCGCCCCCCACTCTAGGGGCGGGCCTTGGCCATGCAAGGGCGACTGCTTGGGAAAAGGCGCCTTTAAAGCGCCCTATTTGGCCGGCGCGGGCGGCCGGGCGATCAGGTCCACGAACAGCGCGTCCAGGCGCTTCACGTCGATGTCCCAGACGACCGTCACGAGCGGCTCGCCGAGCCCGGGCCCGTTGCCCTTCATCCAGCTGAGCGTCGCCCCGTAGTTGGCACCCTTGTCCAGGTCGAAGTCCATCGAGAGCTCCTCGCTGCGGGTGACGAGCGTCGGGTCGAGCCAGATGCCGGTGGCGACCTCGTCCCAGAGCGGGTAGCTGAGCATCGGGTACTTGGCCACGTAGGCGGCAGCGGGGGTCTTAAGGGCCTTGGCCGCATCCACGAGCTCCTGCGTCATCTCGGTCTGCGTGGTCGCGTCCAGCGGGATCACCGTGATCTTCGGCCACGGGGCGTGCAGCGCCATGACCGCCGCCTCGGGGTCGAAGCGGATGTTGAACTCCTCCCTCGGGTTGTAGATGTACTCCAGCGCGAACATGTTCTTCTTCGGGTACTGCGGGCTGAAGCTGCCGGCCATGGCGACGAGCTCTTTCGCATTCGAGGCGAACTGGGGGTCGAGCGCGCAGGCGATCGCCACGTTCGTGAAGGGCCCCATGGCGAGAATCGTCACCTGTCCCGGGAATTCCCGGACCTTGCGCACCATGAATGCGGCCGCGTTTTCGCCGAGGGGCTGCGTCGTGGGATCGCCCTCCGGGAGCGGCGGGACCACGTCAGGGCCGTGGTAGGCTATCCGCCCGGGCGCGTTGTCGTACGACGGCCACTCCTCCATCCAGCAGCCCTTGTAGGGGATCTTCCCGTAGATCGTCTCCCAGCGCTTGGTCGCGGCCTGCGTGTTCACGAGCGGCACGGTCGCCCCGGGCACGACCGGGATGTCGGTCCGGCCGATCAGCTCGAGCATCCGGAGCGTGTGGGCCACGTTCTCCTTCTCCCACCCGTCGCCGGAGATGATCGTGATCCCGAGCACCTCGACGTCGGGGGCCTGGACCGCCATCAGGATCGCCTGCATGTTGCTGCCGCCTGGGCCGTAGGCGTCCTGGTCGATGATGATCTTCCGCTTGGCCGGCGCCGCAAGGAGGGCGGTGGCGGCAAGCGGCAGAAGGAGGGCCAGGGCGAGGCGGCGGGGACTTAAGGAGAGGTTCATGGATTCGCGGCCCCGAACCCTAAGCTTAAACCGGGCCTAAAGGTCAAGGTATGCGGTTGCCGAGTGGGCATATTCCCTGCTCCCTATGCACCTCATGGACCCCCTCAAGACCCTTGCGCGCCTGTTTCTGCTCCTGTCCGTGGGCCTGATCCCTGCCGCCGCGGGGACGCAGCCCGACTTCAACTCCCACGAGGCGCATCCCGACGGCAGCCTGACGGTCCGTTATTTTGCGCCGACCGCGCAGGCGGTCACGGTGAACCTCGACTACAACCCCCATGGCGCGGCCCTTGTGAAGGATGCGGACGGGGTCTGGGCCTACACGACCGGGCCGCTGCCGCCGGCGCTCCACATGTACGGGTTCGCGGTCGATGGCGTCGCGGTGTTCGACCCCCTGAACCCGGACATAGATCCCAGCTTTTTCTACCGGACCAACACCGTGTGGGTGCGGGGCCCCGCGCCAAAACCCTGGGACGTGGCCGACGTGCCCCACGGCGTCGTGCACCACCATGCGTACCGCTCCTCCGTCATGGTCGGGCTGAAGGACGGGGTCGAGGACTACTACGTCTACACGCCCCCGGGCTATGAGCCCGCGTCGTCGACGCCCTACCCCGTCCTCTACCTGCTCCACGGGTGGGCCGGGGGCGCCAACGCTTGGCTCGCGGACGGCCAGGCGCAGGTGATCCTGGACAACCTGATCGCCCAGGGCCGGGCCCGGCCCATGATCGTCGTGATGCCCCAGGGCTACGGCGACATGAGCTTCGTCACGAGCGGATTCAAGGTCTGGAGCGACGAGGCCGCCATCGGACGCAACCTGGGGCTCTACAGCCAGGCGCTCCTGACCGAGATCCTCCCGCAGGTGGAGGCCGGCTACCGGGCTTCCCGCGATCCGCATGACCGGGCGATCGCCGGGCTCTCGATGGGCGGTGGGCAGAGCCTCGTGATCGGCCTCAGCCACCCGGAGGTCTTCGCGTGGGTCGGGGGCTTCAGCTCGGCCGTGGTCTACAATGACTTTGCAAGCGTCCTCCCGAAGCTCGGCCAGAAGGACGCGGCCCTGCCCGGGCTCATCTGGATCGCCTGCGGCACGGAGGATGACCTGATCGCGTCGAACCGCCATTTTGTAGCCTGGCTCAGGAGCAAGGGCGCGAAGCCCACGTTTGCCGAGATCCCCGGCATCCACAATTGGCCGGTCTGGCGCGACAATCTGATCCAATTCGCGCCGCTCCTGTTCCGGCCCGCGGCGGCGCGGTAGCCGTCAGCAGGGGTAAGATCGCCTCGGGAAGGAAAAACGGCCGCTCGGTCGTGCCCCCCATTCATGTCCCGATCCGCCTCACCCTCGTCGCGGCGGACCAGGCTCCGCGGACCGGTCGCCCTTCTAGGGGGTGTTCACCCCACAGACCAAACCGGGCCTTCCCGGTACATTGCCGCGCCCTCACAGGCGACCGGCGTCCCGTGGCTGCCTGGCTTGCATGGGGCAAGCCCGGTGCCAGCAGTCGCGACACGGAACCTTCCCTCCCACCCGCCCAAGAACATGAACGACCGAATCGCCTCGCTGCTAAGCCAGATCCAACAGCTTGAAAGGGACCTGGTCGAGGAGACCCAGAAGAAGGAGGCGGATTTTTGCTACAAGGTTAAGGAGCGGAAGGTTCAGTTCACCCAGGCCGCGCGGGAGGGCCACAGGAAGCTCCGCACGGGCTTCCACCACTACCTCCTCCACTCAAGGTTCCTGGTCGTGATCACCTCGCCGGCCATCTGGATGTGCGCGATACCCATTTTCCTCTGTGACGTGGTGGGCTCCGCCTACCAGGCCATATGCTTCCCGATCTATGGGATACCCAAGGTCCGGAGGCGGGACTACCTGGCCTTCGACCGCCACAACCTCGACTATCTCAACCTCGCCGAGAAGTTCAACTGCGACTACTGCGCCTATGTGAACGGCATCCTGGCCTATTTCACCGAGATCGCCGCCCGAACCGAGCAGCACTGGTGCCCGATCAAGCACGCGCAGTGCGCGAAGTGCGCCCACAGCCGGTACAAGAAGTTCCTCGATTTCGGAGACGCGGAGAGTTACCGCACGAAGGTGGAGGAGATCCGCCGTTCCTACGGCGATATAGACCCGGCCGCGGATGCGCCCTCAAAGGCCGCCGGGGAAAAAGACGGCGGCCGCACGTAGCGCGCCCATAGGGCGCCGATCCGACCGCTCCGGGCTCTCTCCCGGTGACGGGCCCGGTCAGGACCTGGGTGGCACCTTCTGCATCTTGGCGATCAGCTTCTCGGCGTCCTGAAGCTTCCCCTGCAGGTCGGAAGTCGTCGCCACGGCCTGCGCCAGTTGAGTCTGGCTCTGCGCCAGGTCGGACCTGGCCTTGTTCAACTGCGCCTGGACGACGGCAGTCTGCGCCTGGGCAATCTCCACCTCGCCCTGGTGCTTAATCGAGGCCACCTTGGCGTCCTCCATCTGGGTCTGGAAGTCGGTCGAGATCGCGCGGGCCTTTTCGAGGTCGGCCTGGAGGATAACGTCGTCCGCCTTCAGCTTGTCAAAATCAGCCTGATGCTGGGCGGTTTCGGCCTTCGCCTCGTCGACGCGGCGCTGAGAACGGGCTATGCCCGTCTTGTCCAAGGCGATTTGCGTTTGGAGCACGACGACGGCGGCCTGGGCTTGGTCCAGGCGATTCTGGGACTGGACGATCGCCTTGTCCCGATCGCCGAGCAGGCTCCACAGGAGGACCGCCGCCACCAAAAGGAAGGCTGCAATGGCCCCGAGAGTGATCGCCAGGACAGGCGTCTTTGCCGGGACGGGTTCCTGGCGGGCAGGAGTGTCGGGACGCGCCGCAGCAGGTGCCGGACTCGCCGCTGCGGGGGCGGGAGTCGAGGTGGGCGGGATCGTCTTGGCGGGGCTAGGACTGCTGGGAATAGGTGCGTCAGGCATGGCGCCGCAAACCTACTCCTACTCGACCGGCGGAGATATGGGGTATTACCCGCCAGGGAGGCGTTGCCCGTTGCGGCGACTTAAGGAGGAAAAGAGGGAGCGTTTCCGGGACCCCGCGCGCGTGCCGCGCCTAGGGCGGCCCGGTCAATGAAGACCCAAACCGCCTAGATCCGGTCGGGAAGGTCGCCCGCCACCCAGCGTCGCGCCAATTCCGAGACCTGCTCAAGCGACGGCGACAGGCCGCTGCGCACAAAATAGCCGCTGGTAAGGGCGCCGATCAGCACCATTCCCAGCTCGTCCTCCCCCCGAAGGGCAGCGCCGAGGGCACCCGCTCCGAAATGGTCCCCGGCCCCGGTCGAAATCAGGGGCTGACTGCAAAACGGACCGGGAACGTAGACGGAGGCCTCGGCTCCCGCGCATGCCGCCCCGTCATTCGGATGCACGATCACCCAGTCCACGTCGAGGTGCCGCCTGAGCTCAACGGTGAGATCGAGCACGTCATGCGGGGCCTTCCTGCCGTGATACGCGCACCCGAAAAGGTCGGCCATCTGCCAGGCCTCCTTCAGATTGAAGCTGAGCAGGGTGCGGCACTGGGCGGTGATTTTCCCCACGATCGAAACGAGTTCCCTCCTGTCCTCCTCAGGCCGCTGCTCGAACTCGGCCAGGTCCATGAAGAAGAGGACTTGCTTTGCGGGAACGGAGAGCTCGCGCAGCCGCACCGCCAGGTTCTCCCACACGGCGCCCACGTTCACGAGCTTGCCCCAGTTCACCGCGGCGATGAACCCGCTCTGCAGCAGGAGCTCGTCCAGGTTGCGCACCCCCACCCGCTCCTGCACCCGCGCCCAGGTGATCTGCGAGCAGGCCCTCAGGTCCGAAAGCATGATCTTGCCGTCGTTGAATTCCAGGCAGTCGCTGTGCGCCGGCTCGGCGAGCGTGTAGATCCGCTTCACCTTGTGCGCGAGGGCGCGCTGGAAGATCGGCTGCACGTCGGGGTCTCCGAGCGCGCCGATATAGGTGATCTCGGCCCTGCCACTGAGCAGGTCGTGGAGCGCACCGGCCAGCAGGGGCCCGTTGCCCCCAAACTTGTCGCTCTCATGATGGACCGGATACGAGGTCGAGATTCCCGCTGCGGCGCTCGCACTCCGGCCGAACTCAAGCAGGGTGTCGGGCCGCGTGACACGAATGAACGTGTCGACGAACCCGTCAAACCCGCAAATGCCGCTGACCGCGGCCGTGGGGGTGCGCAGCAGGCGCTGCTGCAGGTCTGCAATCGGGGCGGCAAGCTCCTCAACTCGGGCATACAGGCGCTGGGATGACATAGGGAAAAGGGGTTGGGGTTTCAGCAGGCGCGGGCCCCGGGGTGGCGGCAGCCTTGGCCGAGCGCCCCTATTCTCAGCCCGGGCTGAAGGCCGTCAAGCATCCGGCTTTCCCGCACGCTGGGCCGCCCCAGGTGTGCCTTTGCCCCCGTGACGAACTCGCTTTAAAAAAATACCTCCGCCCGCCGAACCCCTTCCCGCCCTCCTAGAAAACGAGCGGCAGAGGGCCCGTCCCGATAACGGCCGCTGCGTTTCGCTAGAACCCCGGGGAAAGGGGCGGCCGGCGCCCTTTCAAAGCGAAGTGGTCACCCCGCTGGCTGAGCTCGGGAAAAGCTCCTCCAACTCCGCCATGACGTCGTCACTGTGCATATCCATGCGTGAAAGCGGATTGCTGCGGGCAAAGCTTGCCCACTTCACGCGCAGCTCGCGGGAGATGAATTGGAGCTGACGCTCCGCCTCATGCCATATTGGAATGTCCATGCCCTCGGGGCATCCCCGCTGCCTCCATAAGACCTCGGCTTCCGCCGCGATCTCCTCATGGGTGGGGAGCATCCGCGGGGGCGTTTGCTGTTTTGGCGATGCCTTGGGCGCCTTGGCCTTCATGTTGTTTTTCATGTTATTGGATCTAAGGTAGGGGACGTGTTCGTGAGTATGACCTTTAGGGCTCGATCCCTCCCGGCGTTGCCGAAGGTGTCGTAGGCCTTGACGATGTCATCGAAGGCAAAATGGTGGGTGATGAGCTGGGCCGGCTTAAGCCGCCCTGCCATGACGGTGCGCAGGAGAAGCGGGGTGGTGACGGCGTCCACCAGGCGGGTCGTGATGGTCACGTTCTTGGCCCATAGTGTTTCCAGATGAAGGCTCGCGCTCGCGCCGTGCACCCCGATGTTCGCGATGTGGCCGCCGGCGCCCACAATCTCCTCGCAGAGCCCGAAGGTCGCCGCCGCTCCCACCGCCTCGATGGCGACGTCGACGCCATTGCCGGAGGTCATGGCCATGATTTTCTCGGCGGCATTGCCGTCGGCGCTGCTGACCACATCGGTGGCCCCAAACTGCCGGGCGACCTCCAGGCGATTGTCATCCAGGTCGACGACGATGATCTTCGCCGGCGCGAAGAAGAGTGAGGTGAGGAGCGCCGACAGGCCCACGGGGCCCGCACCGACGATCGCCACGGTGTCGCCGGGCTCCACGCATCCCTTCAGGACCCCGCACTCGAAGCCCGTGGGGAGGATGTCGCTCAGCATGACCATCGCATCCTCATCCGCGCCCTCGGGGATGGGGTAGAGGCTCGAATCCGCGAAGGGGATCCTGACAAACTCAGCCTGCGTCCCGTCGACCGTGTTCCCCAGGATCCAGCCGCCGTGCTCGCAGTGCGAGGGCATGCCTCGCCTGCAGTTCTCGCACCGTCCGCAGGAGGTGATGCACGAGATGATCACGCGGTCGCCCTTTTTAAATTGGCTGACGCCCGGGCCGGCCTGGTCGACGACCCCTATGCCTTCATGACCCAGCACCCGGCCCGCGCCCACGGTGGGAAGGTCTCCCTTCAAGATATGAAGGTCGGTGCCGCAGATGGTGGTCTTGGTCAATCGCACCACGGCGTCCGTCGCTTCCTTGATCACGGGCTTCGGTACCTCCTCAAGTTTCTTGAGCCCGGGGCCGCGATAGACGAGTGCCTTCATGACGATCTAGGAGGAGACGGCTTAGCGGAGGCAGGTGGGCGGTGGGGCCGCCCGAGGGGACCACCACCGACTTGCGCCACACCTTGCGGGAGCCCGCGGGCCTACCATGGCCTCGCGGGAAATCCCAACCCAGTGCGGACTCGCGCCTCTCTAGTTCCAGTAGCCTTCGTAGAACCGATAGGCATTGCCCTGCTGCTCCCAGCGCGGGGCGACCCAAACCGAACCGGATCCCGGGGGCAGCGCCCAATGACCCGACATCCACTGGTACTGTTCGCTGCGCCAGGTCCAGTATCCAGGGATCCACACGTAATCGGACGAGGGCTGGGCCAAGATGACCTCCTGCTGCAATGCCGGGGGGGCCTGGGTCACGACAACCGTGCTCACGGCGGGCGTGGCGGCCGTCGTCACATAGCCGGGATTCCCGACAACGACAGCGGGGGTGTTGACCACGGTCGTCGTCGTGACCGCCCGGTTGGGAGCGGGGGGAGGCGGCGCGGAGACCACGTGGGATTCAGGCTCGGACGCGCAGCCACCGAAAAAAAGGCCGAGGGCGCCGCAGCACAGAGAGACTGAGGCAAGCTGGCGAAGCGAGCGGGCGGTCAATGCCGGCGCCGCCATGTCTACGATGTATTTTCTCATGGACCGACAATAGATCAGCCGGAGCGCGTATTCTATGGGGTCTACAACCCAAAAACAGGAAAGGGGCCCGAGAGGATGCGTCGCCGTCACCCCGGCAAGGGCCCTCCTTCCTACGGGCCCCGGGGGGAGGGGCGCAACGCCCCGATGCGGCGAACCCGAGGGACGGGTAACACCCCATTCCCGCTGGGGTAAATCCCATGATAGATTTGGGCGCCGAAGTAATCGGAAGCCAATCCACGAGATCACCTCGCGGTCACCGTCCCGAAGCAAACCATGCAAACCACCTCGCTCCTCAGGGCGGCGGCAATCCTCGCCCTCACCGCCCTCCTCGGCACGGCCTCCCAGACCCGCGCCGACACGTTCCCGGCCCTCAACACGCCTGCCTCAGGCGAGTCCCATCCCGGCAAGCCGGTCTGGGCGGAGCTCTTCACTTCCGATTCCACAGCCGCCACCCGGTTCTATTCCGGGGTATTTGGATGGACCGTCACCACGGTCGACCAGCACGGCGTCGCCTATATCGTGTTCAGCAATGGGGGCCGCCCCATCGCAGGACTCCGGCAGCGCTCCAAGGAATCGGCCGGACACACCTCACGCTGGATCAGCTACCTCGCGGTTGCGGACATAGACGCGACGCTCAAGAGCATCCAGAAATCCGGCGGCGAGGTGCGCGCCCCCGCCCGCAAATTCCCATTGCTCGGGTCGATGGCCATTGCCACCGACAACGAGGGATCCCCTTTCGGCATCATCCAGTCCAGCTCCGGGGAAACGGCCGACACCGAGCCGACGCCGGGCGACTGGAATTGGTTCCATCTCTTTGTAAAGAGCCCCAAGGCCGCCTCAGGGTTCTATAGCCAGGTCTTCACCTACACCGTGGCGCCCGACGCACGCACCGGGAGCGGGAGCGAACTCCTGCTCTCGAGCGGCGGCGTCAACCGGGCCGGCGTTTCCACGCTGCCCGCCCGCGAAGATGCGAGGCCGGGATGGCTCGGCATTGTCCGCGTCGCGAAGCTCGACGATGCGCTCGGCAAGGTCGCCGCCCTCGGAGGGGAAGTCATGGTGCCTCCTCACGAATCCGCCTACGGGAGCCGCTTTGCAGTCATCGCCGATCCCTCCGGTGGGACCGTCGGCGTGGTGGAGTACACCAACAACCTCAACCCGGCCAACCGCCCATGAAAAACATCACCAAGCTCCTCCTCCTCACCTTGGTCGCATCGGGCCTTCAGTTCGGTCTCACGGGCTGTGTCGCCGACGTCGGAGTCGGAGGCGGCTACTATGACCGCGGCCCATGGTACCATGATGGCCCCTGGATGGACGGCGGCCGCTGGGGCGGCGGGCCGCGCGGCGGCGTCGGCATCGACATCCATCCTCCCGGACGGCGTTAGTCCCGCCAGGCCCGGGGCGCGCCGGACCCGTCCGCTCGCCTCGGCCCCGGGGACACAGGGCCCAACGGGAATAGAATCTACCCAGTTCCACCCCGAATCATGAACTTCACCACATCCCTCTCGGGTTCACACCTTCGCGTCTACGAACGGATCTTCCAGCACCCGATCTCCCACGATCTGGGCTGGCACGATGTCCTCACGGTTCTCAGGGAGTTGGGGACGGTTGAGGAGGAGCCAAACGGAAACGTGAAGGCGACGATCAACGGCCACGTGCAGGTCATTCGCCCCCACAAGACCAAGGATGTCGCCGATACCGAGGAGGTCATGCTCCTGCGCCGCTTCCTTACCGAGGCGCAAACCCTGCCGGACGTGGCGCCGCATGCCGCCGACTACCTGCTTGTGATCGACCACCGTGAGGCCCGGCTCTTCCGCTCGGAGCTGCACGGCGCGGTCCCGGAGATGCACCTCCCCCACGAGCCCGATGACTATTTCCGGCACGCTCACCATTCAAGGCAGTTCACCAGGGGCCAGGAAAAACCCGACCCGAACAGCTTCTTCGGACCCATCGCCGGCGCGCTTCGTGGCGCCAGGCGGATCGTTGTGTTCGGCACCGGCACCGGCACAAGCAGCGAGATGGAGCAGTTTGTCGGATGGCTGAAGACCCACCATGCGGAACTTTCGAAGCGCGTCGCGGGCTCGCTGGTCGTCGACGAGCACCATCTCACGGAGGGCCAGCTGCTCGCGAAGGCGCGCGACTTCCTAAAGAAGACCCCGGTCCTGGTCGCCTGAGAAAAGCGGGCCTGTGTCCACCCGGGCCAGCGCCCGGACGCGGCTCCGTACCATACACCCACCCGTCAGGGGCGCCGGGGCAACCTACCCTAGGCTTTCTGGCTCCCAAACATGGATGCCAGAAAGAGAAGCAGAAAGACGCCGCAGAAAACCTTCGTGATCGTGGCCGCGACCCCGGAAATGAGGCCGAAGCCGGAGACTCCCGCAATGGCTGCGATGATCAGGAAGCTGATGGCGTAGGCGCGCACGAGGGCTCGCGGGTTAGGTCGACTTCGAGCCCCGCATGAGGCCGGCAAGGCCTACAAGCGAGGCGGCGATGCCGCCCACCAGGAGCCAGATGGTCCTGTCGGTCGGCGCACCCGTGAAGAAGCGCGAGACGCCCGAGCCCGCCGAGTTGGAGGCTCCGGCGCCGAAGACGATGAGCATGATGCCCCCCACCAGGAGGGCGATCGAGACGGCCTTGTTCATGGGATCAGGACTGCGAGGCCTCTTCCTCGTCGGTCTCAAGCTGGGCCCTGAGCATCCATGCCGCCTTCTCGTGGCGCTGCATCAATCCGATCAGGAAATCCGCGGTGCCCGTGTCGCCGAAACGCGAGAGGCAAGCCTCGCTGTCGGAACGAAGCTGAATAGCCAGGTCCTCATGCAGGGCGAGCAGCTCCGAAATCATGTGCTCGCCGGAGATGCCCATCCCCGGGTCCGCCGAACATCTAGCGGCCTTGGAGAGTGCCGCCCAGTTGCCCTGCGCGCCGACCCCGATTGAGCGGGCCCTCTCGGCGACGTCGTCGATCAGCGCGGCGAGCTGCTCGTACTGCGTTTCAAACTGGAGATGCAGGCTCCGGAAGTCCGGGCCGGTGACGTTCCAGTGATAATCGCGCGTGGTCGCGTAGAGGACGCTCTCGTCGGCAAGCAGCAGATTTAGGATCTGCCCCACCTCGAGACGCGCATCATCGCTCAGGCCAATGTTCGTTTTCATATAAAATACGAATGCGGCCGGCTAAAGCCGGCCGCGTTCGTTGGATTAGTTTTGCTCTTCTTGTTTATGGGTGAACCCGTCGGGGGTTCAGAGCTTGACGGTCATGTCGTTGACCACCGACTTCACGCCCCGGGTGTCCTGGGCGAGCTTGGTCACGAGCGACTTCTCGGCATCAGAGCTGGCGACGCCGCTGATCCTCACGACGGAGTCCTCGGTGACGACCTTGGTCGTGACGGCGCTCGTCGCACGGTGGCTAAGGAGCGCATACTTGACCTGCGAGGTGATCGAGGCGTCATCGACAACCTCGGAAACCGTGGAGCTGCCCGCGGCCGGCGCCTGAATGACGATGTCGTTCTTAACCGTCTTAACGTTGTCGATCTCCTTGGCGTAGATCCCTGTGAGATCCTTCTGCGCGACGTTGTCGGCGGTACCCGTCAGAGTCACTACCCCATCCTTCACGTCCACCTTCGTGCTGGTTGCGCTTACGTTTGCCTTCACGAGAAGCTCGCCGCGAATCTTCAGGGCGATCCATTCGTCGGAATGCTCGGCAGCCTGCTGCGTCACCATGATCTGGTTGTCGACCCTAATGACCCCGGGGAGGTTCTCCACGGTGTCCTCTGCGAGAGCCTTGTCATCCTTGTCCAGCACCGTGCCGCTCAGGGTGACGACGCCGTCGTCGGATTTGACGCTCACGCGGCCCTCGAGGACCGTGCGGTAATTGTAGGATGCCTTGGCCGCGTCCTCGATCTTGCTGTCGGTCGAGGAGGCAAATAGCGCGACCGGTAGGGTCGCGGTGAGTATGAGTGCGAGGCGGGTATATTTATTCATTTTCGATAATCTCTGTTGGGAGAGGTTTGTGGTCCGGGCCACCGGCAGACGTCCGGGTTTCTTCGTCAGGAGAGGATTCCCCCGACCCTATGGTCGCCGCTTGCGGCTTTCTTGAGCTCACTGGAGGCGAGCTCTCGTGTCGGTGTGTGTACAGCGGCCATGGGGACAAACTTACAGGAGCGTGCTCCCGGTCGCCATGGGGTGTTCTGCGCATAGGGCGCCGACCCCGGTTTGCCGGATAGCACTTCACCCCATTTCGCCCGCGGCCCCGCCCCTGTACTGTTTCACCATTATGGTAGCCACAACTTCAGAATACTCCGCACTCGGCCAGACGATGGACACCTCCGGCGCGCGCGCTGGATCCGGCGGCGCCTCGCCCCTGTCAGACGCCACGGACAAGGAGCTGGTGGCGCAATTCCTTTCCGGGGACGAGGATGCGTTTGCCGAGATCGCCCACCGCTACCGGGCGAAGATGCACTCGGTGGCCTACTGCCATCTGCGCAATCACTCGGACGCCGAGGAAATCGCGCAGGACACCCTCATACGCGCCCATCGGGGTCTTGCCCGCTTCCGGGGCGATTCCTCGCTGGCGACCTGGCTGCACAGCATCGCGTTCAACCTGTCCCGCAACCGCCACATGTATAATTACCGGCGGCGGCGCCATGACACGCTCTCGCTCAACTGCCCCTGCGGCGAGGAGAGCCAGGAGACGTTCGGTGACATGATTGCCAGCCAGGCACCCAACCCGTCCCGTTCGGCTGCGGTCTGCGAGTTCACGGACGCCGTTGAGGGCTGCATGGACATGCTCGTCTCGAGCCAGCGCGAGGTCCTGATGATGCGCAACGGACTCAGCCGCTCCTACAAGGAGATCGCCAGCGAGCTCGGACTGAAGGTGGGGACCGTGAAGAGCCGGGTCGCCCGCGCGCGGGAGACCCTTCGCACCCATATCGCTGAAGTGTATCCGGATATCGACTCCAAGGCCACCGGGGCCGGCTGGTTCGAGACCGTACGGGCGCAGGGCTGCATCGCCATCGCGAGCGCCTGAGCGCACAAGCGTTGCGCCGGGACGAGGTCTCCCGGTCAGACGATCGTCAGCTGGACGCTGCTCTCGATTATCCCCCGGGCTATCGCGTAGCGCGTAAGGCCCGCGGTATCGTGGATGTTGAGCTTGTCCATCAGGTGCTGCCTGTGCTTCTCGACGGTCTTGATGCTTATCTTCAGGCTCGACGCCACCTGCTTGTTGGCCTGGCCTTCCGCGACCAGCTGGATGACCTCGAGCTCGCGCGACGTGAGCCCGGTGGCCTTCTTCACCATGAGCCCCCCCACCTTTTCCGGCGGATAATAATTGTCGCGCACGCGCTTGGCGACCTGCGGGCTGTAGAAGGTATTGCCCGCCATCACCTCGTGGATCGCCTTTGCAAGAATCTGCGCCGACGTCTGCTTGATCAGGAAGCCGACCGCGCCGACGGCGACGACCCGGTCGATGTAGGCATCGTCGCTGTGCGCCGAGAGAATAAGGACCTTGGTATGGGGAAGCGCGTCCATCACCTGCTTGGTGGCCTCCAGGCCGTTCAACAGGGGCATCGCGATATCCATCACGACCACGTCGGGCCGCAGCGCGATCGCCATCTCCACGGCCTCGCGGCCGTTGCGGGCCTCGCCCACGATCTCGATGCCGCCGTCGGCCAGCAACAGGGATCGAAGGCCCTCCCGTACTATGGTGTGATCGTCGGCCAGAAGGGTTTTTATAAGCGTCATGGGTTTAAGGGGTCAGGCTGTGTTTGAAGGGCAGAAGTGCAGAAATGATTGTGCCGCGCCCTTTGACGGATTCCACCGAGAAGGTCCCTCCGACCATCTCGACCCGCTCGCGCATGCCAATGAGGCCCAGGCGCTTGTTCCTGCGGGAGTCAAGGACACGCTCAGCGTCGAACGCCCTTCCGTCATCCCTAATCTCCATGAGGACCGCGTCGGGCAGCCTCTTGATCGCCACACTCGCCGTGCTCGCCTTGGCGTGCTGCGATATGTTCACGAGCGCCGCCTGCGCCACCCGGTAGAGCACCGTGCGCTTGTCGTTGCTCATGTGCTCGACCCCGACGAACGTGGTGAACCCGACCTTCAGCCCCGTCCGCTTGTTGAAGGCCTTCAGGTAGGCGTGCAGCGCGGGGATCAGCCCCAGGTCGTCCAGGAGCGTGGGGCGAAGGTCGCGGGCGAATTGGTGGACGATGTCGACCGACTTCTCGACGAGGCGTTGGGTGGAGTCGATGTGCCTGGCGATGCTCTTTCGGCTGTCCCCCGACTCGAGCTTGAGCGAGGCCAGATGCACGTTGATACCCGTCAAGGTCTGCACGATCTCGTCGTGGAGCTCGCGGCTGATCTCCTTGCGCTCCTCCTCCTGCGCCATGAGCACCTGATGGGACAGGTGCCTGAGCTGGCGCTGCATCTGGCGCGCCTCGGTGAGCAGCGTCCGGTAGTTCCTCTCGCTGGCCCTGAGCGTCTTCTCAACGAGCCTTCGCTGCGTGACCTCCAGCGTCAGCTGCCTGTTCGCAGCTGTCAGGTCCGTCGAGCGCTGCCGAAGCGCCGTGTTGGCCAGCTTGAGCTCGGAAACCGTCTTCACCATCTCGGTGCGCGTCCTCTCGATCGGCGCAAGCACGGCTAGAAAGAATGTGGCCGCGCGCTCCGTGGAGACGTCCCGGGAGGCCTCTGCGACCGTGGGCATGAGGGCGAGGAGCGCCTCGCCGTGCATGTAGGCCAGGTCCACAGTCTCCAGGCCTTCCGCCAGCGCGGCCCGCCCGATCTCCTCGGCACGCTGCGCCGACCGCTTCGTGATCCCACGCATGCCGCTGCGAAGCGCCGATTGATACCTTCCCGTCAGATTATGGGTCTTTTGCTTCAACGGTTAATTATAGGCTCAAGGCGCGGGGATATACAGGGAATTCGCCCGCGGTTCCGGGGGCAGGAGCACGTGCATTAGGAGCTCAATGGCTAAAGTCTCACAGCTTCGGATCACCGTCGATGGGGTGAGTACCCCACCTTGACAACGCACGTGCCGAACGCGCGTTGGAATGGGGTCTTGGAGGGTCCCTTTTCTTGCCCGGACTCGGGGTGTCATGTGGGGGGTTTAACCCATGGACCGGCGTTGCCTCATGAACTATCATCTCAACATGAAAACCTGCTCCATGGGGCGCTTGGTCCTCGCGCTCGGATTTGTTGCCCTGTCCGCGCTCGTGGGGGTCTCCCGTGCGCCCGCCCAGACCGCCCCGATATCCGGTTCGGACGGGGATACGGCCCCACCTTGGGCCCAGATCAGGAACGACACCTACGCGCAGCGCGCGCACTTCTCGGAGGGCGTCTCGCGCCTCTCCAACAGGCTCGACAGACAGATTGGACTGCTCAAGGCCAAGCGCGCCACAATGACAACGGACACCAAGGACTGGGACTTTGCCATGAAGGAGGTCATGGAGGCGCGGTCCTATCTGAGCAGCCGGATGGACGAGCTTTCAAAGACCACAACCGAGGAGACGTGGAACGCCGCGAAGGACCATATAGGGGAGGCGTGGAAGCGCTCGCAGCTTGCCGTGGACAAGATGAACGCGACGATCACGTCATAACGAATCAACCCCCATGGACCGAAAAAAGAGATTTGCGATAAAGGTCGCGAAGAAAACCTGGGCCTCCGAGCTTCCCATCGTGGTCGTGCACATTCCATGGGACCAGTTTCAGGCGCCGGGCGGCCCGGCCGCGTACGCGCTGCTGATCGAGGGGACGGGTTCGATAGCCGTCGTGGTTTCAAAGCCTGCCGGCGGGACATGGTCCAGCTCGACGAAGATCGAGAAGGCGTGGGCCACGATTAGCGAGGCGACCCCGCTGGATTCGCTTGAGTGGCATACGATGCCCATCGAGTCGGATCATTATCCCTGGGAGCTTTTCCAGCGCTAGCGCGCGTGCGCTTCCCGTGCAGGGGAGCCTTGGGCTGAACGGCAGGGCTCTTCCGGATTCTCCTCCTGCCCGTAAACGGCAGCCAGGGCGGAGGCCCCCGGCTGCCGTCTCCTGGGCCGAGTCTGCCCCTAGAGCTTGATGCTGAAGCTCGTGATGATCTCGTAATTGGCGAAGAAGGCGTCGCCGTGCTGGTACTTGCCCGTCAGCACCGTGTCCTCCTGGTCCGCAAGGCTCTGCGTGCGGTCGTGCAGGATTGAGAACGGGACATAGAGCCTCAGGGAGAGGTTGCGGTGCTTCCACGTCACGCCCGGCTCCCAGTCGATCGAGTAGCCCGGCCGCCGAAAGCCCGCGCTGTCGCCGAACCAGTTCTTCACCGGCACGCCTTCCATGCGCAGGCCAAAGCTTCCCGAGACGCCCGCCTTGGGAAACAGCTGGTATTCGAATCCGGCCCGGTAGAGATAGCTGTCCGTGATCCCCGTTATGGCCTCATAGGGGTTGGAACGGTACGTGGGAACGCCGTTGGTGTTCTGGAAGGGGATGCACGTGTAGGTGGCGCTCAGGTAGGCATCGAGCTCAGGTACCACGACCTGGTGATAGGCGTACAGGTCGAGGATGACGCCCCATCCGCCGGTGCCCGGCTGGATCGACTGGTCGACCGGCTTCTCTGTGGCCGTGTACACCTGCGTCTTGCTGTTGTAGGAGAGGAAGGTGCCCATGGCATCGTCGTTGCCGGTGGGCATGGATAGCCCAAGGCCCAGCAGGATATTGCCCTTGGGGTGCTGCCGGGGATCGAGGACCCAGGCGTTCCCCTCGACCGAGGCGTCGCCGATGCCGACCGAGTCGGTGTGGAAACGCAGGGTGTTGGTGACCTGCGAACGGTCGTTGACCACAAACGGGAGGGTGGCCGTGACACTCCAGCGCGGGTCGAGGATGTAGGTCAGGCCGACGTCCGTGAAATCCGACTTGTTGAAAACGCCCGTCCCGATCCGCGCATTCTCGGTCCTGCCGATGTAGTCGTGGAGGGAATTGAAGTACCGGTAGTCGATCGACAGCGCCCAGGGGTTGGAGCCGGGCGACCCGACGAGGTTCATGTTGTTGCTGGAATCGGTCGCCGCATCGTCCGCTGAGGAGATCCCGGATCCATGGATGGCGACGCAGCCCTGGGCGCGGGCATGGGGGGACAGGGCGACGACGGCGGCAGCCAGGGCGAGCAACAGGCTCACGCGCCAAGCTTTGGCCGGGGAGCGAGATAGTGCGGGGGTTCGAGGGTGTTTCATAGGTAGGTTTTTGCTAGGTGTGCCCGCCCACCGCATCCGAATCTCCTCGGCCGGGAAGTGTTTTGTGATGAACCGCTTCAAGATAGGTGCGGGATGCTCCGTTTCTCGTGTGAAATTGCACGGGCTTGTGGGACTTAAGCGGGGCCCGCGACCGCTCAGTCTTTGATCGCGGCCACCGTCTACGAGAAAGCTTCGTCCGGCAGGACGTGGGTCTGCTCGCTCTCGGGTCCCCCGCCGTAGGGTCTGCCCTCTTTGGGCCTGCCCACAGGAGTGTCGCAATGCCCGGCAAAGGCGCGACGACCTAGGAGTCGCGGCCCAGGAAGTCCTTCATGCGGCTGCGCAGATTGCGGCTCAGGGGCAGCCGCTCCCCATTCCTGAGCTGCACCAGGTAGTCTCCGTGGTGGGCCGGCTGGAGTTCGAGCACCTCGTCGACGTTGACCAGGGCCGACCGGTTGATGCGCTCAAAGCGCCACGGGCCGAGACGCACCTCGAGGGAGGTCAGGGTCTCGCGCAGGAGCAGGCGCTTGCCGCCCGAAAGGTGCAGGGAGCAGTAGTTGTTCTCGGCCTCCACCCAGATGACCTCGGCCGGCCTGATGAACACCATGCGCCCATCCGCCTTGACGACAAGGTGCCGCGGCTTGGACTCCAGGAACGACGAGAGCATGCCCTCGATCCGCTGGTCCAGGTCCCCCGCCCTCCTCGCGCGTACCTGGACTGTCGCCCGGCGCATCGCCGCAGCGAAACGCTCCCGGTCGAAGGGTTTCACGAGGTAGTCGGTCACCTCCAGGGCAAATGCATCCACCGCGAAACGGTCGTGTGCGGTGGTCATGACGACCGTCGGGCGCGCCTCGGGCGGGATCTGCGACAGCAGCTCGGTTCCCCTCAACCCGGGCATCTCCACGTCCAGGAAGGCGATGTCCGGGCACTCGCGCTTGATGGCGCAGAGGGCCTTGACGCCGTCTCCGTATTCGCCCGCGAGCTCAACGGAGGGATGGTCGGCAAGGAAAGAGCGGATACGCGCGCGCGCCAGGGGCTCGTCGTCGACGATCACGATTCTCAGCTTCGTCATCAAAATGGGTGTCGCAGGGAATGGGCCCGGTCGCCGGAACAGGGACGCTGCAGCATCGCGCCCCAATGGGAATCCCCATGTGGCATCAGGCCCATAGAGTGCTGCCACATGCCCCCTCCGGGTGGCGAACCGCTAGCGCGCCGGGACCAGGCCATCCGGGGCTCGGAGGGAAATCCCCCGGTCCTTGCGGCGCCTACGACTGGGCAGGCTCCGCGGCCTTTGGCAGATAGACCCGGAAGGTGCTCCCAAGCCCGGGGGCACTCTCGACCTCCATCCACCCGTGGTGCTGCTGGACGATGCCATGCACCACGGCCAGGCCCATACCCTGGGCCTCGCCGAGCTTCTTCGTGGTGAAGAAGGGCTCGAACAGGTGCTGCCTGACGGAGCTGTCCATCCCGCAGCCCGTGTCCTTGAAACTGAGCCGGACGAACGTCCCCGGGGACGGCCCCCCATTTTTTGGGGCGGCAGCGGCGGCCCGCTCGAACTCGGCGATCTCAATGATCAGGGCGCCCCCCGTGGCCATCGCGTCGCGCGCGTTGGCGCACAGGCTGAGGATCACCTGGTCCAGGAGCCCCGCGTCCGCCTCGACCCACTCGGCCGACGATACACCCGTCACATAGACCTGGATGTCCTTCCCCATGAGGTCGGTGATCTCGGGCAGCAGCCGTCCGATGCATTCCCTCATGTTCACCGGTTCCTTCCTCAGGAACTGCTGCTGGCCGAAGAGCACGAGCTTCTTCGTCAGGGAGGCGGTCCGCTTGGCCTCCTTCTCAAGCGCCTCGATCTCGGCGAGGACGTCCGCAGGCAGGTCACCGTTATCGAGAAGAAAGCCGAGCCGCATCATCGTGGCCGTCAGGATGTTGTTGAAATTGTGGGCTATGCCGCCGACCAGTTGGCCGAGCGCCTCGAGCTTCTGGCTCTGCCGGAGCTTGTCCTCCAGGGACACGCGGTCGGTGATGTCGCGCGAGTTGATCACCAGCCCGCCCACGGCGGACTCGTGCACAAGGTTGCTGCCCACGGTCTCGAAGTGCCGGTACGTCCCGTCCTCGTGGCGCAGACGCCATACGAGCGAGGGGGGCACACGGTAGGGGCCGAGCACCTGGCTCAGGAATTCGGCTCCCTTGGCCAGGTCGTCTGAGTGAACGAGGGAAAGGAGGAGCTGCCCCGTCAAGGACTCGGGGGCCTTTCCCAGCGCGGTGGCCGAGGCCGGGCTTGCGAACCGGATCTCGAGAGTGGGATCGACCACCATGATGACGTCGGAGGAATTCTGGACGACGGCCTCGAAACGGGCCCGGCTCTTTCGCTCGATCTCCGCGGACATCCAATGCTCGCTGTCGCGGATGAAATAGGTCTCGCGCACCGAGAGGATGACAAAGAGGGCGGCAAGGATCCAGAAGACCGGCGTGATGGCCTCGGGGGCCGGGTGCCCCTTGACCGCAAACAGGACGAGCCAGGAGCTGACCACCATGATGGTAGCGATCGGCAGCGGGCTCGAGGCGGCGGGCTGCGCCGTGCGGGGCGATGCGAGTGGGTCCTTCTCGACGTGCAGGGCCGCCAGCAGGTACATGGCGATCGAAAGCGTGTTGAACACATTGGTCCAGTTGACGGGCCCCCTGGCCACGAGTCCCTGGACGCTATCGAGGAGGTAGAGGAGGTCCGCCAGCCAGTTGATGCTCACGGCCACCACGAGGAACCGGAATGCGCCCAGCGACGGCAGGGGCTTCCTCGTCAGGAGGATGACATTGAGGAGGGTGATGCCCCCGAAGGTCGTCAGGGGATAGACCACGTCCATCACGGCCTCGAAACCCGTCGCAGCGCGCAGCCCGGGCCCCACGGCAAAGAACCACAGCGGCAGGCCCACCCCCGCCACAAGGACCGCGCCGTCGACGGCCATACGCCCGAGGCTGATCGAGGGGCGCTCCGCGCGCGGCATGCAGAAAAGCCCCGTAATGATCGCGGGGTACGTGGCCAGGAACAGCAGGTCGGACAGGTTGAAGGGCGCCGTGCTCTTGGGGTCGACCACGGCGTAGACCAGGACGCACAGGCCCCCGAGACCATTCAACAGCATGCCCAGCATAATCCACCTTATCCCCGTGACGACCTCCGTGGGGAGGCCCCTGCGCCTGGATGCGAACCCGAAGGCCGCCGCAGCGGCAAAATAGAGGACCGTTACCAAAGTGACGGCCAGGATCCTATGGAATACGGTGCGCGTCGGGGCGCTCAGAAACCAAAGAATCAACATCCCGCACATGAGGATCCCGATTGCGGATCCCATGGGCAGACGGCGGCGCAGCTTGGGCCATGGGCCATGGCCTCCCGAAAAGATGTCTGGAATGGGTTCGATCCCTATCTATCGGCTCTCCGGGCACCAAATTAGGGGGAAAACACCCCCGTAAGCTCGCCGCTGCGAGCCCGGCGCCCCGATTTTCCCCTCAAGTAACAGGCCATGGGGCCGTTTAAGTCACCACACGCCCATGCCAGTCGGCATGCCCGTGTGAAACGTGTCCTATCACCCGCCCCGGCCTCTCCCTGAGCAGCCGGGGCGGTTTTTTCCCAAGGCCCCGAAACCTCTGCCACGGGAGCCTCCCTAACCCGCTTGCCAGGGACCACTAAGGGAGGGAGGACGAAATATGCGCAGGTTAATCCAAAGAATAAGCCTCAGGTCGCCCCCTTTATTCCGATCCGTAAGGGCGCGGCACGTGTGACGTACGCATAATCGAACCCCGGCAAATCTATGAAGAACTGGACGATAGCAAAACGCATCATTTCCGGCGGCGGCCTCCTCCTGGGCTTTCTCGTGCTGGCCATTGGCCTTGGGGTCTATGCGCTTAAGAGCATCGAGAAGATGGCCGTGGCCGATCTCCAGAATGACGCGGTCCCCGGCACCATCCTGGCCGTTGACATGACGTCCTACACCTTTCGCGCCCACATAAGCACCCTAATGGCGGGCTCGGCCGAATCCGCAGCGGAACGACAGAGCGACATCAAACAGGTCGACGAATATGCCGCGATCGTATCCAAGGCGTTTGAGGACTATGAATCAACAATCTCCAAGGAGGACGATCGAAGGAACTTCGAGCAATTGAAAGTGCTTCGCACCACCTATGTGAATGCGCGCTCGGCTTACCTCGCGCTGGTCCGCGACAACAAGCTGGAGGAGGCAAGGGCCTTCGCCCGCTCCACGCTCGAGCCGGCCTTTTTCCCCTACCGCGACCAGACGGTCGTGGTGCTCAAGTACAACGAGGACAATGTGGTGTCGGTAACCGCGCGCATCGTCCGGACCTCCCTCAATGCCGTATCAACCATGAGCATTGTCGGAAGCCTCATCCTCGTCCTGGCGATCGCGGTGGGAATCATCATCATCCGCGGCGTCAACCGCACGCTTCAGCTGACGGTGGGCACCCTTGACGATGCCGCCAGCCAGGTCGCGGCGGCGGCCACCCAGGTCTCCAGCAACAGCCAGTCGCTTGCCGAGGGCGCTAGCGAGCAGGCTGCCAGCCTGGAGGAGACCAGCTCCTCGCTGGAGGAGCTGTCCTCCATGACCACGCAGAACGATGACCACGCCCAAACCGCCAAGCAGCTCTCCGGCGAAACCCGCGAGGCGGCAGACAAGGGCAACACGGACATGGAAGCCATGGACCGCGCCATGGCCGCGATCAAGACCTCCTCGAACGACATTTCAAAGATCATCAAGACGATCGACGAGATCGCCTTCCAGACCAACATCCTCGCCCTGAATGCGGCGGTCGAGGCGGCCCGCGCGGGCGAGGCCGGCGCCGGTTTCGCCGTGGTGGCCGACGAGGTCCGCGCACTGGCCCAGCGTTCCGCCGCCTCCGCCAAGGAGACCGCCGACAAGATCGAGGTGGCCATCCAGAACGGCGAGCAAGGGGCGCTCATCTCCGGAAAAGTCGCCCAGTCCCTGAGCATCATCGTCGAGAAGGCCCGCAAGGTGGACGAGCTCGTGGCCGGCATCGCCCGGGCCTCTCAGGAGCAAAAGCAGGGCATCGGCCAGATCAACACGGCCGTAAGCCAGATGGACAAGGTCACCCAGTCCAATGCCGGCGGCGCGGAGGAAACCGCCGCCGCCTCCGAGGAATTGAGCGCCCAGGCCGCCACCATGAAGGACGCCGTCTCGAGCCTTAGGAATCTGGTCGGTGGAGGCGGCGCCCCCGCTGCGACTCCCCCAAGGAGGGCCGAGGCCACGAAGACCCCCGCAGCCCGCCACGTCTCGCAGCCCCGCGGAGCCTCCATGACACCCATCAAGCCCGTGCTCGGGAATCGGTCCGCGGTGGCGGCCGAAAACCACGATAAATTCTTCAAGGACAACTGAGGGGCCCCGCCCCTCCCAGCCCGACGCAAGGGGCCAGGTCACCTTTGCTTCATCGGGTCCTGGACGCCGTCCAATCTCTGCTGGAACCGCGTCTCCGAATTGTCGGCCTGCTGCTCGGGAGAAAGCGTGGCGCAGGAAGAAAGCACGAGCGTCGACAATCCGAGCAGGAGCAGGGCGGCCGCATGGGCCCTCCTACGGCATTTGGGGTTCGGGCGCATCGGGTATCCCTGGCCGAATTCGGCGATCCCACACTGAACGCCAGGCTCCCTCCTGGAAATGATTTTTTTCGGGGGAATTCACGCAAGGGCCCGGGCCGCCCGGTACAAAGGGGGCATGGACCGCTAGGTCGCGGCCACCGCAGCGAGGCCCGGCTGGGGGGCCCTGCCCCTCGATTTCGCGGTCACCATCCTCTTTATGTCGCCGACCGTGTGGACGGTCCTGATCTCCTCATTCTCGATCGACATACCGAGCGCCTCCTCGGCCAGAAACAGGATCTCGAGCACCGTGAGCGAGTCAAATGACAGGTCCTCGACGAGACGAAGGCTATCGATGTCCGCTGCCTGCACCAGCCGGGGATTCTGCCTGGCAAAATACGCGACAATGCCGTCGACCACCTGGCTCAGGTGGCCGGCATCCCCGGTGCTTCGATAGGCGCACGCAGCCTCAATCGTTGGGGCGCAGTGCCGTTTCAAAAGGTTTCGGAGCTCCCGATGATCGTCGGGAATGGATTCAACGGCGTGGGCCATTAGTGTGCTTGGGAAGGTTGAGATTAGGGAAAGGTGGAGGTCCCTGCTGGGAGCCTGGTAACAATGCGCAAGGCGGAATTGGCGTCCGTAAGCATAAAGGTGCTCGTCCGGTTTACGCTCAGACCAATGATTATCGGTTATCGCGCGCATCTCGTGCCGTCCTTCGGTCAGGGGGCGGCGCCCCCGCCGAGGATGAAACCGGCGCAAACTCTATAAACAAAACCGTCCGATACTCTATAAATAGGTCATCCTTGTCCGTTTTCACGGGCACCGATATTATAGGGGTAGTAGCAACTATGATATACGGAGGATTCCGTATATTTAGTCTAAAATGTTCCTGTTGACATCCTCCCGGCCCTTTTGGGCCGGGAGGATGTCAATTCGTTGTTTTCCTGAGGAATCCATGGGGCTCGTGCACCTCATCATGGTTGAGGTGCAGGCTGTCCCGAGCTTCCTCCGTCTCAGGAAAGCGGGCTTCACCCTGCGCGAATGCGAATTGATGCACTGGGTCGCCCGGGAAAGACCGACCCCGAGATCGCGTGCATCCTCGGCCTTTCCAGCAAGACCGTCGGCAAGCACGTGGAGCACGTGCTCGCCAAACTGGACGCCCCCAACCGAATCACGGCGCTGAATCGCGCCGCCGAGCTCCTGCACTAAGGGCCGCCCCGATGCCGTTCCCCTCAGCGTGTCCCGCGGGCGGCGAAGGGTTCAGGCGACGACGCCATCTCTGGACCGCGCGAACGGCGGCCATCCTCGTCTCGACCGAAAGCTTGGCGAAGATGGCCTCGATGTGCTTGCCCACCGTCTTTGTCGCGCACCCCAGTATCGCTGCGATTTCACCGTCCCTCTTGCCCTCGGCCATCCAGTGATGGACCTCGCACTCCCTCGGGGTGAATCCCAGCGCGCGCAACGAGTAGATCTCTGACTCCAGGTTGCGGTAGGCGCGCGAGAAATGGGGATAGAGCGTCTTCAGGAGCGCGTTCTCGCACTCGAAGAACCGGCCGTCGCGCTTGATGCTTACGCCCGTTACCGAGGCGCCGTCCCAGATACGAATGCCCGTCTGGTGGGTCGCCCCAAAGGGTTTCCAGCATTCGGCATAGAGCTCGGAATTGCGGAGCTTCACGTCGGAGATCAGCTCCTGGGTCGAGATGACCGGCTCCGTCCCCCCCGCCCTGTAATACTGCACCACCGGGCTGTTCATCGACTGGCGGTCCCAGGCACGGCGCACCTCGTCCGTCGCCCGAGCATCGCGGCATTCGTGCACCTGGTCGGACGTCCTCATGAAGGTCACCTCGTGAAAGGCGATCACCACAGACGGCAAGCAGCCTTCAATGACCTCGATTGCTGCCTTCGCGAAGTCGGCCTTGTTCTGGCTCAGGTACAGCCGATCCAGGGCATTAAATGTTTGCTCCTTGAACAACATTTGGCGGATGCGCTGGGAAGAAAGGCAAGATTTTGGGAAGGCGCAATCTTGTAATACTCGCAGCTCGATGAACTTTACAAGGGTTGGCTCCGGCGCGCCTGGGCTTGAAAAATGCCGCACTCCCGCCCGTCTTTCCGCAACCCTAACCCGGATTCAGGCAACGCCCGCGGGGTGACGATTGAGACGCAACCGACCCCCCTAATGTCCGAGCCCCGCACCCGGCCCGATGGCTCGAGCGGCAAACTCTTACGGGTTAGGTGGGAATCCCGACACCGGTCTTCCGTTGAACAACAACGGCCGTTGGCAGAACGCGCAGAACGCGATACATTCCGATCCCGAGCACCCCTCAGCATGAGTCCTGCCGGTGATCACAAACGGTCACCGGACGCATCCAAGAGGGGGCGTGCAATCCTATGGACACCATAACCCCCTGGAAAAGCGCTCGCCTGCTGGGCCTCGCCTCCTGTCTCGCGGCAACGCTGCTCCATGCCGAAGGCGTGGAGCAGGTCGATCCCACGATCGGGACAACGGGCGGGGGAAATACGACCATCGGCCCCTCCCTGCCCTTCGGGATGATCAAGCCCGGACCGGATACGGGCGGCAATGACCAGAACTCGGGATATTCCCCGGGGGATAACATCAACGGCTTCAGCCAGACCCACGTCAGCGGCACGGGGGGCGGATGCAAATATGGCAATATCCTGCTTCAGCCCACCGTAGGCCCTGTGGCGATCGACGACCTCGGCTCGCCCCCCGCCAACGAGGAGGTCCGGCTCAATTACTACGGAGTGACCCTCAGGCGCTACGGCGTTCGGGCCGAGGTGACCGCGGCCGCCCGCGCCGCCCTTTACCGGTTCTCCTATCCCGCCGCTGGCGCGGCCCACCTCCTCATTGACGCGGGCCACTGCCTGAACGCCGGCGTGGCCTACGGGGAGGGCCAGAAGGTGATCGCCTCGACGGTGCAGGTCCTCTCTCCCAGCGAGGTGGCCGGCTCAAGCACCCTGGTCGGAGGGTGGAACGAACAGACCCGCCCGTTCACCGTCTACTTCTATGCGGTGACCGACACCCCGGCCGCGAGCTTCGGGACCTGGAACCGACAGGACCTGCATCCCCTGCACCCGGGCGGACGGCAGGAGTCGGGCGGACAGATCCTGACCGGCGCATGGCTGGACTTCGCCCCCAACCACGTGGTCCTGGTGAAGATCGGCATCTCGTTTGTGAGCATCGACCAGGCGAGGGCCAACACCCGCGAGATCGGGGGCTTCGACTTCGCGAAAGCACGCGCAGCGGGCGTCGAGGCCTGGAGGAAGGCGCTGGAGCCGGTGGAGGTCACCGGCGGGACGCCTGCGCAGCGCGCGCTCTTCTACACCTCCCTCTACCACCTCATGCTGATGCCCGCGGACCGCACCGGGGAGAACCCGCTCTGGAAGACCGGCGAGCCGTCCTACGACGACTTCTACACCATTTGGGACACGTTCCGGGTGTCCAACCCCCTGCTGACGCTGGTCGCGGAGCAGCGGGAGTCCGACATTGTCCGGGCCCTGGTCGATATCACCAGGCACGACGGGTTCCTGCCCGACGGTCGCTCCGGGAACGCAAATGGGCGGACCCAGGGGGGAAGCGACGCCGACACGCTGATCGCCGACGCCTTTGTGAAACATGTGCCGGGCATCAACTGGGAGGAGGCTTACGCCGCCGTGGTCAAGGACGCCGAGGTCCCGCCGGTCGACGAGTTCAAGGAGGGCCGGGGCGGGATCGAGGACTGGCACACCCTGGGGTATTGCAGCATGGAGGGCGTGGACCGCTCCGCGTCGAAGACGATGGAGTATGCCTACAACGACTTTGGGATCGCCCTGATGGCGCGGGGATTGGGCAAGCCCGACGACGCGGCCAAGTACCTCAAGCGCGCGGGGCAGTGGGAGAACCTCTGGGACCCGAACTTCTCGGACGGCGGGTACTCGGGTTTCATCCGGTCCAGGCACCGGAACGGGGCATGGAAGGAGCCCTTCAAGGCGGCGGAGGGCTGCTCCTGGTTTGGAGACACCTTCTACGAGGGAAACTCCTGGACCTATTCCTTCTTCGCCCCGCAGGACGTCGCCCGGCTCATCTCCAAGATGGGTGGCCCGAAGCGGTTCGTCGGCCGGCTCGACGCGCTCTTTGACACGCCTGGCCTTTGCGACGTGACGGACGAGCCCTTCTTCCTCACCCCCTATCTTTACATCTGGGCCGGCCGCTACGACAAGACGGCTGAACGCGTCCATCACATCGTCACCCAGAACTATGCCGCCACGCCCGGCGGGCTTCCCGGCAACGATGACTCGGGCGCCATGGCGGCCTGGTACGCCTTCGGCGCATTGGGCATTTTCCCCAATGCGGGCCAGGACTATTACCTGATAGGGACACCCCAGTTCCCCTCGGTCAGCCTTAAGCTCGCCAACGGAAGGACCTTCACGATCCAGGCCCTGAACCTTTCCGGGGAAAATATCTACGTCACCTCCGCCACGCTCAATGGAAAGCCGCTCGCAGCGGCATGGATCCGTCACGCCGACATCATGGCCGGTGGCACCCTGGCCCTCCAGATGAGCGGCAAGCCGTCCGCGTGGCCCACCGGGCCGGTGCCGCCCTCCCCCTTGTCGGACGGCCCGTGAGACGCACGGTCCCTTCGCAGGCATTGAACTCCTCCTAATAACCACGGAAAATGCCCCGGGCCTGATTGCCAAGACCCCCGCACAGGCCTGTGTATCCAAGGCGAACGTGAACTTTCCCCTCCCCCGGCTCACCCTCCTTCTCGGAACCATGCTCTATCCCCTGGGAGCCCTGCTTGCCGTCCCCTTGCCGGAGGCAGGGCCGGGCCCGGCCTGGGCGCGCGATGCGGTGTTCTACGAGATCTACCCGCAGACCTTCAGGGACTCCAACGGGGACGGGATCGGCGACTTGCCCGGCATCATCGAGAAGCTCGACTATGTGAAGAGCCTCGGCGTCGCGGCGATCTGGCTGAACCCCTTCTACGCGTCGTCCTTCCGCGACGCCGGCTATGACGTGACGGACTATTTCTCGGTGGCGAAGCGCTACGGCACGAACGAGGACGCCCGGCGGCTTTTTGCCGAGGCCCACAAGCGGGGCCTGCGCGTCATCATCGATTTCGTGCCGGGACACACGTCGGTCGACCACCCGTGGTTCAAGGAGTCCGCCAAGGCGGGGAGGAACCGGTACACGAATTGGTACATCTGGACCGACCGCACCTGGTTCTCGGGGATCGACCGCAACCAGTACGCGTTCATCCAGGGGTACAGCGAGCGCGACGGCTGCTACCTGACGAACTTCTTCTGGCACCAGCCGGCGCTCAACTACGGGTTCGCGCACCCCGACCCGAGCCAGCCCTGGCAGCTCCCGGTGGACCATCCCGACGTCCTTGCGATGAAGGCCGAAATGGAGAGGGCCCTGCGCTTCTGGCTCGACCTCGGATGCGACGGCTTCCGGGTCGACATGGCGGGCTCCCTGGTGAAGGGGGACGACGGCAGCGCGTGCGCCGCGTATTGGAGGGGCGTGCGCACCCGGCTTGAGAAGGAACACCCCGACCTTTTCCTCGTGTCCGAGTGGTCCAACCCGATCGCCGCGCTCAACGGCGGCTTCAACGCCGACTTCCTGCACTGGATCCCCGAGTACCCGAGCCTCTTCCAGGGCGAGGCGGGCCGTCCCGCGTTCTTCTCCGCGAAGGGCGGCGGCGACATCACCTATTTCCTCGGCGCCTACATGAGGCAGTATGAGGCCACCCGGGACATGGGATTCATCTCGCTGCCCTTTGCGAACCACGACCTGCCGCGCATCCGGCGGGAGGGGCGCACGCGCAGGGACATCGAGATCATCTACGCCTTCGAGCTCACCATGCCCGGCACTCCCTTCCTCTACTACGGTGACGAGATCGGGATGCGCCAGCTCGAGGGCCTTCCCTTCACCGAGGGCAGCTACGGCACCCGGGCCGGAGCCCGCACGCCGATGCAGTGGAAACCCGGTCCAAACCTTGGGTTCTCGGCAGCCGATCCCGCCCATCTTTACCGCGCGGTCGACCCGAGCGCCGACGCGCCCACCGTTGAGGACGCGGAGAGGGACCCCCACTCGCTCCTGCAGTTCGTGCGCGCCCTGGTGGCGCTCCGCCGCAGCGAGACCGCCCTCCTTGCGCAGGCCGATTTCAGGCCCCTTTTCGCGCAGAAGGGCCTCTATCCCTTTGTCTACCTTCGGAGCCTCGGGACGGCCCATGTCCTCGTGGCCCTCAACCCCTCCGATCATCCTGCAAGGGCCAGCTTCCCGCTCGGCCTTGCGCCTGCGGGTTCCCCCACCCTGCTTGCCGGGGACGGCGGCACGCTCACCGTCTCCGGGACCGATGCCCGCTTGGAGATCAAGGGGGCCAGCTTCTGCGTCTACCGCATCAACCCATGATCCTCCGAAACACCCTGGCGATGGCGCTGCTCGCAACGAGCGCGGCAAGGGCCGAGCCGCAGGCGGTCGTCCCCGAGATCATCCAAAGGATCCGGAGCGAGCTGCAGGGACCGCTCACGGAGGATTCCAAGATGCACCCGGGCGTGCCGCACGGGGAATTCATCGAGGGGGTGATTTCAAACCCGAGGGCCTACCCCGGGACCGAGAACGGCTTCAGGGTCTACGTTCCCGCGCAGTACGACCCGTCGCACCCCGCCTGCCTGCTGCTTCGCCTGGATGGCCTCGGCGAGAATGAGCCTTTGGTCATCGACAACCTGATCGCCAGGGGGGACATGCCGGTGACGATCGCCGTCGGGCTGTCCTCGGGGTCCGTGCGCAATGAAAAAGGCGGCACGGCCTACCGCTGGAACCGATCCTACGAGTTCGACAGCACAAACGGAGTCTTCCCGGGATTCGTGATCGACGAGCTCCTGCCGCGAGTCGAGGGACTAAAGACTAAGGACGGCCGCCCCCTCCATCTTTCCCATGACGCCAAGGATCGCGCGGTGATGGGCGCAAGCACCGGGGGCATCGGCAGCTTCACCCTGGCGTGGCAGCGGCCCGACTCCTTCAGCCGGGTCTACAGCATGATCGGGACCTTTGTCGCTATGCGCGGCGGCAACGATTACCCGGTGCTCATCCGGAAGACCGAGCCCAAGGCCATCCGGGTGTTTCTGGAGGACGGCGCGACGGACGCCTGGAATCCCCTGTTCGGGACCTGGTTCATGGCGAACGAGAACATCGAGGCCGCGCTTTCGTTTGCGGGCTATGACGTGCAGCACGCCTGGGGCGTTCACGGCCATGACGGCGGCCCCGGAAACGTCATTCTTCCCGACGTCCTGCGCTGGCTCTGGCAGGGATGGCCCGCACCCGTCGAGGCAGGCCACTCCGCGAACGACATGCTGGCGGCGATCCTCGAGCCCGGCGACGGCTGGAAGCGGATCCCGGCCGTCCCGGGAGCCCTCGCGGGGCTGGCCTCTAGCCCGCAGGGGGAGGTCTATTGGAGCGACGCAGGGAGCCACGCCCTCTACCGGCTCGGCACCGGTGGAAAGCCCGAGGTGTTCTCGCGGGGCACGCCCGAGATCCGCGGCGAGGCATTTGCCCGTGACGGGACGCTCTATGCCACCGCGCCGGCCACCAGGCAGATCCTGGCCTTCGATGCCCAGGGTGAAGCTCATCCAGTCGGGGAGGACATCGGCGGGAACCGCATTCTGGTGACTCCCGCAGGGGAGCTCCTGGTCACCGAGCCCGGCCTCCATTCCGACGAGCCGAGCACGATCTGGCGGATCCATCCCGATGGGAAAAAGGACCCGCTCGACCGCGGGCTCCTGGCGGCGTCGGGAATTGCATTCTCGCCCGACGGGACCCTGCTTTTTGCGGCCGAGAGCGCAGGCAACCGGGTGTACAGCTTCGTGGCGGCCGATGGTCCGCTCCTGGACCGCGAACCCTTCTATTGGCTGCACGCGGCCGACATGCCCCTGGAAAGCGGCACCCAGGACATCGCAGTCGACCTTCAGGGCAACCTGTACGCCGCCACCCGCATCGGCATCCAGGTCTGCGACCGAAACGGCCGCGTCCGGGCCCTCCTCCCGCTGCCCTCCCCGTGCGGGCCGGTCCAGGGAATCTGCTGGGGAGGAACCGCCTTTGACACGCTGTATGCGACCGACGGCGCGGCACTTTACAGTCGACGGATGCGGGTCCCTGGCTACCCGCAATGGAGCGCGCCGGTCGTGCTCCCGAAATCGAACGCGGGTTGAGCGGACGGGTGCCGGGCCCTCTCGGTGCCCGGCGTTTCAATTGGCATTAGCGATGCTCCATGGAGCCCATGGCAAACTCGACTTCCCGCGTACGCTATACCGCCCGCCTAGAACCCATGGTCGAAAAAAAGACCGTGTTTTATGTGCTCACCGCCGCCATCTCGCTCGGTATCCTCCTGGTTGCCCTCACCCATTAAGGAGGACCGATAGCGCCACGCCGGTGCCGCTCAGCCGAGCGTCGCGACAATCTTCGTCCCGTCCTTGATCCGGTCAAGCGGCGCGAGATTGCCCTGCACGGTCCTTCCGTCGATCACCAGGGCCTTGACCCCCTTGCACACCCCGTTCGGGTTCTTGACCGTGATCTTCACGGTCTTCCCCCGGAATACCCGGGTCATGGTGAAGCCCGGCCACGCCTTGGGGATGCAGGGATCCAGGCGGAGCCCGTCGATCTCGGGTCGTACGCCCAGGATCCACTGGATCGCGGCATGGTGGCTCCATGAGGCGGTCCCGGAAAGCCACGGCGTGGCCGATTTCCCGGCATTGCGGTTGCACGTGGCGTAGGTCGTCTGGCAGTGGACGTAGGGCTCGATCTCGCGCACCTCGGCGCGGGTGTTGTAGGCCGCCGGCATGAAGGCCCGGTAGTATTCATAGGCCTGGTCCCCGTTGCCCAGCAGGCACTCGGCCATCACGGCCCAGCTCTGCGTGTGGCAGAAGATGCCCCCGTTCTCCTTGATGCCGTGGTTGAAAATGACGCCCCCCATCACTGTCGGCGGCGTGTGGGTGAAGGGCGGAGCGCTCAGCGTGATGCCGTAGGGCGTGGCGAGCTCGCGCTTGAGCGCGTCCATGCATGACCGGCCCTGGGCACCCGTGGCGGCGCCCGAGATGACGGACCAGACCTGGGTGTTGATGTAGATCCTGCCCTCGGTCTCGAGTTTCGAGCCGTAGCGGTGCCCGTCGGCACCGATGGCCCACAGGAACCATTCGCCGTCCCAGGTGGCCTTTTGGATGCTCTCCTCCAGCTTCGCCCGCTCCGAGCGCGCCCAGGCCGCCTCCTCGGGCAGGCCGAGCCTCTCCGAGATCGCCGCGTAGGTTCCCAGGCCGAGGTAGAGCTGGAAGGCCACCATCACGGACTCACCGTCATGGCCCATCTTCACGCAGTCGTTCCAGTCGGCGCTCAGGCCGCACGGAAGGCCGTTCTTGCCCGACCGCTCGAGATTGAACTCAAGGGCGCGGCGAAGGTGCCCGAGGACCGTCGCCTCCCCATGGTCGGCGTAGGGCAGGACCTTCCTGTAGAAGTCGATGTCGCCCGTCTCCGCGACGTAGTCCGGCACGGCGTTGAACAGCCACTCGGTGTCGTCGGACCTGAGCTCCTCCGTCTTGGTCGCCGGCATGTGCCCGGGATCATGGCTAAATGGCTGCACCACGGGCATCGCCCCGCCATGGGCCAGCTGGCCCGTCAGCATGAGCTCAAGCCGCGGACGAACCTGCTCCCCAAGGAGCGGCATCACGCCCAGGAAGTCCTGCACCGTGTCGCGATACCCGAGCCCGTCGCGCTCGCCGTTATAGATCAGCGAGGCATGCCTCGACCAGGTGTAGGTGATGAGCGCGTTGTAGGCGCCCCAGACGTTGGCCATCGAGTCGAATTCCGCATCGGGCGTCTTGACCCTGAGTCCGGAGAGCAGGCCATGCCAGTGGGCCGTGAGCTTCTGCAGCTCGGCCTCGCAGCGCTCGGGCGAACCGAACTCGCTCCGCGCCTGGTAGCCGTGCGACTCCGGCGTGCCGAGGCCCAGCATCGCGATCAGCTCGCGGGTCTCACCCGGTTGGAGCGTGATCTCGGCCTGGAGCGTCCCGACGGCGTTTCCTCCCTCGGCCAGGAAATTGGAGCACTTTCCGTCGACGACGGCCTGGGGATTGGCGTAGGTGTTGTAGATCGATCCCAGGAAACGCTCGCGGACCGTCTCATAGCCGGCGAGGGGCGCCCCGACGAGCGCCATCCAGAGGCGGTGGCAGCCCATGAGGTTCTTCGGGTCGAACGGAAAGTAAGGGTGGACCGCCATCCCGAGCATGTCCTGCTCGACCGTGGCCTTCGTGATGAACTGCGAGTACTGGAGGTTCGAGAGGTCGTTGGGCATCGCCCAGGGACTCGCCATCTCGCAGTAGGTGAACACCGAGATGCGGCGCTCCTTCTTGGACCTGTTGGTGACCTTCAGGCGCCAGTACTCGAAGGCCTGCCCGAGCGGGACAAAATAGGTGGATTGCGTCTCGATTCCAGAATAGCGGGATTCGATGACCGTGTAGGCCGTGCCGTGCCGGCAGGTGCTCTTGTACTTGGCGAGGGGCTTGCCGACGGGCTGCCACGAGGACGACCAGTAGTCACCCGTCTCCTGGTCCCTCAGGTAGAAGTAGCGCCCGGGCTGGTCCATCGGCACCGAATTGGACCGCATGCGCAGGAAGCGGCTTGTAAGGGCGCTCTTGTAGAAGCTGTACCCGCCGGCGTTGTTCGTGATGATCGCGCCATAATCGAGCGATCCAAGGTAGTTGCTCCAGGCACGCGGCGTGTCGGGTCGCGTTATGACATACTCCTTGGCTTGGTCATCAAAATGGCCGAATTGCATGATATAAGGGGTCATTAGACAGAAAGCCTCCCCCGGCTCGCAAGGAATACTGCGTCTTGGGGCCCAGATTATGACAGAGGCGTATGCCGCCATGCGACGGGTTACTGGGGAAATCGGGGTCAGGGATCAGCATCCAGATTCGGAACTCCCTATTGTTCTGCACGTATGGGAACCGTACGCGCAAAAGCGTCCCGGGCGTGCGCCCCATTGGGTTCGCCTGCGGCACGCCTATCCCCTCGGATTTTCCCACGAAGCCTTAACGTCCTCGAACTCCGGCTTCTCCTTTAGGATTCGCCCGTCCTTTGTCGCGCCGAGCTTGTAGGTCACCGGGCCCCTGGGGGTCTCCCTGCTTTCAAATTGCGGGATGAGCTTGAGGCGGTCCCAGGGACGGTAACGCAGCCCGAACGTGGTGCCGTTGACCATGATCCAGTCTGCCGTCGCCACCCAGTCCTCCTGGGTGGCCAGCACCGACAGGCAGGTGGCCGGCCGCCCCTTCTTCCCCGTGAGCGGCGTGAGCCATGCGTCCAGCGCGCCGCGTTCCAGGAGCTTTGCCACCATCCAGGCGAGGTGCTCCCCGGTGTCGTCGTCGACATTGCAGGTGATCTCCACCACCTGGTCCCGATCGTACGGACCCACGGGAACCGGCGCCTGGGCCTCGTCAAAGAGGACGATCCTGAAGACATTGGGTAGCGCCCCGAGATCCATCGTCCCCGCGCCCAATCCGTGCGTTTGCACCATTCCTGGAGGCAATTCCTTTACAAACTGCGGTTCCAGGGCCTTCAGGATCGCGATCCCCGTGGGCGTCGAAAGCTCGACGTTCTCGCGGAGCACCGCGGAGGGAGTGGGCGCCACCGGCATGCCCTCGAGCAGCCGGAGCGAGGCGGGAGGCGGGATCGGGAAGGTCCCGTGGGCCATCTTCACGAACCCCCGACCCGGCCGCACGGGAGAGGCGTACCTCCGGCAGGCCCCCAGCTTGTTCACGCAGTAGGAGGCCATGACGACGTCCAGGATCGAGTCGACCGACCCGATCTCGTGAAAGGCGACCTGGTCGGCCGCGTAGCCGTGCGAGGCGCCCTCGGCCTGCGCGAGAAGCTCAAAGATTCTGCCGGCAAGAATCCGCACAGGCTCGTCCAGCTTGGCGCCCGCAAGCAGGCGCCGGATATCGCCCAGGCTCACATGGCCGCCCGCAAACCCCTCGATCGGCAGCGGCAGGTGGATCTCCTCGGCCCCCGGAGACCCGGGTTCGCATGCGCCTTCCCGGCCTGAAACGACCCGGATATGCGTCGCCTGGACATTGGCGCGCAGGACGGTGCTGACCTTGATCTCCACCCCCGCAAGCCCGAGGAGCGACGGCAGCCCCTCGAGTTCGGACGCGGCAACCACGCGCGCGTCCACAAAGCTCGCCGCAAACATGTCGCCGGCCACTCCGGAAACGCTGTCGAGGTAGACGGCCAGGCTCATGGGGAGACGCGAGCCGCCCCTTTGACGGCGCGCACGACCTGGCATGCGGCAAAGGCGGCGGAGAAGCCATTGTCGATGTTGCTCACGGTCACCCCGGGCGCGCATGAATTGAGCATGGCAAGGAGCGGCGTCACGCCTGCGAATCCGACTCCGTAGCCGACGCTGGTCGGCACCGCGAAGACGGGGCGCCCGACCAGCCCGGCGACGATGCTCGGGAGGGCCCCCTCCATGCCGGCGATGACGACAAGCGCCGTGGCGTTCTGGAGCACCTCGACCTGGTCGAGCAGCCGGTGCAGCCCGGAGATCCCCACGTCGCAGATGAGCAGGTGGGCGACACCCATGGCGATGCACACCTCGCTGGCCTCCTCCGCCACGGGGAGGTCGCTCGTTCCGGCCGCCACCACGGCGACATGGGGCTCAGAACCCGCAGGGGGAACGATCGCTGGGGGATTGGCGATGAAGGTGCGCGCGCGCGCGTTGGGTCTTCCCGTGGGGAAACGTGCCTTGAGCGACTCAATCTTCTCGGGCTGGAGCCGCGTCACCAGGACCGGTGCGCCCGATGTCGCAAGGTCCGTGACGATGGCCAGGATCTGCTCGACCGACTTCGTCTCCCCATAGACCACCTCGTTCAGGCCATGCCTGGCCCTCCGATGGTGGTCGGGGCGGGAATGCCCCAAGTCGGAGCGGCGGAACGGGCCGCTCTTGAGCTGCCGGAGCGCGTCGGATTCGGATACCGCGCCGGATTTCACCGCTGCGAGCAGGCTGATGAGTGCGTTGTCGTCCATGATAGTCGGTTCGCTACCGCGTCCCTCCGCCCATCCGGTAGCCGGCCAGGTCCAGCAGCACCCGGTCATAGCCGCGGGCCGCTCCCTCGAGGACCAGCTCGGCATGGGCCGCCACAACCTTCGCCATGTCCAAGGGGCCGACCTCGATGCGCAGGAAGCGCCGATCCCCCTGCTCGTGAAGGCGCACGCGTGCCTCGCGGACGCCCAGCCCGCGCAGGAGGCACTCCATCTCCTCGACCTGTCGGAGCTTCTCCGGGGTCACGGCGACCCCGGTCATGAGCCTGGAGCTCAGGCACGGCCCCGCGGGCTTCTCGGCCATGGGAATGCCAAAGGCGCGCATCAGGGAGCGGATGTCGCCCTTCGTGAGCCCCGCCTCGGCCAGGGGGGCGACGACGTCGTTCTCCTGTGCCGCGCGGTGGCCGGCCCGGGCGTCCAATCGGTCCGAGGCATTGTAGCCGTAGGCGACGAACCGGTACCCGTCCTGCGCCTTGAGGGCACCCGTGATCCGAAACAGCTCGGTCTTGCAGTGGTAGCAGCGGAGCCCGTCGTTACGCAGGTAGTCGGGGTTGGACAGCTCCCTGCTCTCCTCCCAGCGGTGCTCCACGCCGAGCTGCCTGGCAAAGCGCTCGGCATCCTCCTTCTCCGCGCGCGCCAGGCTGGCGCTCTGCGCCGTCACCGCGAGCAGCCTGCCGCCCGAGGCTTTCCGCTCCTGCTCCGCGCTCCACAGCAGGAATGCGCTGTCGACTCCGCCGGAAAAGGCGACGATCAGGCCGTGTTCCAGCCGGGGGCGCAGCGCCTCGCAAAGCGCGCGGTACTTCCCGAGCGGCACCCGCGCGTCCGCCGGGGCGCTGGGAGACTGGGGAGGGGAAGCTGCCGCAGGTTGGCTCATGTCAGGCGAGAAGCTCCGCAGCCTCCCTCATCAGGCGCCCGATCGGGAGACCGCGGGGACACACGCGCTCGGCCTCGGTACAATCGAGATGCGGCAGCTTCTCGCGCACGGCGAGCGGCAGCTCCGCAAAAAGGGCGCGCGCGTCCACCGACCCGTCGTAGTTGCGGGCGTACATGAGGTGGCGCATCACGTCCTGGACCGGGATCTCGCCTCCCAGCGCATGCTCGCACAGCCTGCGGCAGCCCGCGCAATATCCGTTTGAGGTGGCCGCGGCATACCGCTGGAGGACCGCGTGGTCGACCTCGGCAAGCTTCGTCTGGTCAAGCGCCGCGGCGATGTTCTCGCGGCAGAGACGGATGTTCGGCATCTGCACGATTGCGGTCGTAATCTTGGGATGCTCCATCGCCACCTTGAGCTTCGCCTGCCCGGGCGAGAAGCCCCTCGATGTCAGCGGCGCCAGGAGCGCCTGGTGGGCGGCCGTGTCCTCGGTCTGGCGCTGGCCCTGCGTCTTCATGGCGATTAATCCGATGCCCGCGGAATGGCAGGCATCGACCGCGGCCACGAGGTCGGGCTCGTGCATCACGCGGTAGTTGTAGGTGAAGAGCACGCCGTCGATCCACGGCAGCCTGGAGGCGCCCATCAGGCACTGCGCCATGTTGCTGTGCGTGCTGAAGCCGATGAACCGTGTCTTGCCCTCCCCTTTGACCCGCTCGGCAAAGGCGCGGATCTCCGGCCGGTCCACCTCCTCGATGGAACTCATCCCATGGAGGAGGAACAGGTCGACATGGTCCGTGTGCAGGCGCGCCAGCGACTCGTCGAGGGTGCGCGACAATTCCGAGACCTTGCCCTTGGTCGTGATGAAGAGCTGCTGGCGCACCGAGGGGTTCTTGTCCAGGAACATCCCGATGCCGCGCTCGCTGCCGCCCTTTTCGTAGACTGCGGCGGTGTCCCAGTAGGTGACGCCGTGGTCGAGCGCCTTCTGGAGGATCACCTGGTTGTCGATGATGTCGAACATGCAGCCCAGTCCAAGGGCCGACACCTCGACACCGGTGCGGCCGAAGGTCTTTCGGCCGACCGCCGCGGGGGCTAGTGCGGCCCCCCATACGCTGGCAGGAGTGAGCATTGAGCCCAATCCGACGGTGCCGGCCACCGCAAGAAACCTCCTGCGGGAGATGGAATCATTTTCAGTTTTCATGGCGTAAAAGTACCGAATGCTCCGACTGGCGGGACTCGTTGTCCGCCACGACCCGGATGCCCCGCATGCCGCTCAGAGGGCATTCATGCTCGCAGACGCCGCATCCGATGCAGCGGGAGGGATCGACGACGGGACGCTGCAGGCGAACGCTCGTCCCGTCGGCGCGCTGCTGGTCGATCTCGTCCACCGTGATCGCCTTGGGGGAGACCGGACAGGTCTCCTCGCACACGATGCACGGGCGGCCGGTCGCCCAGGGAAGGCAGCGGCCCCGGTCGACGGACGCCAGGCCCAGGCGGATCGGAAGGTCGCCCGCTGATCCTCCGCCCCGTTTTTCCTCAAGGGAAAGGGGCCGGATCGCCCCGGTCGGGCAGGCATGGCCGCAGGCGATGCAGTCGAGCTGGCAGCCGCTCGTTCCGATGCGGTAGTTCATCGCCGGCGTCAGGAGCGCCTCCCAGCCGAACTCGAACCCCGCCGGCTGGATGGCGTTGGTCGGGCAGACGCGCACGCATTCGCAGCACTTGACGCAGCGGGCGAGGAATTCCTCCTCGGACACGGCCCCGGGCGGGCGGATCAGGCCGGCGGGCCAGTTGCGCGCGGTTGCGCCGCCAAGCCGCGTGAGCGGTGCGGCCGTGAGCCCAAGGGCGACCGACGCGAGGAACCCCCGCCTTGAGATCTCGGGCAGGGGGATCTCGCCCGCGGGCGACGGCCTGGGCGCATATCCGACGGAGTGCTTCGTGGGACAGTCGTCCATGCAGTTCATGCACATCAGGCATTCACTGGCGCGAAAGGGGCCGCTCGGCCGGCACGCCCCCTCGCAGTCCCTGTCGCAGAGCCGGCACTCCGTGCACTCGGCCTTGGCCACGGAGATCCCCCAGGGGGCGAACCTGCCCAGGACTCCCAAGAGCGCCCCGAGCGGGCAGAGGAAGCGGCAGTAGAACCGCGGCACGACCAGGTTAAGGAGCACAAACCCAAGGAAAAGGAGCCCGATCAGCCCGGCCCCCGTGTAGAAGCGGTCGCCGGCCGAGCCTGCTCCCAGAAGCGAGAGCACCGCAAGGTTGACGGAGCGGTGGACGAGCGGGATCGGGTCGAGCAGCCCGGTCTGCAGCGAGGCCAGGGCCCTGCCACCCAGCGGGGACACGGCAGCCGCCAGCAGGGCGGCCAAGAGGTAGTACTTCAGGGTCTGCGCCGGATGGTACTCATTGGACTGCATGCGCTGCTTGGGGCGCTGCCTCAGACGCGCAAGCCATCCCGTGAACTGGTGGAGGGCGCCGAAGGGGCAGAGCCACCCGCAGAACACCCGGCCGAAGAGGAGGGTCAGCGCAACGATCCCCAGAGCCCATCCCAGGGCGGGATAGAGCGAATGGGTCGTGAGGACCGTTCCCAGGGCCACCAGGGGGTCGAGCTGGAGGAACCAGCGGATCGGCCATCCGCGCCATTGCGACCAGCCCGTTCCCACGGCGGACACGACGCACAGCCAGACAAACAGTGCGAAGAAGAACCCCTGGGCGATGCGTCGTGCGGTGGTGATGCGCATGCGCTTTAGGAGGCTCTGGCCTCGACCCTTATGGGCCGCAGGGATTCGTAGTCCACCGCACCCAGGCCGAGTTCCCCGGCGCGGATCAGATAGGGAAGGTCGTGGACGGTCTTTCCCAAAAGGGTGCAGCCAAAGGCGTCGGCGGCCACGGGATCCGTGCTCACGACCAGCGCATGGGTGTCCTTCAAGTCGGCCAGCGACCCCCCGGTGGGCCCGTTGGTCATCATGCTCTGGGTGCCGTCGAGGATGACGAACGTGGGACGCACGAGCGCCGCAAGCTCCGTGATGATCCCGTCGATGTCCTGGTGGAACTGGTTGCGCCTGCCGCCCAGGAGCCCGTACCAGTTCTTCAGCGTCATCGAGGCCCCGGCCCGCTGGTGATTCTTGACCGGGGCCACGCCGATCAGCTTGGTCACCCCTTTGAAGGGTTCCTGCATGACCGGCCAGTTGCGGATCAGCTTGGCGCCCGGGAGCGACCCCTTGCGGAAGGCCCCGGCGTAGGGAAGGAACAGATCGCCCCCCGACTGCCGCACCGCCTGGCCTATCCCGGTCAGTTCAAAGCAGCTCGCCGGGTCGTTGATCGGGTTGTCGGTCACCACGACCGAGGAGGCCCCGGCCGTCCTGCAGAGGCGCACGATCTCCGCCACGAGCGCCGGATGGCTGGTGGCCGCGAGTGCGGCCGGCGTGGCGAAGGCCGCGTTCACCTTGATGAGCACCCGGTCGCCGCGCTTGATGAAGCGCTCGATGCCGCCCAGGGCCTTGAGCGCGGTCCTGAGCATCACCGCCCGGTCCTGCCCGGCCGCGATGCTCATCCTCGGGCCCTCGATTCCCATCGCGAAATCCTTGCGCGGATCAAAGGCCTTCTCGGTGCTCAGGTCCCCCGGCGGATGGCGGTTCCAGAGCCAGGCCCCCATGCCGCCGGTCGCAGCCAGCGCTGCTGCGGCCTGAAGGCCCCGCTTCAGGAATTCGCGGCGGGGAGAGAGGGGGCCTATGTCGCCTTCCTTCATGGCGCTCCTCCCCTTATCCGCTGCCGGAGGGTCTCCGCCCACCGCTCTGCGGACGCGGCGCTCGGCGCCTGGTGCACGCCGGCCAGGTAGGGCCCCTCGGAAAACACCGCGTCAAAGCTGCCCCCAAGGTCGAACACCGAAAGCAATCCCGGCCGGACAGATTTGCCCCCGGGCGCCACGATCTTCCCATCGCAATCCTGCGCAAGGAATGTGCCGAACTCGGCCACCTCCCGTTCGGCATCGGCCGGCGCCCCGCGGCGGGCCATGAAGAGGGTAACCGCCGCCGCGCCGTCCTGGTAGTGCGCCACGAACACGGCCTTCAACCGATCCGAACCGAACACGTCCGACGGGACGAGCGCGATGCTGCCGGGGACCAGTCCCTGCACGGGGAAAAGAGCCTGCTCGGATTGCAGATTCGCATGCGCCTTAACGGGGGTCCCCGCGACAAACGCCTTCGCCAGGGATTCCGCGGCCCTGCGGTTTAATTCCCCGCTGTCAGCACCGACCACCTCGACGTAGAACTGCCCGTGCACCATGCATAACTCGTTTTCGGCGCGGTAGCTGTAATCCCCCACGCCCGCGTCCGAGGCATCGGGGCGCTTCTGGGAGCTCCAGACCGAGTAGGCGTTTGAGGGCGTCCCCATCTCGTAGACGAAGAATTCAACCCAGGAATCCGACCCCACCCCCGACCGGGCTCGCTGGCATGCCAGCCTCACGAAGCCCGCCGAAAGGTACAGCTCGGCCTTTCCGTCGATCTTGTCCGAGAGGGTTGCCGCGGGGAACGTCTCGGCGGGCCCCATCGGGGAAATTCCCGCAGGCCACGTCGCAAAGAGGCCCGGCGCAATGGATTCCGCGGGTCGTGGCGCGCCGAGCGCCAAGGCTCCGGCCACCCGAACCGGGGGGCTAAAGTGCGCCTGGGCCAGGAGCATCCCGCCCAGCACCCCGCACAAAAGGACAACGACGCCCGCGGAAACGGCCTTCTCTGCGAGGCTCGGCACACGTGCGGGGATTGAGTTCATACCATGACGGGCCGGGACGGATAAAATCCCAGTTGCATGACTGTATCCCGGGGGGCTCGCCAGCACCGCGCATTCGATGCCAAAAAGAGCGCGGATCTTGTACGGCATGCCCAGGAGTCCGGGACTCCTCTCTTATATAGAGGAGCGGGTTCGGGCTCCCGTGACCGAATGGCTCACAAGGTCAGCGCCTTTGCTTTTAATCTCCCCTTCCCGCCACCCTTGGCTCTAGGATAGGGCGCTTGGGAAAGAGGCGTGGTATCTTCGCGCGATCGCCCCTTCCAGAGATCACGCTCCGCCGACCCCCGCCATGAAACCCCATTTCCCCCGCGGCCGGATATTTGGAGCCTCTCCCGTTCCAATCCCCCATGCCTGAAACCGTTTCATTCCACCTGAACGGCAAGCCCGTGCAGATCAGCGCCGGGCCTGACCGCACGCTGCTCTGGGTGCTGCGCACCGACCTCGCCTTGACGGGCCCAAAGTATGGATGCGGCATTTCGCAGTGCGGGGCGTGCACCGTTCTCGTGGATAATCGCGCGGTGCGCTCCTGCTCGGTCGACCTCAAGTCGGTCGAGGGAAAATACGTGGTGACCATCGAGGGCCTGGCGGAGGCGGAGAAGCTGCATCCCCTCCAGGAGGCCTTCATCGCCCATGACGCCCTGCAATGCGGGTTCTGCACGTCCGGCATGATCCTGACCGCGTATGGTTTTCTGAAGCGTCACCCCGATCCGACGCGCGACCAGGTCATCGCCGGAATGGACGACAATCTCTGCCGGTGCGGCGCGCACATGCGCATCGTCGACGCGGTTCTGGAAGCGGCAACGGCCATGAAAGGAGCGGCCGCCTCATGAGCCCACTTGATCCCCTTCGCGAGTCCACGGGCGAGGCCACCCTCGCGACACGACGCCAGTTCATCCGGAATTTGGGCTCCGGACTGTTCATCTGGGTGGTGGCCGGGCGACTCCGGGGCGCCGGGGAGTCGGAGGCGGCGCATCCCACCACGTTCAGGCCAAAGGAACCCAGCAGCTTCAATGCATACCTGCGCATCGACGAGAACGGACACGTGACGTGCTACACCGGCAAGATCGAGATGGGCCAGGGCCCGATCACCTCTCTGCCGCAGATGCTCGCTGAAGACCTCGATGTCTCGGTCGACGATGTCAGCATGGTCATGGGCGACACGGACCTTTGCCCGTTTGACCAGGGAACGTGGGGGTCCATGACCACGAGGTACTTTGGCCCGCTCCTGCGGAAGGCCGCCGCCGAGGCCAGGTCGGTGCTGCTGGATCTGGCCTCCGAGAATTTGCACGTGCCCGTGACCCAGCTCACCGTGCAGGACGGCGTGGTCATTGATACCAAGGACCCGACCCGGAGAGTCACCTACGGCCAATTGACCCAGGGGAAGACGATCGAGCGGCAGGTCACGGTGAAACCGAGCCTTAAGTCCCCGGACCAGTTCCACTCCATCGGCAAGCCGCTCCTTCGCCGGGACTCGCGCGACAAGGTGACTGGGAAGGCCCTCTACGCGGGGGATATCCGCCTGCCGGGGATGCTCTATGCCCACGTCCTGCGCGCGCCGGCCCATGGGGCCACGTTGACGAGCGTCGACACGTCGGCAGCCAAGGCAGTCGAGGGCGTGGTGCTCGTTCAGCAGTCCGACCTGATCGCCGTCCTGCACGAGTTTCCCGACGTGGCTGAGGATGCCTTGGGAAAGGTCAAGGCGGTGTTCGCCCCTTCGCCGTCCACGCTGGACGACACGTCGATCTACTCCCACCTGGAACAGGCAAACGTTGAGCCGAAGGTGGTGGCCCACGGGGGGGATCTCAGCGTGGGCCGCGCGCTCGCGGTGAAGCGCCTCGACCAAACCTACCTGGGCGCCTACGTGGCCCACGCCGCGATGGAGACCCATACGGCGCTCGCCCACGTGGAGGGCAGCCGAGCGACGGTCTGGGCCTCCACCCAGAATCCCTTCGGGGCGCGCGAGGAGATTGCGAAGGCGATCGGCCTTCCCATCGAAAGCGTCCGGGTCATCACGCCGTTCGTGGGGGGCGGATTTGGCGGGAAGTCCTTCAACCTTCAGGCGGTCGAGGCCGCGCTCCTCTCCAAGGCCACCGGACGCCCCGTGCAGGTCATGTGGACGCGCGAGGAGGAGTTCTTCAATGACACCTTCAGGCCCGCCTCGATCGTGAAGATCCAATCGGGCCTCGACAGCGCCGGACGGATAGCCTTCTGGGATTACGAGGTCCGCTTCGCCGGCGAACGCGCCTCGGAGCACCTCTACGACATCCCCCACCATCGCACGTCATCGGTGGGCGGGTTCCAGGGACCGCCCGGAATCCATCCCTTTGCGGTCGGGGCCTGGCGCGCGCCCGGATCGAGCAACAACGCTTTTGCCCGGGAATCCCATGTGGACCAGCTGGCATCCCTGGCCGGAGTGGACCCCATCGAGTTCCGGATGCGCCAGCAAAAGGATCCTCGCCTGGCGCGCGTGCTGACGGCCGCCGCAGAGCATTGGGGCTGGCAGCCCGGGAAGGGCCCGAGCGGGCGGGGTCTGGGCGTCGCGTGCGGCATGGACGCCGGAAGCTATGTCACCGCCGTCGCCGAGATCGGGGTGAAGGACGGAAAGATCACCCTGAAGCGCATGCTTTGGGTTCAGGAAATGGGCCAGGTGATCAACCCGGAGGGCGCCAAGATCCAGATGGAAGGCGGCATCACGATGGGGCTCGGCTACGCGCTCTCCGAGGAAATCCATTTCAAGGATGGGGTCATCCGAGACACCAACTTTGACGCCTATGCCCTGCCCCGGTTCTCGTGGCTGCCAAAGATCGAGACGGTGATCGTCCAAACGGACGATCCTTCCCCCTACGGCGGCGGCGAACCCGCGATCATCCTCACGGGGGCAGTGATTGCCAACGCGTTCCGTGACGCGACGGGGATCCGGCTTCTTGAGCTGCCCATGTCGCCCGACCGGATACGGGCCGCGCTGGCATCGAAAACAGCGAACGCCTGAAGTTCAAAAGGCGCCGGGAGTCCCTTGCCCTAACGGGCGGCCCCTTGATCGGCTTAGCATTTGGCAGCAGTCGATCTCCGGGCTCACGCGGCGCAGCCGGAGTTCCTACGAGGCCTCCTTCAGCGCTGAAATCTCGGACATCATCTTCGCATGGCAGTCATCGCAGATGGTGTGGGTGATCGCGGGGATGGTCGCAGCGGTCATCAGGCCGAGCGCCACCACAGCGGCCTCGACCGGCAGCCAT
>Ga0302202_10000205_pt1 | contig 73439 bp, 71 predicted proteins | sample II_Bog_N3_3_FD_194579 | JGI IMG/M metagenome (GOLD analysis project Ga0302202, IMG submission 194579) | Peat permafrost microbial communities from Stordalen Mire near Abisko, Sweden - II_Bog_N3_3 | ecosystem: Environmental > Terrestrial > Soil > Wetlands > Peat | place: Sweden: Abisko... | reverse complement strand
CCAGCAGGTGGCGGCGCTCGAGGGCGCCGGTGCCATCACCCCCGGGATGGCGGCGCTCATCGATGCCACGCCCGCACTCACCGTGCACCGGCTACTCGGGGCGGGCGGTGGCACCAGGTTCCGTCATGGCCGGCGAAACCCGCTTGCCTACGACATGGTGGTGGTCGACGAGACGTCGATGCTGTCGCTCCCGCTGCTCAGCCGGTTGCTCGAAGCACTGCCGCCGGCCGCCCACCTCGTGCTCGTTGGTGACCCGTTCCAGCTCACGAGCATCGAAGTCGGGACGGTGATGGCCGACCTGGTGGGTCCGGACCCGCTGTCAGGCACGGGACCGCTGGCCGGGCACGTCAGCGTCCTCGAGCACGTCCACCGCTTCGCCGCCGACTCGGCCGTCGCCGCCCTGGCCCGGGCCGTGCGCACCGGTGACGCCGCTCGTGCAATGGCGGTCCTCGACGGCGAGTCGCCTGACGTGTCGTGGGTGCGATCCGACGATGCCGCAGCGCTCGCCGAGGTGGAGCGAGTGGCAGTCGACGGTGCCGTCGACGTGGCGACGCGCGCCATCGCCGGCGACGCCGCGGGGGCGCTGGCAGCCGCAACTGGCGTCAAGGTGCTGGCGGCCCGCCGACTGGGTCGACTCAGCGCCGCCGACTGGTCCGAGCGCATCGAGGCGGCCGTTGCCGAGCGGGTTTCCGCCTTCTCGCGCTACCGCAGGTGGGCGCCCGGCCGGCCGGTGATCGTGACGGCCAACGACGCATTGAACGGGCTGTCGAACGGCGACGTCGGGGTCGTCGTGACCGACGGCGACTCGGTGGCCGTGGCCATGGCCGGCCCTTCGGGCATCGACCTCCGTTCCACCGCACAGCTGGCCGAGTTCGAATGGTGGTGGGCCATGACCATCCACAAGGCACAGGGATCGGAGTTCGGCCACGCCGTCGTCTCGCTGGCCGACGCCGCGTCGCCCGTGTTGTCGCGCGAGCTGCTCTACACCGCGGTCACGAGGGCACCTCGGATCACCGTCGTCTCGAGTGAGGCTGCGCTGCGTACGGCCATCGAGCGTCCGGTGGCGAGGGCGTCGGGGCTGGGCGAGCTGTTGTGGCCATAGCCGGTGGCCCGCGCGGTCCGAGGCCCTGATCCGCTCCTGGCTCTTCAGTCCGGCACCTCGACGGTGACGCGCTGGGAGCGGGGATCGCCCACGTGGCGGGCCATCTCGAGGTCCACACGCCCCTGCGGCAACACCCAGCGCGCTGCGGCGGCGTCACGTGCCGCCAGGAGCGAAAGAGGCACCCGGATCGTTACCTCCGCACCGGCGCCCGGTGCCACCTCGAGCCGGGCGAAGCCCACCAGTCGGCGCGGCTGGTCGGGGAAGCTCGCGGCGGCGCCGTAGACCTGGACGACCTCGGCCGCGGTGTGGCCGCCGGTGTTCGTGACCGACCCGGTGACCTCGAGCACGCCGTCCGCCACGTTGGCGGAGAACTCGCCCCACTCGAAGCCCGAGTAGGTGAGGCCCCACCCGAAGGGGAACCGCGCCGGGTGACCGTCGCGCTCCAACTTCCACCACCCGTGCCAGCGGTCGTAGGTGCACACCGTGGCCTCGTGGTCAAAGGGCGGAAGGTGCGCCTCGTCGGTCGGCACACTGAAGGGCAGCCGGCCGCCGGGGCTGCGCCGGCCGACCAGCACGTCGGCTAGGCCGTGGCCGCCCTCCATGCCGCCGTAGAAGCCCTGCAGCACGGCCGGGACGTCGTCGGCCCACGGGGTGAGCACAGCGCTGCCCGCCACGAGCACCACGACGGTGCGGGGGTTGGCGGCGACAACCGCAGCGATGAGGTCCTCGTCGGACCGGTGGAGGCGAAGGGAGGACCGGTCGCCACCGGTCGAGAAGGTGAGTGGGCCTGCCGCAGCGAGGCCGGCCGGCGGCTCCGGCCCGGGATTCGCAGCGACCGAGTCGGTGAAGCGGGCGGCGAGATCGGGATCGTCGGGGCCAGGCATCAGTGCCTGGAGGGCCGTGTTCGTCCCGCCGGCACCGATGAACTCTCCTTCGTCGTCCTTCGTGTAGCCGACGACGACCACCGCCACGTCGGCATCGGCCGCCACCACGCCGGCCCGGGTTGCGTCGGTGCCGTCGTCGAGGGTGAGCTCGACGCCACCGAGCGCCAGGCGCAGTCCGGCGGCCGGGGTCACCACGCTCTCTGCCCACACGTCGCTCGACCCCCCGTCACCGAGATTGCGGATATCGGCCAGCGCGCCGAGCAGGGCCACGCGCTGGAGCCGGGCCGGGTCGAGGGGGAGGACCGGCACCCCGTCGACGGGCTCGTTGCGCAGGAGCACCACGGACTTGGCCGCGGCCTCCCGTGCGAGGGCCCGGTGCGCCGGGCTGGCGAGGACGTCACTGCCGGGCCGCTCGGCAGCGAGCACCCCGCTGAAGCGCAGCAGCGTGGCGAGCACGTGGGCCACGGAGCGGTCGACGTCCTCCCAGCTTGTGGCTCCATCCGCCAGTGCCGCATCGAGGCCCCCGGCGCGCACCATCTGGTAGGGCATCTCGACGTCGAGGCCCGCAGTGAGCGAGAGTCCGGCGTCTCGCAGGCCGAAGATCCAGTCGCTGATCGCGAAGCCCGAGAACCCCCACTCGTCACGCAGTATCTGGGTGAGGAGCGGGCGGTTCTGGCCGCACCACTCGCCGTTCAACGCGTTGTAGGCAGTCATCACGACTGCCACGCCCTCGTCGACGATGCGCCGGAACTGCGGCAGGAACACCTCGTGCAGCGCGACCTCGTCGACGGCCACGTCGACCTCGAAGCGGGCGTTCTCCATGGAGTTGCACGCCAGGTGCTTGACGCACGCCATGGCGTGGCGCTGCACGCCGCGCACGAGGGCTGCCCCGAGCTCGCCCACGTGGAAGGGGTCTTCGCCGTAGGTCTCCTGGGCTCGGCCCCACGCCGGGTGGCGCAGCACGTTCACGCACACACCCCCGAAGAGGTCGGCACCCACGGAGCGCAACTCGGTACCGATGGCGTCGCCGATGCGCTCTTCGAGCTCGAGGTCCCAGGCCGCCCCGCGGGCCATCGAGACCGGGAAGCAGGTGGCCGGGCCGATCACCACGCCGCGCGGCCCGTCGGAGAAGGCGAAGCCCGGGATGCCCAGACGCTCCACGCGTGCCGCTGGGAAGGTCCGCTTGTGGTAGCCGCCCTCACCCAGGTCGCCGAGCCCCGCCCAGAACGGGAGGTCCCCGTCGAGGCACCAGAGCTTCTCATCGGGCGTCATGGCCTCGAGCAGGCCGGCGACCACCTCGGCGACCGGTGTGCCCCCCTGCACCGAGCCCACCGCCGCAGCCCATGTCCCCGCCCCCTCGACCATGGCCCGCAGGGTAGTGGGCACCCCCGGCACCTGCGCTCTCGAGTGCCGCGCAACCTGCGGCGACGTCGGGGTAACGGCTTGCCGTTCGCCGGCGACTGGCGCAAGCACGGGCGCTCACACGGAGAGCAGCGCACATCGCTGAGATCGGCCTCTTTCTCTCGAGCGAGGAGTACGGGCCAGGCGAGCTCGTCGAGTACGCACGCCGGGGAGAGGAGGCAGGATGTCGCTCGGTCTTCATCGGAAGCGGCGGGAAGGGCCGGGCCATCGGCGTGGTCACGATCTGCTCCGGGGAGGACGCGGCGACGGCGCGGACCCTCGCCGCCAGCCTGTGGCCGAACGAGGCGCTTGAGGGCCAGCTGGCCCAGGAGCTGCCCCTGCCGTGGCAGTTCGCCCGCTGTCGCGCCGGTGACAGAGGGCATGGTGGCCGAGGCGATCACCTGGGGCCCGAGGGCCACGTGGCGGCGATCAGTGTGGTCTTCGACGCCGGCTTCGACCGCGTCTGCCTGAACCAGGTGGGCGCCGGCCAGCGTGGGTTCTTCGAGTGCTGCAACTGGGTGCTGGCGCCCGGCTCGGCAACTGAGTGAACCGCTCAGGCCGGCCCGATCGCCCCGATGGCGCGCCTGAGTGCCTCGAGGTGGCCGTCCACGCCGACGAGCCCCGCGCCCATGGTGTTGATCGAGACGTGGCTGGCCCCGGCGGCCCGCCATTTCTCGACGTGGCCGACCAGCTTGTCGAGGCCCTCGGGTCCCCACGACACCCGGCCCTCCATGCCGAGCGAGGAAGGGTCACGCCCGGCGTCGCGCGCGGATTGCTCGACGAGCGCCCTCGCCTCGTCGAGCCGCTCGCCGGGCGGCACCTGGGGGAACCAGCCGTCGGCCAGGCGCCCCACCCGACGGTAGGCGGGGGCCGACTGGGCGCCGAACCACACCGGGATGGGGCGCTGCACCGGCAGCGGTGCGAGGCCCGCGCCGGTGACCGTCTCGTGGGCACCGTGGAACGTCACGCTCTGCTTGCTCCACAGCGCCCGGAGCAGCTCGACCTGCTCGTCGATGCGCGCCCCGCGGTTGGAGAACTCCTTGCCGAGGGCCTCGTACTCGACGGCGTTCCACCCGAGGCCGACGCCCAAGCGGAAGTGCCCGCCGGTGAGGAGGTCGACTTCGGCCGCCTGCTTGGCGACTAGGGCGGTCTGGCGCTGGGGGAGGATGATGATCCCCGTCACGAGCTCGAGGGCGGTGCACGCGGCGAGGAAGCCGAAGAGCACGAATGGCTCGTGGAAGGTGGTGTGCAGGTCGTAGGGGCCCTTCCAGTCCTTGTGCACCTCGGCGTCGGCGCCGACCACGTGGTCGTAGCAGAGCACGTGCCCGTAGCCGAGCGCCTCCACCCCCTGTGCGTACGCACGGGCGGCTCCGGGGTCGCCACCCAACTCTGTCTGAGGAAAGACCACGCCGATTTGCATGGAGGTGTTCTACCCCCGCTTGCGACGCCCCCGCACGTGGCGGGCGCGTTGCGTCGCCGGCGGGGCCGGTCAAGACTCCAGGCCGTGACCTCCCTCGAGCGCCGTGCCCGGCGGAGCGCCGACGGCGAAGTCGTCCTCCCGCTCACGTTCGGCCAGGCCGTTCGCAGCGAGTTCCGCCGATGCTTCCAGCGCCCCTACGAGACGCCGATCGTGGTGGCGGCCAATGCCGCGCTCATGCTGTTCGCCTGGTACCTCATACCGTTCGGCCTGCGCGACTTCTTCTTCAGGCTCCATGGCTCGCTGGCGCTGCCGATGGTGCTGGCCGTGTGGATGTACTCCGACGTGCCCGCCACCAACGTCATCGCCCCCGACCGCCGGCGGATGCTGGCGGCCCTCGAGGAGCCCGACGAGCTGCGCCTCTTGTGGTCGGCCAAGAACGTCGCGCTCTGGCTCCTGGTCTCGCCCGTGTGCCTCCTGGTCGCCACCTTCGTCATCGCCTCGAGCGGCAACTGGCGGTCGGGACTGCCGACCATGGTGTGGATCGCCATCGTTCCCTTCGGCGCGCTCGGGATCGCCGGGTGGTTGGGCATCGTCGCGCCCTACCACCCGATCCCGCTGCGCACCCGGGCCATGAACCGCCGCCCCTGGAGGCACATGATCTGGCGCTGGCTGGCCCTCGCCCTTCTTCCGTACGGCTTCGTGCCTGCCCTTGCGACCGCACTGACGTTCCCCTCTGCGCTCCTGTGGGACATGTCGGCCAAGCACGGCCTCTCGGGCCCGCTCAGCCCGGTCGAGTTCACCGAGGGGGTGGCCCTCACGTGTGCGGTGGCCATCGCGGGCTGGGTGGGCGGCCACTTCGTCGGCTTGGGCCTGCTCGAGCGCCGGCGCGCGGCGCTGCGCGGGTACCTCTCGGACCCCCTTCACGGCTGAGTGGGTCGCCGTGTCACCCGATGATGTCGAGCATGGACGGTCCGAAGATCGCAGGCAGTCGAGGACGGGCCCGGGCGGCTCGACCGGTGCTCCACCCGGACTGGCGGAAGGGCACGGACCGCCCGGCCCCGCGACTCCAGCCGGGGTGGTCCCGGTCTGCGCGCGCGCCGAGGACGGTTAAATGGGTGCATGCCCACCGCACCAGTCCTTCTCGCCGGCCATCCCGTCCACCGCATGGGGTTCGGGGCCATGCAGCTCCCAGGGACGGGCGTGTTCGGCCCCCCGAAGGACCACGACGCCGCCATTGCCGTGCTGCGGGCGGCGAGGTCGGCCGGCGTCAACCACATCGACACCGCGCAGTTCTACGGGCCCGATGTCGCCAACGACCTGATCAAAGAGGCCCTCTTCCCCTATGACGACGAGCTCGTCTTGGTGTCGAAGGTGGGCGCGGCCCGCGGCGCCGACGGTGGCTGGCTCCCGGCGCAGCGCCCCGAGGAGCTCCGCTCGGGTGTCGAGACGAACCTGCGCAGCCTCGGGGTCGACCAGGTCCATGTCGTCAACCTGCGGCGCCACCCCGAGGGGACGGTGCCGTTGGATGAGCAGTTGGGCGAGATGGCTGCGCTGCGCGACGAGGGGCTGATCGGTGGCATCGGGCTCAGCAACGTCACCCTCGACGAGTACCGCACTGCCCAGGCCACGACGGAGGTCGCCTGCGTGCAGAACGCGTACAACCTCATCGAGCGGGCCGAGCAGGACCTCTTCGACGCCTGCGTCGAGGACGGGACACCCTTCGTGCCCTTCTTCCCCCTCGGGTCGGCATTCGTCGCCGAGAGCCCTGTGCTCAACGACCCCGTCGTCCAGGCGACCGCCGCTCGCATGGACGTCACGGCGCCCCAGGTGGCGCTCGCGTGGCTGTTGGCCATCGCGCCGCGCGTGCTGCTGATCCCGGGCACCTCGGCGCTCGCCCACTTGGAGGAGAACCTCGCCGCGGCCGATGTCGTCCTCGACGAGGAGGCGCTCTCGGCCCTCGCCGACGTGCGCCCCTGAGCGGCCCCCTCGGGCCGACCGAGCACCCGGACGCATTGACAACGCGCTGGTCTCGGCATTAACTGCCGGGAGAGCTGTTGCATCCGATAGGGGGAGATCCATGTCCGACGTCGTCATGACCATCGCCGGGGACACTGCGCACGCGGCGGCCACGTTCGGGGTTCGCAACCCGGCCACGGGGGAAGTCTTCGCCGAGGCGCCCGAGTGCACGCGCTCCCAGCTGGACAGCGCCTTCGAGTCCGCCGCCAAGGCCTACCGGGACTGGAAGTCCGACGAGGCGTTCCGACGCACGACGCTGCTCGGGATGGCCGACGTGCTGATGGCCTCTGCCGGCGAGCTCGCGCCGGTGCTCACCGCCGAGCAGGGCAAGCCCCTCGCCGACGCCAACGTCGAGGTCTTCGCCGCGGCCATCTGGTGCCAGTACTTCGCCAACCTGGAGACGCCGTCGCAGATCATCCAGGACGACGAGAGCGCCCTCGTGGAGGTGGTACGCCGCCCGCTCGGTGTCGTCGCCGCCATCACGCCGTGGAACTTCCCGCTCACGCTCGCCTTCTGGAAGATCGCCCCCGCGTTGCTCGCCGGCAACACGCTCGTGATCAAGCCCTCGCCGTTCACGCCCCTCAGCACGCTGAAGGCGGTCGAGCTTCTCCGCGACGCCGTCCCCCCCGGGGTGATCAATGCGGTCAGCGGTGGGGACGAGCTCGGCGCCTGGATGACCAGTCACCCGACGCCGCGCAAGGTGAGCTTCACTGGGTCGATCGAGACCGGCAAGAAGGTGGCCATGTCGGCCGCACCTGATCTGAAGCGCGTGACCCTCGAGCTGGGCGGCAACGACCCGGCGATCATCTTGGACGACGCCGACCCGGCGGTGGTGTCCCGGGCGATCTTCGCCGGCGCCTTCAACAACAACGGGCAGGTCTGCTCGGCCATCAAGCGGGTCTATGTCCCCGAGGCCCTCCACGACGACGTCGTCGAGGCGCTGGCCGGCTACGCCTCGACGGTCAAGGTGGGGGACGGGACCGACCCCGAGTCCAAGCTCGGCCCGATCAACAACGAGCCGCAGTACGAGCGGGTGAAGGAGCTGGTGGCCGACGCCATCTCGGGCGGGGCTCGGCCGGTGACCGGCGGCCACGCCATGGACCGGCCCGGCTACTTCTTCGAGCCGACGATCCTCGCCGACATCACCGACGGCACGCGCATCGTCGACGAGGAGCAGTTCGGTCCGGCCCTGCCGGTCATCTCTTACCGAAACCTCGACGACGCACTGGAGCGGGCGAACAGCACCCACTTCGGGCTCTCGGGCTCGGTGTGGAGCGCGGACCCCGAGCGGGCGGCCCAGGTGGCCTCCGAGCTCGAGTGCGGGACCGCGTGGGTCAACACGCACCTGGCTCTTGCACCCCAGCAGCCCTTCGGCGGCTTCAAGTGGAGCGGCGTGGGCGTGGAGAACGGGCCGTGGGGCCTCTCGGAGTTCACCGAGATCCAGGCGCTCTACCGCTCGCGCGCGGCCGATGGGCTGAACGTCACGACGGCCGGGCTGGTCTCCTGAGCCCGCTCAGAGCGCGAAGCGCTTGAAGAACGACCACATGGTCGTGGTGGCGTCCACCTGGAAGGTGGTGAAGCCGGTGATGGCGCTGATCGACCGGCTGAAGGCACTGCCAGGCCATGCGTGGCCCCCGCCGAGGATGATGTAGAACACCACGCCTGCACCCGGCGGGCACCGGTAGGTGCGCTGGACGACCTGGCTGTCCAGCCTCGTGTTGGTGGCCCTCCCGTCGCAACCGTCCTTCTTCGCCCAGCCGCGGACGGTCGCCGGGATGCCCGCACCATTGAGGTTGGCCAGGGCGGTGGTGGTTGTGGTCGCCGGGGCGGTCGTCGCCGGGCTTTGCCCGAACAGGCGGCCGAGCGTGGCGGTGCCGATACCCCCGTTGAAGAACACGATCGGGTCGGCGGTCCCGTGGAACGTGATGACGGGGACCCTCCGGGTGGTGGGGCACGGAGTCGGTAGCTGCAGGCCCGACACAGCCCCGATGGCGGTGATGCGACGGGACATGGTGCAGGCGAGGAGCGACACCATGAACGAGCCGTCCGAGAAGCCGCTGGCGTAGACCCGTGAGGTGTCGATGCACGTGGTCGACTCGATCTGGTCGAGCAGGGCTCGCACGAACTCGAGATCGGGATTGGTCGCACGCTCGTCGCCCGTGTCCCACTGCACTGGGGTCCCCGTGCCGTTCGGGAAGGCCACATCGAAGCCGTCCCTCTGCCCGAGGGTCCCGAAACCCGAGGTCGTCGCGTGGAGGATGGCACCCTCGCCGAGGCCGTGGAAGTCGAGCACGAGGGGCCTCGCCACCGGCGATCCCTTCTCAGCGCGCAGCGGGCCCGGCGTGGGCGGCGACGGGGTGCTGAGGAGGTACCAGCGCGCCACGCCCCCGACGTCGATGCTCTGGCGGCTCTCGGTTTGCTCGGGCCCCGCAGGTTGGGCGCAGCCCGCTGAGCGAACCGCGATGCCGGTCGCCGTGACCGTCTTCGCAGAACCGGCACCACTCGCCGACCCCGCACAGCCCGCAGCCAGCAGGAGCACCGCAGCGAGGCCGAAGAGGAGGGCGGGTGAGCGCCGGGGGGCGGAAACGGGCACGGCATAGCGAAGCACACGCGACGACGGCTGGGCTTTTGCATGAAGTATGACTAATCTGGTCATCTATAGCTCTATGAGTAACTTCCTCGGTTCACGCGCCCGCGTCCTTCCCTCCTCCGCTGTCGGCCTCCTCGTGGCGCTGTTCGCCACGTGTGCAGCGACCCTGCCTGCTGGAGCCGCCGGTGGGAACGTCGCCCTCGTCGCCTATTCGACGCCCAAGCCCGCCTTCGCCGCCCTGATCAGCGCATTCGCGAAGACCTCCTCCGGCACGGGCGTGTCGTTCTCGCAGTCCTACGGGCCGTCGGGTACCCAGGCAACGGACGTGGCGTCGGGGCTGCCGGCCGATGTCGTCAACTTCTCGCTCTCTTCTGACATGGACAAGGTCGTCAAGGCCGGTCTGGTGTCGCCGTCATGGGACTCGGGCCCGACCAAGGGCATGGTCACCGACTCGATCGTCTCGTTCGTGGTGCGCAAGGGGAATCCGAAGCACATCACCTCCTGGGCCGATCTCGTGAAGTCGGGCGTGAAGGTCATCACGCCGAACCCCTTCAGCTCGGGGAGCGCGAAGTGGAACCTGATGGCCGCCTACGGCGCACAGCTCGCCCAGGGCAAGAGCCAGACGGCGGCCACGTCGTACCTAAGTGACCTGTTCAAGCACGTGGTCGCCCAGCCGAGCAGTGCATCCAATGCGCTCCAGACGTTCCTCTCGGGACAAGGTGACGTGCTCCTCGACTACGAGGACGACGCCCTCTACGCCCAGCGCCAAGGCGAGCCGATCTCGATCGTGACACCACCCCAGACGATCCTCATCGAGAACCCGATCGCCGTTACCACCAAGGCAGCCGACCCAGCCGCCGCCAAGGCGTTCGTGGCGTTCCTCTTGACGCCGGCCGGCCAGAAGATCTGGGGCCAGCAGGGGTACCGCCCGGTGCTGGCGAGCGTGGCGAAGCAGTTCTCGTTCCCGAAGCCGGAGAAGCTGTTCACGATCGAGAGCCTGGGCGGCTGGACCAAGGTCAACGGCTCGTTTTTCGACCCCGAGACGGGCAAGGTGGCCAAGATCGAAGCAGGCCTCGGCGTCTCGACGTCGAGCGGCTGAGCCTCGGTGAGCACGCGACTCGAGGAACGGACCATCACGAGTCGCCCGGCTGAGGCCGCGAACGGACCGGCGACCATGCCTCGGCGCATCCGCCGGATGGCTGCACGGCTCGCCGGGCCGGGGCTTGCCGTCACCTACCTGAGCCTCCTCGTACTGTTGCCCTTGGCCGCGGTGCTCTCCTCGGCGTTCAGCTCGGGCCCGGGCGCCTTCTGGCAGGCGGTCAGCCAGCCCGAGGCCGTCGCCGCCCTCCGCTTGACCCTGCTCTGCTCGCTCGCCGTCGCTGCCGTGAACTCCGTGCTCGGGCTCGTCATCGCCTGGATGCTCGTGCGCGACGACTTCCCCGGCATCAAGGTCGTGGGCGCGCTCATCGACCTCCCCTTCGCCCTCCCGACCATCGTGGCCGGGCTGACGCTGCTCAGCCTCTACGGCCCCAACAGCCCCTTCGGGGTCAATGTGGCGGGGACGCCGGCGGGGATCCTGCTGGCGCTGGCCTTCGTGACGCTGCCCTTCGCCGTCCGTTCGGTCCAGCCCGTCCTCGCCGAGCTCGACCGCGAGACCGAAGAGGCGGCGGCGACCCTCGGCGCGTCGCCCGCCGGCGTGGTGCGCCGGGTGGTCCTGCCGAGCATCGCGCCGGCCCTCCTCGCCGGCGCGGGCCTCGCGTTCGCTCGGGCGGTCGGCGAGTTCGGCTCGGTGGTCCTCATCTCGGGCAACCTGCCGTTCCACACCGAGGTCGCCTCGTCGTGGATCTACTCGCTCTCACAGAGCGGCGACCTCTCGGCCGCCGCGGCCGTCTCGGTGGTGCTGGTGCTCATTGCCCTGTTCGTGCTGGTCGGCATCGGCCTGGTGCGCCGCCGCTTCGGCGTGGCGGAGTCGGTATGACCGCCAGGTCGCGCTGGCCGGTGCGGGTGGTGGCCCTCTCTTACCTCGCACTGCTCATCGTCGTCCCGGTCGGCTCCGTCTTCTACCGTGCCTTCGCCCACGGCTTCGTCGCCGCCTGGGTCGCCATCACCACGCCCGACGCCCTCCATGCCCTCTGGCTCACTTTGGTGGTAGCCCTCATCGCCGTGCCCCTCAACACGGTCTTCGGGGTGGGCGTAGCCCTCATCCTCGCCCGCCACCGATTCCGCGGTGCGTGGCTCTTGGACGCGCTCATCGACATCCCGCTCGCCGTGTCGCCGGTGGTCGTCGGTCTCGCCCTGGTCCTCGCCTACGGTCAGACGGGCTGGTTCGGCCGCCCCCTGGCCGCCGCCGGCATCACCGTCATCTACGCAGTGCCGGGGATCGTCATGGCGTCCGCGGTCGTGTCCCTCCCCTATGTGGTGCGCTCCGTCCTGCCGGTGCTGCTCGAGATCGGCACCGACCAGGAGGAGGCGGCCGCCACCCTCGGGGCAGGGCCCGCGGCCGTCTTCTCGCGGGTCACCCTTCCCTCGATCCGTCGGGGGCTCGCCTACGGCGTGACGCTCACGACGGCACGCGTCCTCGGCGAGTTCGGTGCCGTGGTCGTCGTCTCGGGGAATATCACCGGCAAGACCCAGACGATGACCCTGTTCATCTCCAACAGCGTGGAGAACCTGAACTCGACGGCGGCCTACGCCGGGGCGGTCCTGCTCGCCCTGCTCGCCCTGTTTGTCCTTGCCGTCATGAGTGCCGAGAAGAAAGAGAGGGGACCCCGATGGCGATCGCGATCAGATCGGTCTCAAAGCGATTCGGAGCCACACCTGCTCTTGACGGGGTGACCCTCGACGTCCCCGAGGGCTCCCTCACCGCGCTGCTCGGGCCGAGCGGCGGCGGGAAGTCGACGCTGCTGCGCGTGGTGGCGGGCCTCGAGACGCCCGACAACGGCTCAATCGAGATCGACGGGCGAGACGTCACCGGCCTCCCCGCACGCGAGCGGGGCATTGGGTTCTGCTTCCAGCACTACGCGCCGTTCCGCCACCTGAGCGTGCGCCGCAACGTCGCATTCGGCCTCGAGGTCCGACGGCGGCCCAAGGCCGAGATCCGCCGGCGGGTGGACGAGTTGCTCGAGCTGGTGCACATCGAGCATCTCGCCGAGCGCTACCCGTCGCAGCTCTCCGGCGGCCAGCGCCAGCGGATGGCCCTGGCCCGGGCGCTGGCCATCGAGCCCACGGTCCTGCTCCTCGATGAGCCGTTCGGCGCCCTCGACGCCCAGGTGCGCGAGGAGCTGCGCTCGTGGCTGCGCGACCTCCATGAGCAGATCTCGGTCACCACGCTGTTGGTCACCCACGACCAGGACGAAGCCATGGAGGTGGCAGACCAGCTCGCCGTCATCAACGAGGGGCGCCTGGAGCAGGTCGGGGCACCGACCGACCTCTATGACCGCCCGGCGAGCGACTTCGTGCTGCGCTTCCTCGGCCCGGTCACCGAGCTCGACGGGGTGGCGGTGCGACCCCACGACCTGGCACTGCACCGCGAGCCTGTGCCCGGCGGCCGTCGGGCCTTGGTGCAGCGGATCACCCATCTGGGCTTCGAGGTGCGGGTGGACCTGGACGTCGAAGGCGCTGGCGCCGCGTGGGCCCAGCTCACCCGCCCCGACGTCGGAGTGCTCGGGCTCACCGAGGGCGAGCGGGTCTGGGTGTCGCACAGCGCAAGCGCACAGCAGCGGCGTCGCGGTGGCCTGCGCGACGTGGCGTCGCTCTCGGTCTCCTGAACGCCCGGGCGGTGGGTGCCTACACTCGTGCGGTGACCAGCGAGGGGGGCGAGGACTTCGACGTCGTGATCGTCGGTGCCGGGCTGTCGGGCATCGGCGCCGCCTGCCACCTCCAGGCAGAGTGCCCGGGCAAGCGCTTCGTGATCCTCGAGGCACGCGCCGAGAGCGGTGGGACGTGGGACCTGTTCCGCTACCCCGGCGTGCGCTCGGACTCGGACATGTTCACGCTCGGCTACTCGTTCCGCCCGTGGCGCGAGGCCAAGGCCATCGCCGACGGCCCCTCGATCCTTCGCTACATCAGGGCGGCCGCCCACCAGCACGGGGTCGACCGCCGCGTCCGCTACCACCGCCGGGTGGTGCGTGCCGCCTGGTCGTCATCCGACGCCCGTTGGACCGTCGAGGTGGAGAACGCCGAGTCCGGCGAGCTCGAGCGCCTCACGTGCCGATTTCTCTACGGGAATACCGGCTACTACCGCTACGACGAGGGCTACAGCCCGCGCTTCGAGGGCGCCTCGGACTTCGGTGGGCGCATCGTCCACCCCCAGCACTGGCCGGCCGACCTCGAGTGGGAGGACCGCTCGGTGGTGGTCATCGGCAGCGGCGCCACCGCCGTCACGCTCGTCCCGGCGCTGGCCGCGCGCGCATCGCACGTCACGATGCTGCAGCGCTCACCGAGCTACGTCATGTCATTGCCCGAGCACGATGGCATCGCCGACCTGCTGCGGCACCTGCTGCCCGAGCGGCTCGCCTACCCGTTGGTGCGGTGGAAGAACGTGGTGCTCACCACCTTCGTCTACCAGCTGTGCCGGCGTGCACCCAGGCTGATGGCGCGGCTCTTGAAGAAGGGTGTGGCGAGCCAGCTCCCGGCCGACTTCGACGTGGAAACCCACTTCAGCCCCCGCTACAGCCCATGGGACCAGCGGCTCTGCTTCGTTCCCGACGGCGACCTCTTCAAGGCATTGAGCAGCGGGCGGGCGTCGGTCGTGACCGGGCAGATCGAGCGGCTGACCGGAGACGGCGTGCTCCTCGACTCGGGCGCGACCCTCGACGCGGACATCATCGTCAGCGCGACCGGGCTCAACATGCAGATGCTCGGGGGCATGGCCATCACCGTCGACGGGCGCCCCCTCGACCTCGCCGAGTCGGTGGCCTACAAGGGCATCATGCTGTGCGGTGTTCCCAATCTCGCCTTCACGATCGGTTACACCAACGCGTCGTGGACGCTCAAGGCGGACCTCGCCGCCCGCTACGTCTGCCGGCTCCTCAACTACATGGACGAGCGCGGTGCCCGCTCGTGCCGGCCCATCCCACCCGATCCGCAGGTCCCGAGGATCCCGTTGATGGACCTCACGTCGGGCTATGTGCGTCGCTCGGTCGACCGGTTGCCCAAGCAGGCCGCCACGATGCCTTGGCGCCTGCACCAGAACTACCCGCTCGACATCATGATGCTCCGCCGCGGACCGCTCGACGACCAGATGGCCTTCGACGACGGCGACGGCGACGGCAGCAGCGACATGGACGATGCCGCCCGCGGGGTGGCCGTCGTCAACTGAGCGGCAGACGGGGCGGGGATCAGGGTCCAGCGCCCATGGTCACAGATCAGGGCCTTTTGGCCCTTCTCCTGGCCGGAGGGGCACGGTGAGGTAAGAGTGCGCGAGGCCCGGTGGGGCCGGTGTCCTTGGCGACGCGTCAACCGAGGAGGTGCACCATGTGTCGATTGTTCGGCCTCCATGCCGGGAGGAGCCCCGTCACGGCGACCTTCTGGTTGGTGGGGGCCCCCGACAGCCTCGCGGCGCAGAGCCGTCGCAACCCCGACGGCGCGGGTATCGGCGTCTTCGACAAAGACGGCGCGCCCGTCGTCGACAAGCAACCCCTGGCGGCTTGGAACGACCCCGCATTCGCCGAAGAGGCCCACGAGCTGCACGGCACCACCTTCGTGGCCCATGTCCGCCACGCCAGCACGGGTTCGAACACTGTGGCCAACACCCACCCGTTCCTCCAAGACGGGCGGCTGTTCGCCCACAACGGCGTGGTGCAGGGGACCGACCAGCTCGACGCCCACCTGCGAGAGCTCGGCGCCGGCGCGCTGGTGCACGGTGACACGGACAGCGAGCGCGTCTTCGCGCTGGTCTCCGCCGAGACGGCCCGGCACGAAGGCGACGTGGGGGCGGGCCTGCGGGCCGCGCTCAGCTGGGTGAGCGAGCACCTCGGCGTGTACTCGCTCAATCTCGTGCTCACGACGCCCCACGAGCTGTGGGCCCTTCGCTACCCGTCGACCCACTCGCTCTTCGTGCTCGAACGCGACGCCGGGGGCACGGGTGGGGGGGGCCTGGACGTGACCGGCAGCCGGCTCCGGGCACGCGCTGAGCACCTCGAGCGCCGGAGATCGGTCGTCGTGGCGAGCGAGGCAATGGACGGCGAGCAGGGATGGCGGCTCCTCGAGTCCGGCGAGCTGGTGCACGTTGGTGCGGACCTCTCGGTCACCTCCGAGCTGGCCTTCCCCGAGGAGCCCGGGCACCTGCTGACGATCTCGGACCTCGACCCCGTTGCCGCCGCATCCCAGCACCCCGACGGTCCGCCCGCTGCTTGAAACCGAGGTCGTCACCGGGGCGGCCAGCCGCGGGGGCGGTGAACGCACGGTGACGACCACTCGGACAACGAGTGTCGAACCGTGCGAGCCGTCACCCGCGAAAGGACCTCTCAAACGGCGAGGGAACCTGCGGCGGCGGCAAAGCGCTTGTCGTCGGCGCCTGAGCCCCTCGCGCCACGCGTCCGCCGTGTTACGCCGAGCGCCGCGAGTGTTCACCGGCGGATTCCCGGCCCGACGCGCGCTGCACTCGGTCTGTTCACCTTGCGTCGTTACGTTCGCGTTGTCGGGACAAGTCGATTCCACCACAAGCCCGAGAAACGGAGACCGGATGCGCAACGCAAGGGTGGCCAGGAGCAGGAAAAACCGAGTCGCCCCGGCACTAGCCGGGGTCGCTGCTGTTGCCATGAGCTTCGTCATCACACCCACCGTGGGAGCGTCGACCGACGCTGCCACAGCCACGTCGGTCGCCGCCTTCGGTGGTATGGAAGGCCTTGTCGCCGCCGCCAAGAAGGAGGGCACGCTCAACGTGATCACCCTCCCGGCGGACTGGGCCAACTACGGGAACATCATCAAGGACTTCTCGAAGAAGTACGGGATCAAGGTCAACTCCGCCAATCCCGACGGCACGAGCCAGGACGAGATCAATGCTGTTACCGAACTGAAGGGACAGAGCCGAGCCCCCGACGTCTTGGACCTCGGCACGTCGTTCGCCATCACCGCCGACCAGGACGGCCTGCTCGCGCCGTACAAGGTTGTCGAATGGAGCGACATCCCCGCCATCGCCAAGTCGAAAGACGCAACCTGGTTCGACGACTACGGCGGCTACGTGGCGATCGGCTACAACTCGAAGGTAGTCAAGCACGCACCGACCTCATTCGCCGACCTGCTCAATCCCGAGTACAAAAACCAGGTCGCCCTGAACGGGAATCCCACGCAGGCGGGTGCCGCTTTTGCTGCGGTGTACGCGGCGGCGCTGGCGAACGGCGGCTCGTACGACAACATCGAGCCGGGAATCGAGTACTTCCACAAGCTGAGCAGCGAGGGCAACTTCGTCCCGGTGACCGGAGGGCCGTCGACCGTCGAGAGCGGCCAGACGCCGATTCTCATCTGGTGGGACTACCTCGAAGCATCAGAGGTGGCAAAGCAGTACCCGGGTTGGAAGGTCGTGATCCCCTCGGACGCGAGCTACGCCGGCTACTACAGCCAGGCCATCAGCAAGACGGCGCCGGACCCGGCGGCGGCCCGACTGTGGGAGGAGTACCTCTACTCGGCCACGGGGCAGAACCTGTGGCTCCAAGGTGAGGCCCGGCCCATCGAGCTTCCGTCGATGGTGAAGAGCGGCTCGGTGGACGAGGCGGCCTACAAGGCACTGCCTGCCGCCCCGTCAGGACCGCTCACGTTCCCGACGGAGGCGCAGATCACCCAGGCCGAAGCCACGGTGGCGCAGGGCTGGACCAGCGCGATCGGTGGTTGAGCGGGTGGGTGAGAGCGCCCAGGTCTCCGCTGCTTCGCACCGTTCGATCCCTGCCGGCGACCCCGGGCCCGTTGCCACCAGGCGCGGGGCCGGGGGCGCCTTCGAGGACGACGTGAGCGGGCGGACCTGGCGCTCGAGGGTGTCGCCGTTCGTCGGGCTGGCGCCGTTCGCCCTCTACACGCTGGTGTTCCTGGGCATCCCGGCGCTGGCGATCGTCTACGGCGCTTTCCAGAAGCCGAGTGGCGGCTTCACGTTCGAGAATCTGAGGCTGGCCACGACCGGCATCTATCGGACCGGCTACGAGACGAGTCTCGAGCTCGCCGTCATTTCGTCGGTGGTGCCCGGGATCATCGGCCTGCTCCTCGCGTATGCTATCCACACATCGAAGAGCACGAATCTCCGACGCATCGTGTCGACCTCCTCGGGCGTCTTTGCCAACTTCGGGGGCGTGCCGCTGGCGTTCCTCTTCATCGCCACGCTCGGGACGACCGGCGTCGCGACGACATGGCTGCGCGACCTCGGCATCGACCCCTACCAGCACGGCTTCGACCTCTACACGCTCTCGGGTGTCGCGCTCGTCTACATGTACTTCCAAATCCCGCTCATGGTGCTGGTCATCACGCCGGCCCTGGGGGGCATCCGCTCGACCTGGCGCGAGGCCGCGAACAACCTCGGCGCACGGAGCTGGCAGTTCTGGCGCCATGTCGGTGGCCCCGTGCTCCTGCCCTCGGTGCTCGGCGCGGTCCTGTTGCTCTTCGGCAGCGCCCTGTCCGCCTATGCGACGGCCCAGGCGCTCACGAGCGGCAGCATCGCCCTCACGCCCATACAGATCGGCACGTTCCTGAACGGCAATGTGCTCGCCGGCGAACAGAACGTGGGCAAGGCCCTCGGATTCGGCATGATCGTCATCATCATGGTCGTCATGCTCCTCTACGGCATCCTCCAGCGGAGGGCGTCGAAGTGGTTGCGCTAGTCGCCGAGCCGCTGGACGAGCTCGAGGTCCCCGCCGAGGAGGAGGGCACGGGCAAGCACCGCCGTATCAGGTGGTGGCGCGGCATCGTGCTCTTCGCGGTGGGCGCCTACTTCATCATCCCCTTCTACGCCGCTCTGCGGTTCTCGCTCGAGGGGTCCAACGGCAAATTCACCTTGTCGGCCTTCACGAGCATCCCGAGCCAGCCCGGGTTCGGTGCCGCCTTCGCACTCTCGGTGCGCCTGGCGGTGATCACGACGGTCATCACCATGGTGCTCATGGTGCCGACGGCGGTCTACGTGCACCTGCGCGTCCCCAGGCTTCGACGGCTATTCGACGGCATCACGGTCCTGCCGATCGTCATCCCGCCGGTCGTCCTCATCGTCGGTGTCCTGCAGGTGGCACCGACCGTGCTGAAGGGCACCCCCGACCTGCTCGCCCTTGTTTACGTGGTGCTCGCCATGCCGTTCGTCTACCGGTCGCTCGACGCCGGGCTGCGGGCCATCGACCTCAAGACCCTCGTCGAGGCGTCGCGCTCACTCGGAGGCCGCTGGTCCAGCACGCTCTTGCGCGTCGTGCTGCCGAATCTGCGCGCTGCGCTCCTCTCGGCCACCATCCTCACCGTGGCCCTGGTGCTCGGCGAGTTCACGATGGCGAGCCTCGACCAGTACCAGACCTTCCCTGTCTGGATCGTCAACTTCGAGCAAGACGACGCCCACGTCTCGACCGCCGTGTCGCTGCTCGCGTTGGTCGGCACCTGGCTGCTCTTGCTGCTGATCACATCGTTCGACCGACGCCAATCGCGGCGATGGCTTCGGAAGGAGTCGAGGTGAAGGTGCTCGGGAACCGGGCGAAGGCCGATTGGAGGGCTCCACTGCCGGCCGAGCGGGCGGGTGCGTCGGTGCGTCTGTCTGGCCTTCGCCGCTCCTTCGGGCCCACCAAGGCGCTCAACGGCCTCAGCCTCGACATCGCTCCGGGCGAGCTGGTGGCGCTCCTCGGCCCCTCGGGTTGCGGGAAGACGACGGCTCTTCGGGTGCTCGCTGGCTTCGAGACCCTCGACGCCGGTCACGTGCTCGTCGACGGCCAGGACCTGGCAGGCACTCCGGCCCAGAAGCGCGACATGGGCATGGTCTTCCAGAGCTACTCGCTCTTTCCCAACATGGACGCCGTCGACAACGTGGCCTTCGGGCTCCGCATGCGTGGCCACGCCGCCCGGGCCCGGCGGGACAAAGCGGGCGAGCTGCTCGACCTGGTGGGCCTCGCCGTCGAGGCCAAGAAGTTCCCCCATCAGATGTCCGGTGGTCAGCAGCAGCGGGTGGCCCTCGCCCGGGCGCTGGCCATCGAGCCCCGGGTGCTGCTGCTCGACGAGCCGCTCTCGGCCCTCGACGCGAAGGTGCGCCTCCAGCTTCGCCAGCAGATCCGGTCGCTGCAGCAACGACTGCAGACGACAACCGTCTTCGTCACACACGACCAGGAGGAGGCGCTCTCGATCGCCGACCGGGTCTGCGTGATGCGCGACGGCCGGATCGAGCAGGTCGACGCCCCGGCTGATCTCTATGCCCGGCCGGCGACGCCCTTCGTGGCCGAGTTCGTCGGGACCATGAACCGGATCCCCGGCGTCACCGAGAGCGGGGGAGTGCGGGTGCTCGGTCGGCTCTTGGCCATGCGCGGGGAAGGCACCACGAACCCGGGGGTCCCGGTCGATGTGCTGGTCCGGCCCGAAGCACTCTCGCTCAGCGATGCTCCAGGTAGCGACGGCCGAGGCATCGTCACCAACAAGACCTTCCTCGGCGCCGTGACGCGCGTTCAGGTCCTCGTAGAAGATGGGCTGGGCGTCCAGGTCGACCAGCCGAGCGAGGAGGTCGCCACCCTTGCGCTCGGCGCTCCGGTCGGCGTGTTCATCGCCGCGCCCGACGTCCTGACCGCCGAGCGGCGCGCACCCGCCGCATTCCACGAAGCGCCCTCGAACTGAGCGGACCCCCGCCTCAGCCCACGGCTCGTTCACGCAGGAGCTGCTGGAGGTCGCCGGCCTGCAGCGTCGCCGGCTCGGTGGTCTCGAGGAAGTCGACCAGCACCTCCAAGAAGCGATCGGGTGCCTCCATCTGGGGGAAGTGGCCCGCCCCCTCGATGATTTCGAGGCGGCTGTTGGCGATCGACTCGTGGGCCGCGTACGCATGGGTGACGGGGATGATGCTGTCTCGGTCCCCCCACACGATCATGGTCGGAATGGCCTCGGCCAGGTAGAGGCGGTCCAGGGCGCTGACCGTCTGTCCACCGGGATCGATGACGGACCGGATGGTGCGGATGAAGGACTGGCGGTTCTCGGACTCGGTGAGCGATGCGTAGGCATTCCACATCTCACCAATGCGGGGGAGCCGCAGGCCCTTGGCCTGCATGGTCCGGCTGACATCGTTGCCGATCTGGCGGGCGAAGGAGGGGAAAAGCACCGGCATCAGGTACTCCGACGCGGGGAGCGTCATGAACCTGAGCAGCCAGCTCACCTCGCGGCCCAACCCGCCGCTGTCGACGAGCACGAGACGGTCGCAGTACTCAGGGTGCTGGTAGGCGAGCTGCATCGCCACCCCGCCGCCGAAGGACTGGCCCACGACCGTCGCGTGCTCCACGTCGAGCACGCCGAGCAGATCCCTGATGCCGCTGGCATAGGCGCCGAGTGAGTAGTCCCCCATGGGCTTGGAGGACTGGCCGTGGCCGATCAGGTCAGGGGCGATCACCGTGTAGCGCTCGGCGAGGACGGGCATGACCGCACGCCACGCCGAGGAGCTGCCGGCGATCCCGTGAATGAGGAGCACGACCGGTCCGCTGCCCGCCTTGCGGAAGCCGACGTCGTGGCCGTGGATCGTCACGTGTTCGAGCTCGAAAGCCATGCTCCATCCTTTCCTACCCCCGATCTGAACGCACAGGGCCTTTTGGCACGCCTTCTCCCGCTCGCTTCGGCGGGCGGGGGGGCGTACGTTGATCAGGGCAAGCGATGGAGGGAGAACGGATGCAGCGGCTTCCGCGCGATCCGCGTGACGACTACAGCCCCGAGGCAGCCGAGTCGCGCCGTCGCGTGGTCAGTGACGCGACCGGGGCGTCCCTCGAGCACCTGGCTGCCTTCTCGTTCGACCCCGAGATCCTCCCGGGGAACATGGAGGGCTTCGCCGGCGTGGCCCAGGTGCCCGTGGGTTTCGCCGGACCGATGCTGGTGGACGGCGAGCACGCCCACGGCGAGTACTTCGTCCCGATGGCCACAACAGAGGGGACCCTCGTCGCGAGCTACAGCCGGGGCATGCGGCTCACCCGCGAGGCGGGGGGGATCACGACGACCGTGCTCGATGACGCGATGCAGCGGGCACCGATCTTCGTGTTCGACGACGCCAGGGCGGCGCGCGATTTCGGGAGCTGGGTGAGCGACAATTTCGGCGCCATCAAGGCGGAGGCCGAGACGACCACCCGGGTCGGCAAGCTCCGCGACATCGAGCAGTACGCGGTGGGGGCGATGCGCTGGCTCCGGTTCAACTTCACGACCGGCGACGCCGCCGGGCAGAACATGGTGACCAAGGCCACGCACGAGGCGTGTCGCTGGATCCTCGGGCAGCGGCCGCGCGGGCTCAGGGACTTCGCGCTCGCCGCCAACCTCGACACGGACAAGAAGCATTCGGCGCTCAACAACCTCCACTCCCGGGGGAAGCGAGTCGTTGCCGAGGCGACTATCCCTGCTCGACTGATTCGAGAGGTGCTGCACACGACGGGCGAGGACCTCTACCGGCTCCGTCAGCTCTCGAACCTCGGGAGCCTCCTCTCGGGAGCAGTGAGCAACGGGGCCCATTACGCGAACGGCGTCGCCGCGGTCTTCATCGCGTGCGGCCAAGACGCGGGCAACGTGGCGGAGTCCTCGGCTGGCTTCACCTTCGCCGAGCTGCGCGACGACGGGAGCTACTACTTCTCCATCACGATCCCCTCACTGATCGTCGCCACCTATGGCGGGGGCACGGGCCTGGCCACCCAGCGCGAGTGCCTCGAGGTGCTCGGCTGTTACGGGCCCGGCCGTGCATTGGCCCTGGCGGAGATCGTCGCCGCCACCGTGCTCTGCGGTGAGCTCTCGCTCGGCTCGGCCATCGCCGCCGACGAGTGGGTCTCGAGCCACGACGCCTTCGGCCGGAACCGGCCGACGGACGCCACGACGTGAGGGGTACCGAGCGTTGAGCCTGCCGCGGGTGGGGGTGGTGGCGCTCGGGGGGACGATCGCTTCGACTCAGCACGCCAACGGTGCGGGCGTCAGCCCCGGGCTCGAGGCCTCCGACCTGGTCGGCTCGGTTCCCGAGCTCGCCGAGGTGGCCGTCGTCGAGGCGGAGGGCCTCGTGACGAAGCCATCGGGTGACCTCGAGTTCTCCGACATCTCCTTGTTGTACGACCGGCTGACCAGCCTGGTGGAGCGGGGCTGCGATGCCGTTGTCGTGACCCAAGGCACCGACACGCTCGAGGAGACTTCGTACGCGCTCGATCTGTTGTGGGCGCGCGACGAGCCGGTCGTCTTCACCGGTGCCATGCGCAATCCACTGCGCACCGGGTCCGACGGGCCGGCCAACCTGCTCGCCGCGGTCCAAGTCGGTGCCTGGCCCGCCACTCGGGGTCGTGGCGTGCTCGTGGTCATGAACGACGAGGTCCATGCGGCCAGGTTCGCGAGCAAGGTCCACACGTCGAGCCTCTCGGCATTCTCCTCGGCGCCGAACGGTCCGATCGGGTCGGTGAGCGAGGGGCGCCCCTATTTCACGGTGGAGCTCGCTCGTTCCGAGCCACTGGAGGTCCCCGACGAGTGGGATGACAGCGTCGAGCTCGTCGTGGCGACGCTGGGTGGTGGGGCGCGGATCCTCGAGGGTTTGGCCTCCACGCGGCCCTCGGGGCTCGTCATCGCCGGATTCGGAGGTGGTCACGTCCCGCGCCACCTCGTCCCGGTGATCGAGGACCTGGTGGCCTTCGCACCCGTGGTGCTGGCCTCGCGGGTGGAGGCGGGCCGCACACTCGAGTCGACTTATGGCTTCCCGGGTGGGGAGATCGACCTGCTCTCGCGTGGCCTGCTGGCGGCGGGCGGACTCGGGGCGCTCAAGGCCCGCATCCTGCTCTCGACCCTGCTCAGCTCGGGTGCCTCCCGAGAAGCGGTCGAACGCTCGTTCCGATGCTGTGTGCAGCGCTACGACGGATCCGGTGCGGTCGATGTGCACAGGTAGTCCGGCCGTCGATTGCCATTGCCCGGCGCCGGCGGTCCTGCCAGGCGGTGGCCGCCGATGAGCCCGACCGACGAGGGCCAGGCCGACCCGGGACCCGGCCCGGGCGCTCGCCCCGGGGGTGTCGGCCTGGTGCTCGGCGCAGGGGGCGTCGCCGGCAGTGCGTTCCACGCAGGCGTGCTCGCGGCGATCGAAGAGGTGACGGGCTGGGACCCACGACGAGCGACGGTGGTCGTGGGCACATCGGCCGGGTCCATCACGGCCACGTCGCTGCGTGCCGGCCTCAGCACGGCCGACCTGCTTGCCCGCTCCGAGGGTCGGCCCATGTCGCCCGCAGGCACGCACCTCTTCCAGGCGGTCGGACCGCTGCGCGCACCGCCCCCGCTACGCCCCGCCACCACGATGCGCAGCCCGGGCGACATCGCCGCCCGGCTCGGGCGCGCGGCGACGCGACCGCTCGAAGCCCGCCCCCTCGCCCTGCTTGCCGGTCTCATCCCGCAAGGGACCGTCGCCACCGACGTCATCTGGGAGGGGATTGCCGGCATGGCCCTCGGTGCGTGGCCGGCGAAACACCTGTGGGTGTGCGCCGTGCGCGAGCGCGACGGGCGCCTGGTCGTGTTCGGCCGCGACGCCCGCCCTGCCCTGCCCGATGCGGTGGCGGCATCGTGCGCCATCCCGGGCTTCTTCGCGCCCGTCGAGATCGGGGGGGAGGCCTTCGTCGACGGAGGTGCGCACTCGCCGTCGAACGCCGATGTCCTCTTGGGTGCAGACGTCGGCCTCGTGCTGGTCAGCTCCCCGATGTCGGAGGCGGGGCGACGGGCGCGTGTGGCACTCGACGAGCCCGGTCGACGATGGGCACGGCTGGCCCTCGGATCCGAGGCGCGGCGCCTCCGCCGATCAGGCGCGCACGTGCTGGCCTTCCAGCCGACGCCCGAAGATCTGGCGGTGATCGGGCTCAACCCGATGGACCCGACCCGGCGAGGAGCCGTGGCACGCCAGGCGAGGGAGTCGACCCTTCGCCGGCTTGCGCACGCGGACACCCGGACACGACTGCGCCCGCTCATGGAGTGAACGTCGGGCTGTCGTCGCCTGGCACGGGGCGCCTGGCGCCTGCACGGGCGTCGTCGGCGCCGAAAGGGTCCTTCGGCCCTGTCGAGGGTGCCCCGAAGAGCGTTGACTTCGCGGCAGCGGGACCGGTGCCGGGGGCCGCGCCGCGACGACAGAGGAGCAACGTGCCGTACCAGTTCACCGACGAGGGTCTCTCCATCCAGGCCGAGGTTGCGCGCTTCCTCGACGAGCACGTGTACCCGGCCGAGCAGCAGTTCTACGCCGAACTCGAAGAGGTGGGCCCTGACGGCTACCCACCGATCCTCGACAAGCTCAAGTCCGAGGCCATGGTCAGGGGGCTGTGGAACCTCTTCCTGCCGGACCTCGCCGCCGACCATCTCGGCACGCGCCTCACGAACCTCGACTACGCGCCGGTCTCCGAGATGCTCGGGCGTGTCAGCTTCGCCGCCGAGGTCCTCAACTGTGCAGCACCCGACACGGGCAACATGGAGATCTTGAATCTCTACGGCTCCGACGCCGTGAAGCAGCAGTGGCTCGAGCCCCTGCTGGCCGGTGATATACGCAGCGCCTTTTCGATGACTGAGCCTGACGTCGCCTCCTCGGACGCCACCAACATCGACCTCACCATCGAGCGCGTGGGCGACGGGTATGTCCTGAACGGGCGGAAGTGGTTCAGTTCGGGCGCGCGCAGCGGGCGGTGCAAGGTGCTCGTGGTGATGGGAAAGACCAACCCCACAGCGCCGCGCCACCTCCAGCAGTCGATGGTCGTCGTCCCCATGGACACAGAGGGCGTCTCGGTGGGCCTCGACCCGCACGTGTTCGGCTACGCCGAGCGAGGCGGTCATCCCGAGGTCATCTACCGGGATGTCCGTGTGCCGCTCGACCACATCCTCGGCGAGGAGGGTGGCGGCTTCGCCATCGCCCAGGCACGTCTCGGGCCCGGGCGGATCCATCACTGCATGCGCTCGATCGGGGTCGCCGAGCGCGCCCTCGATCTCATGGTCACCCGCTCACTCGAGCGGTCCACGTTCGGGACGAGCCTGGCGCACAAGGGGTTGATCCAGGACTGGATCGCCGAGTCCCGCATCGAGATCGACATGGCCCGCGAGTACGTGCTGCATGCCGCCTATCTGATGGACACCGTCGGCAACAAGTCCGCGGCGGCCGAGATCGCCGGCATCAAAGTCGCCGTCCCGAACATGGCGCTCAAGGTCATCGATCGGGCCATCCAGGTGCACGGCGCCGCCGGTGTCACGCAGTTCACGCCGCTGGCGCACATGTACGCCGGCATGCGGACGCTGCGCATCGCTGACGGGCCCGATGAGGTCCACAAGATGACGATCGCCCGTCGCGAGATCCTGAAGCACCACCCGGGTTTCCGGATGCACCCGCTCGGTGAAAGCGCGTCGTGAGGTGTCCGACTTCCGGTTAGTGGGTGAGCCGGCCCTGATGAACAACATCAAGACCGAGACGGAGAGGCGGAGCCGGCACGCCGAGGGGGGCGACCCCCACCATTACCCCTATGCCCGTCACGTCCGGACCGGATGGAAGCAGGACGCGGACGGCGCCTGGTCACACGAGGGCGAAGACGCACACCTCTGGGAGGTCTTCTGCGCCGAGTGCGGCGATACCGACGGCCCGGCGCAACTGCAGTCCCCCGAAGTGCAGGCACTGCGCGGCCCCTACCAGGGGGAGCACCGGGCGAAGCACGCAGCCACCCGGCACTTCAAGTTGACCTAAATCGTCGTTGGGCGATGGCGACCTAGTACTCCGAAACGACGGCATCGGCAGCCGGCCGGCGGGTCGTGGAGTTCTGGCTCCGCAGCTCGCCGACGCGCTCGATGAGCGTGGCGTTCAACTTCGTGAGCACCCGGCCGAGGTCGCGCCGGTCACCGTCGCCCCACTCTTTGAACATCTCTTGGAGCACCTGACTGCGCTGCTGCTCGACGCGGCGCATCACCTGTCGGCCCCCCTGGGTCAGCACGAGCAGGGAGGAGCGCCCATCGGTCGGATTCGGGCTCCGGGCCACGAAGCCCGCTCCGACGAGAGCGGTGACCTGGCGTGTCACGGTGGAGGCGTCGAGGTGCAGTTCGTCGGCCAAGACCTGGGTCGGCACCGGCCCGAGGCGTTCGAGGGTGCGAAGGGCCAGGTAGCCGGCCCGGTCCACGTCGACGTACAGCGAGCTCTTTCGGCCGAGGGTGTCGAGCTGGCGGACGAGCGTCATGAGCTCGATCTCGATGGTGGCGATGGATTCCACGGGCGCTCCGATCGGATGAACCTGCGTCGTTTCGTCCCCTATAGACTGGGAAACTAACTGTACGGTACACGTAGTTTGCGGCGCGGGCGGCGTCGGCCCGACAGGGAAGGGACGAAGGATCTTGCGAGGCACGCAACGAGCGAAGACGGCGCCCCAGGGCTCTGACCGGACCGGCGACGGCCCGCTGGGCAGCGGGCGGGTCAGTCGATGACGACGGCTGCCACCGACGTGGCCGTGCCGAGCGCGCGGCCTGACCACTACAAATGGGTGGCCCTGTCCAACACCACCCTCGGCATCTTGATGGTGACGATCAACCAGTCGATCCTGTTGATCTCGCTCCCGGCCATCTTCAAGGGCATCGACCTCGCGCCCCTGGCTCCCGGCAACACGTCGTACTTCTTGTGGATCCTGATGGGCTTCATGCTCGTCTCGGCCGTCCTCGTGGTCAGCTTCGGCCGGGTGGGCGACATGTACGGCCGGGTGAAGATGTACAACCTGGGGTTCGCCGTCTTCACGGTCTTTTCCATCCTGTTGTCGTTGACCTGGATGAAGGGCGCCGACGGGGCCCTGTGGATCATCTTCATGCGGATCGGCCAAGGCGTCGGCGGCGCGTTCCTGTTCGCCAACTCGAGCGCGATCCTCACCGACGCGTTCCCCGAGAACGAGCGCGGCAAGGCGATGGGCATCAACGGCGTCGCCCTCGTCACCGGCTCCTTCCTCGGCCTGATCCTCGGCGGGGTGCTCGCACCGATCGACTGGCGGCTCGTCTTCCTCGTCTCGGTGCCCTTCGGGATCTTCGGCACGGTCTGGGCCTACCTGATGCTGAAGGACAACGGGGTGCGGATCAAGAGCAGCCTCGACTGGCTGGGCAACATCACCTTCGCCATCGGCCTCATCGCGCTCCTCACCGGCATCGTCTACGGGATCCAGCCCTATGGCGGGCACACGATGGGCTGGACCAACCCCGGCGTCCTCGGTGCGGTGTTCGGCGGCCTCCTCTTCCTCGTCGCGTTCGTCATCATCGAGACGAAGGTCGAGAACCCGATGTTCCAGCTCCACCTCTTCCGTATCCGGGCCTTCACCACCGGCATCATCGCCTCGCTGCTGTCGGCGCTCGGGCGTGGTGGCCTCCAGTTCATGCTGATCATCTGGCTGCAGGGGATCTGGCTGCCCCAGCACGGCTACAACTTCTCGCAGACGCCGCTGTGGGCGGGGATCTACCTCATCCCCCTCACCATCGGCTTCCTGCTCTCGGGGCCGGCCTCGGGGATCTTCGCCGACCGCCACGGGGCACGGGCCATCGCCACGATCGGGCTCATCGGTGCAGGCATCTGCTATCTGTTGCTCGAGACCCTGCCGATGAACTTCAACTACTGGCCCTTCGCCGTCATCGTCCTGTTCTTCTCCATCTTCTCGGGCATGTTCTTCTCCCCGAACCAGATGGCCGTCATGAACAGCCTGCCGGCGGAGCAGCGCGGTGCCGGCGGCGGGATGAACGCCACCTTCATGAACTCGGCCCAGGTGCTCTCGATCGGTGTGTTCTTCTCCATCGTCACCTTGGGCCTCGCCGCATCGCTCCCGGGCCAACTCCTCCACGGCCTGCTCGCTGAAGGGGTGCCGAACGCGCAGGCCCAGAAGCTCTCGCACCTGCCGCCCATCGGGAGCCTCTTCGCGGCGTTCCTCGGTTTCAACCCCATCCAGACCGAGGTGCCCCATCAGGTCCTGGCTCACCTGGGCCACGCCCGTGCCGTCTACCTGACCGGGCGGAGCTTCTTCCCGAAGCTGATCGCACCGGCGTTCGAGAACGGACTGCACCTGGCGTTCGACTTCGCCGCCGCCACCACCTTCATCGCGGCGATCGCATCGTGGCTGCGCGGCGGCCGCTACATCCACGGGACGGCGTCGGCCATCGACGAAGCCGGTCTCGGCACGCTCGAGGTGGGCGAGCTCGCATCCGCCGAGATCGGTGCCGGCGTCATGAGCGACCGCTAACCCACACCGACCCCCGGCGAGGTCGCCGAGCCGAAGGACGCCGGCAGCGGTGGACGCCCTCGGCGGTGATCCTCGTGGCGGCCGAGCTGGCGCCGACAAGGGACGTGCGCCTCTCGCTCCAGGCGATCGGGTTCATCGGCCTCGTCTTCGGCTCGGTGCTGTTCGTGCGCTCCGTTGCCCAAGTGCTGCGACGAGAGCGCACCAGCATCGACTGAGCCAAGCGGTGCGCTCAAGGAGCCGGGAACGGCGGCGCTGGCGGGCCTGGGCGCTCGCGCTGGAGGAACTCGTAGCCCCAGACCTCTCCGATGCCCGGCCAGCCGGTGAGCGCCAGCGATGCCAGCTTCCCCGACATCACCGCCGCTTCGAAGCTGCCCACGTTCCAGCCGGTGTGGATCCAGTCGCCCGCCAGCACGAGGTTCGAGAACTTGGAGTCCCACGCATCGAGCCGGTAGACGGTTGAGCCTGCGACGTTCAAGGTGTAGCGCTCGTTCGGGTCGACGTTCGCGCGCCAGTACTGCTGGTCGAACTGGTTGACCCCGCGCCCTCGGCGGTCGGGGTCGTAGGGGAACAGCATGTCGAAATCGAACGAGCGCGGGTCGATGGGACTGCTCGACGCCTCGGGGAGCAGGCCGTTGATCGATCGGAGGAACTGTACGCTCATCCAACGGACCCGCTCACGTTGGCGAGCGGGGTAGCCGTGGTCGTCGAAGCCTGGGATCTCGTCGGGGTCCGACAGGGCGCCGATCAGGTAGATGAGCCCTCGGGGACGGTGCTCGGCCGGCCAGCGCTCGTGCTCGATTAGGTCGCTGAAGTCGCAGTACGAGGTGAGGTCCTGGGCGAAGATGCCGCCGAGATAGCGATCCGTGCCGGTGAGCGGGGCGTTCCAGCCGAGCTCGGTGGTCGGCCGGTCGACCCAGAGCTGGACCGCCTGGGTGGCGGCGGACTTGAGGTGCTCGGTCATCGCCCTCCACGCCGTCGAGCGCTCGAGCAGTGCCTGGCAGGTGTGGGGGAGCGTCGCGATGGGCGTGGCCAGGATCACGTGGTCGAAGCCTTCGCCGTGCGTGAGCGTCAGGCGCTCGGGAGGCGACCAGGCGCTCCACCACGACTCGAGGTCGTAGCCGCCGCCGGGCAGCTCGTCGCCGCGCTGGAGAGCCTCGCCCTCGCGGAGCAGTTCGTAGCGCGGACGGTCCGGCCAGACTTGCTCACCGTCGTGAAGGCGGCGCAACGGGTCATAGGTCTCGGCGAGGACCGTCGCCTGGCGATCGAACACGAGGGAGGTCACGAGCCCGCCGTCGCCCGGCCCCTCTGCGGTCACCGAGACCAACTTGTGGAAGAAGTGGAAGTGCACGCCACGTTGGACGAGTGTGCGGTAGAGGGGCTTGATGATGGTGTCACCGGTGCCCTGGCGGAAGAAGTAGGCGCCGGACCCCGAGCCCATGATCCACCGGGTGAAGAACATGACGAAGGCGGACGCCGACATCGTGGGCACCACCGTGGTGTCGCCGTACTCATAGCCGAGAGCGGTGTTCGGGATCGACTGGGGCCAGCCGGAGGAGAGCGTGACGTTGGAGGCGCCGTGACGCTCGAGCCAGTCGCGGTAGTTCTCGTTGTCGATCGAGTCGACGCCCACCTGCGCGACCTCGTCCTCGATGAGACCCCGGAAGAGCGTCATGGCGAGGTCGGCCGAGATGTAGACGGCGCGAAGCACGGCGTCTCGGGGGAGGAGCCTGTTGACGGCGCCGAGCTGTCGGACCTTGGCGCTCAGTTCGGCGACGACGGCGCGGTGGCGCTCTCGGCCCGGTGGCGCCGGATCCTTACGCTCCGACTCGATGGCGCGCTGCACCAGCCGGCGGAGCCCGCGGAGCCACTCGTCGATGAGCTGGCGCGGGATCCGTTCGAGCGCTCCGAGGGCGCCCTTCGGCGGCTGCGCGTCGATGGCGCGTTCGAAGATGTGGATCATGTGCTCGAGCAGATGGCCGACGATGTCGCGCCCATCGATGCGCACCTCGCCGGTCCACGGATCGCCACCCGAGCTCATCATCGGCGTGAGTGTCTGCTCCCAGCGGCCCTCGACATAGTCGGTTCCCGATGACGCCTGCGAGGGGAGGAGCAGCTCGTGCATCGTACGGAACCGGTCGTGCACGTCCCACGCCACCTCGTCGAGGACGCCCGCCAGCATCCGGGTCGAGTTGAAGTAGAAGTTGCCGAAAAGGTGGATCCCGTGCTCTTCGACGCGCTCATGGGCGTGCGGGTTGCGCCCAGTGGCCCCCTTGCCGCCTGCCCGCCAGCCCATCTGGTAGATGTGGACCTCGTAGCGGTCCCGCCAGTTGGGCTGTCTGACCGGGTCGGTCAGGTGCAGCGCGGCGGAGAGTCCGGCGGGCCCGGCGCCCACGATGGCGATCCGTGGCCGCCTGTCCGTCACGGCAGCGGCGCTCGCTCCGGGTTGGGTTTGGCCCGGCGCACGGCGTCGGCGATGTCATTGAGCGCCCGTCCCCGGCCGCGATCCGCACCGGCTTCGAACGCGTCCGGCGAGCGGCCTTCGACCAGTTTTCGCTGGGCCGCGCCCTCTTGCTCGATGAGGTCCCACCACCCGTACCAGCGGTCGGCCGCGGTGCGGTCGACGCACGCCCAGATCTCCGCAGCGCGCGCATCGTCGCCTGACCCGGCCGAGGTCCAGGCGGCGAACTCGAGTCCGACCAGCGCGGTCCACATGTTTCCCATCTCGAGCCCGATGTCCAAGAGGCGGCGCCACCAGGGTTCTGCCGCGCCCGTCAGGCCGGCACGGTGCAGACCCAATGCCGTGTCGATGGTCGCCAGCATCATCCGGAAGCGGAGTCCCCTCGAGTCCACGGCCAGCGCCCCGGCGACGAGTTCGTCGGCCCCGCCTCTGCCGGTGTAGATGTCGATCAATGCCCGGTTCACCCGCACCAGGTCCGGGAACCAGCCCTGCACCGGCGGGGGCACGGCCGTGGCCTCCTCCAGGTAACGGCGTGCGTCGTCGAAGCGCCCGGCATGGGTCGATGAGTGGCCCGCGTTGAACAGCGCGTGGCGGGCGAACGGGTTGTCCACGCCGACCAGCATGCGGCCGGCCTCGGCCCAGAGATCGCTTGCTGCTTCGAGATCGCCCCTGGCCGAGTGGACGAAGGCGAGCGTGTAGCGCAGCTGGCCGGCCTGGCGGGGCGTCAGTTCCCGTTCGAGCGCCGGGGTGAGGGCATCGGCGAGCTCGACCGCCTGGCGCAGGTTCCCGCACATGGGTGCATACGCCAGCAGGACCGCGATCCCCCGAAAGGTCATGGGATCCGACAGGTCGTCGCCGACCAGGGACTCGATCAGCTGGCTGGCCTCGGGGAGGTTCCCTGTCTCCTCCCAGAAGGCATGCAGCCCCAGGGCCAGCACGAGCGCCCGGTCGGCATCGCCACCGGCCGCTGCCCGGTGGATCGCCGCCACGAAGTTCTCGTTCTCGGCCTTCAACGCGCTGAGCTCTGCAGGCTGGAGTTCGCCGCTGATCGCAGCCTCGCTCCTGCCGCCGAGCTCGGCAAAGAACGAGAGGTGGGCCCCCTCAGCGTCGGGGCGCTCGCCGAGCCGGTCCAGCCGGGTGGCGGCGAACTCGCGGATCGGCGCCGCCAACCGGTAGCGGATGACATCGGTTCTGAGCTCGGGCGTCACGAGCGACTTGTCACAGAGCGACTCGAGGATATCGAGGCCGTCAGCGGAGGCGCCGGCGGCCTCGGCCAGGTGCTCGAATGCCTCGAGGGAGAAGCCGCCGACGAACACCGACGCCCAGGAGAGCAGTCGTTGTTCGATGGGCTCGAGCAGGTCGAACGACCAGGCGATCGCCTGTTCGAGCGACTGGTGGCGCTGTGGCGCCCCGGAACGGGGCTGGCGGAGCAGGCTGAGCAGGTTGGAGAGCCGGTCCGCCATCTGTCCGACGGTGATCGTGCGCATGCGGGCGGCCGCCAGCTCGATCGCCAGGGGAAGGCCGTCGACGGCTCTGCAGATTCGCTCGATCAACGCCAGGGTCGTGGCCGACACCTCGAAGGCCGGGTTGGCGCTCGACGCCCGGTCACAGAACAGCTGTGCGGCCGGCGAAGGCCCGATCGGTCCGGCAGTGTCCGCAGCACCGTCACCGTGCGTGTCGGCAGCGACGGGAAGCGGGCGGAGGGCGACGACGAACTCCTCGGGCACGCCCAGCCGTTCACGGCTCGTCGCCAGGATCGAGAGCGCGTCGCAACGGGTGCACAGCGAGCGAACAAGCCCGGCCGTCTCGCCCAAGACGTGCTCGCAGTTGTCGAGGATCAGGAGTGCGCGGCGAGTCGAAAGATGATCGACGAGCGCGGCCAGTGGGTCGTCAGCACCCTCGGCGCGCGCGAGCGGCGAATCCCCGAGGACGGTGGTCGCCACATGGGTCACCACGCCGGCGGTCCCGACGTCTTCGAGGGCGACGAAATGAACGTCGCCTCGGAACGTCCCGGCCAGTTCGACCGCCAGCTCCCGAGAGAGCCTGGTCTTGCCGGTGCCTCCTGCGGCAACGAGCGTCACGACCGCACCGCCGAGGAGTTTCGCTCCCACCTCGGCAAGTTCGGCCCTCCGGCCGACGAAACTGTTGGACGTCCGCAGGATCCTGACCGTGGAGGGGTCGTGCGACTCGAGCGGCGGAAACTCGTCGCGGATCCCCCGGGCGGTGATCTGGAGGATGGTGACCGGCTCGGGCAGATCCCCCAAGAGGAACGTCCCGAGCGTGTGCCCCGATGCCGCCGGTGCCAGCAGCGACGCTTCGGGCACTCCTTCGGCGGATGTGACGATCTGTCCCGGATTCGCGCTGGCAGCCAGGCGAATGACTCGCTCGACAGCTGACCCGCTGCCCGCTCGGCTGCGAAGGACGCCGACGTCGATGCCCACGCGCACCGCCGGTTTCCATCCCTCGGGCCATCCTTCCTCGGCGACGGATTGCTGGATTGCCACGGCCGCCCGAACGGCGTCGGCGACGGATGCGAAAGCGCCGAGCGAGCAGCGCTCGTCGCTGGCAAGGGGGGAGCCTCCTGCCGCATCGATCGTGCGATCGATGATCCCTCGCAGGCGCCGTGCGACCGAGTCGGCCGTCTCCGGTTCGACTGCCTCGGGCACAGTTCCCGGATCGGCCGCGAGGACGACTGCGATGTCCTTGCCCGGCGTACCACCAACAGGGGGGAGTGCACCCACCTCCTCGCGCGACACTGGCCTTTCTGGCTCGCCTCCGGGTGGATTGAACCCCGAGCCGCCAGACGGTCGCAGTGTCGGCACGGCCGCCAGGGAGGGGTCATGACGCAGGATCGCCGCTTCGAGCTCGAGCGTCGTTGGATCGGGCTCGAGTCCGAGATCCTCCACGAGTGCCTCACGGAGCCTGCTGGCGGTCCGCAGCGCAGCAGTCTGCGAGCCGGAGCGGTAATGGGCGAGCATCAGCTGCCGCCAGATTCGCTCCTGGTAGGGCTCCTGGCGGACCAGCGCCTCGAGCTCGGGCACGACCAACGCGTGCCGCCCGGTGGCCAGATCGGCGTCGACGCGCTTGGAGATCGCGTCAAGACGCGCCGCAGCCAACCGCACCGATTGGGCGGGCACAAAAGGGATGACTTCGAGGTCTGCGAGGGGAGGCCCCTGCCACAGGGCGAGCGCCTCGGTGAGCAGTTGGCGTGCGACGTGCTGGTCACCGTTGCGGGCGGCCGAGCTCACAAGCGATTCGAAGCGGCAGGCGTCGACCTGCTGGGGCTCGATGGCGAGGCGGTAGCCGCCGCCCGCCGACTCGAGCAGGGCAGACGCCGGCCCGAGCGACCGTCGGAGCCGGTAGACGAGGGTCTGGAGGCTCGAGTGCGCGTCCCGGGGGCCTTCGTCGCCGCCGCCCCACAGATCAACCACCAGCTGACTGGCCGGCACTGCACGGCCAGGGTCGAGCGACAGGCGCGCGAGGAGGGCTCGTTCGAGTCGCCGCGACAAGACCAGACTCTCGCCGGACCATGTGGCCTGCAATGGGCCCAGGAGCTGGACGGTCAGCACCTAGAAGCCTCCCCGCCTCATGCACGGATGGTAGCGCCCGGCGGGTTGGCCCCGCCCTTGCGACCTGCCCCTTTACCTCTGTGCCCAACGGTCGTTCGGCGATGTGGGGCCGTCGCCGCCACTTCGGGTTGCCCACGTGGACGCCGCCGGCAGGTGCACGGCGGCGCGAGCCTCGTAGAAGGCTCCCTGCGGGGCGAGCGTCGACGCGTAGAGCACGACGCGGCGAACGTCGAATTTCCCCTGCAGGATGGCACCGGCCAGGCCGCGGGGCCCGGGCGCGCCTCCGCGCGTGCGCGCCAGGGTGAGGTGGCCGACGAACGGCTGCACCGTGGCGGTGCCCCACGCGGCGGTGAGTCGTTCCACCTCCTTGGCCACCGATTCGAGCCCGGTGACCGGGGCGTGAAGAATCCGCCGGCCAGGGAACCACGCGGTCGCCGGCCCCATGCGCGCTTCGGTCGCAGCGCCTGCGACCTGCGCCGGCAGCCGAGCGAGGGCCTTGATGACCGGCCCGTCGTCTTCCACGTCACCGAGGAACCGAACGGTGACGTGCCACTGGTCCGGGGTGGTCCATCGGAGGTCGTGCGACGTGGGCCGGGGGAGTGCGCGCAGTGCAGCCTCGGCGGTGGGGGAGGGGTCGACGGCGACGAACAACCGCATGCCGCCAGTGTGCCCCGGCGTCGACACGCCATCTCCGTCGGACCGAGCGGGTCGGCGGCCAGGCTGCTCGGTGCCCCTGTTGGTGGCCCGGACCGGCCGAACGTAGGCTCCCTCCGTGGCGACCAATGCGCAGCTGTGGGCGATGATCGCAGGCGAGCGCGTCGGTCTCGCCGACATCTTCGATGGTCTCTCGGCGTCGCAGTGGCAGACGCCCAGCCTCTGTGAGGGCTGGACTGTGCGTGACGTCGCCGCCCACCTGGTGACACCGTTGAGCCAGAGCTTGCCCCGCCTCGTTCTCACGCTGGCCTCGTACCGCTTCGACTTCGATCGCTATTCCTTCACCGAGGCTCGCAAGAACACGATGACCGGCGCACGGCTGGCTGCGGTGCTGCGGGCGAAGAAGGACCACCGGTTCGCCCCGCCGGGCTTCGGGCCGATCGCACCCCTGACCGACGTCGTGGTCCATGGGCAGGACGTCTGCATACCTCTCGGCATTGAGCGCGAGGTGGCACCCGACCGCGCTCTTCCCATCTTGGATTTTCTCGTCTCGGCGAAGGCAACGCGAGGCTTCGTTCAGCGGGGACGACTCGATGGTGTCACGTGGGTGTGCCCGGACCTCGAGTGGTCATTTGGCGAGGGTGCCGTCGTCGAAGGGCCGGCCCGGTCGGTAATCCTCATGATGCTCGGTCGCCATGAGCTCGCAGGATTGACCGGAGACGGCCTCGAGCTTCTCCACGGCCGCTGACGACGAGGGCCCCTTGGCGCACACACACGCCGGCCCAGGATGGGCCTGCATGAGGCCACAACCCCGGTCGGTATGTTGAGGGGATACCTCGTCGGGCGTCGCGCGCCCGATCACCCGGCAGCGAGTTGGCACCCCAGCGAGTTGTCCCCCACCTAGGAGGCATCGATGAGTCCACCGACCACCGCAGAGCCGGTCGTGACCAGCGACGGGGCGGCGAACCACGCCATGCGCTGGTGGATCCTGGCCGTCCTCGGCACCGCGCAGCTGATGGTCATCTTGGACAACACCATCGTCAACATCGCCCTGCCGACCGCTCAGCACTCACTGGGCTTTTCGAACGCGGACCGTCAATGGATCGTGACGGCTTATTCGTTGGCGTTCGGCAGCCTCTTGCTTCTTGGGGGGCGGATCGGGGACATCTTCGGCCGCAAGCGCACCCTCATCGTCGGTCTGGTGGGTTTCGCCGGCGCGTCGGCAATCGGCGGCGCGTCGGTGAATTTCGTGATGCTGGTGACCGCCCGGACTGTCCAGGGCGCCTTCGGCGCTTTGCTCGCACCGTCGGTGCTCGCCCTTTTGACCACCACGTTCCGCAACCCTGCGGAACGGGGCAAGGCCTTCGCTATCTACGGCGGGATCGCGGGAGCGGGTGGGGCGCTCGGGCTGCTGCTCGGCGGGATCCTGACCTCGTATGCGTCGTGGCGATGGACCCTGTTCGTCAATCTGGCCTTCTCGGCCATCGCCACCACCGGGGCGCTGCTCTGGCTCAAGAACGACAAGGCCGCCGACCGTGACCCGATCGACATCCCTGGTCTCCTCCTCGTGACCAGTGGACTGTTCTGCCTCGTCTACGGGTTCTCGCACGCCGAGACCACCGCGTGGGCCAATCCGTACACAGTCGGGTTCTTGGTCGTCGGCGCCCTCCTCCTCGTCGGCTTCGCGCTCCTCGAGACGCGTGCGTCCTACCCTCTGCTGCCGCCACGCGTGGTGCTGAATAGGACCCGCGGCGGCTCGATGCTCGCCATGCTGTTCGCCAGCATCGGGATCTTCGGGGTCTTCTTGTTCCTCACCTACTACCTCCAGGGGACGCTCGGTTTCAGCCCGGTCAAGACCGGCGTGGCGTTCCTCCCGATGGTGATCGTCCTGGCCGGGACCGCCCAGGTCTCCAACCGGGTCCTCCTCCCGCTCATCGGGCCGAAGGTGATCGTTCCGATCGGGCTCCTCGTCGACGCCGCCGCGCTGTACTTGCTCCACCTCGTCGGGCTCCACAGCTCGTACGTCAGCCATGTGCTGCCCTACCTGTTGCTTCTCGGCCTCGGCTTCGGCCTCAGCCTCGCCCCGTCGTTCAGCACCGGGACGCTCGGCCTCGAGCCACATGATGCTGGCGTCGGATCGGCGACCCTCAACACCACCCAGCAGGTCGGGGGCTCGATCGGCACGGCTCTTCTCAACACCCTGGCGGCAGGGGCCGCCACTGCCTACCTCGTGGGCAAGGCCCTCAATCCCGAGAACCTCAAGACCGCGGCCCTGCACAGCTACACCACGGCGTTTTTGTGGTCGTCACTGATCTTCGTGGCCGGCGCCGTCATCGCCGGTCTCGTCCTCAGGAGCGGTAACCTCGCCACGCTCGCCGGCGACGTGCGCATGCCAGAGGCCGAACCGGCGCCGGTCTCCTGACGCCCCAGGTGCCGGCCGACTCACTGGCAGTTGCGAGAACCCGATCGTCAACCAGCGGCGGCGAAGGGGGCGGCGAGGCCGACGACCGGCTCGTTCAAGTGCTGGCCGCCCATCGAGCCCTGGAAGTCGGCGCTGCCGAAACTGAAGACACCGCCGTCGGAGGCAACTTCCCAGTACCCCTGTCCGTCGGGTGCTGTCGCCATGCCCACGACCGCTCTGTTCAGGTGCAGGCCACCCATCGAGCCTCGGAACGGTGCACTGCCGTAGCTGAAGATCCCCCCATCCGAGGCGACCAACCAGTAGCCGGTGCCGTCGGGCGTGGCGGCGATGCCGACGACCGGCTGGTTAAGGTGGCTCCCACCCATCGAGCCGTCGAAGTGCGCATCGCCGAATGCGAAGACCCCTCCGTCGGACGCCACGAGCCAGTAGCCGCCGCCGTCCGACGTGGCTGCGATGCCCACGATCGGCGCGTTCAGGTGCTTGCCGCCCATCGAGCCGTGGAACGCGGCGCTGCCGAAAGCGAACACGCCGCCGTCGGATGCGACCTCCCAGTAGCCCTGGCCCTGCGGATCAGCGGCGGTACCGACGACAGGTGCGTTCAGGTGCTTGCCGCCCATCGAGCCCTCGAACGCGGCGCTGCCGAAAGCGAACACGCCGCCGTCGGATGCGACCTCCCAGTAGCCCAGTTCGCCCGGAGCGGCCGCGATGCCAACGACGGGCTTGTTCAGGTGACGCCCACCCATCGAGCCGAAGAACGGCTCGTTGAAGGAGAACACGCCCCCATCTGATGCCACCTCCCAGTACCCCTGGACGAGTCCGGGACCGTGTTCGGGCAGGACGGTGAGAGTGAACGACCACGTCCCCACATCGCCGGCCGCGTCGGCGACGGTTCCCGACGTCGTATACGTGCCGACGGGTGCTGTGGCCAACGAGCTGACCGCGCCCTGGCTGCTCACGCTCACCCAGGGCGAGCTGGCCGTCGTGGCGTACGTCACCGCGCCGGTGGCGCCGCCCGTCGTCAGCTGCCCGGAGTAGGACTCCGAGGCCGTCACGGATCCCGTACTCGGCGACGTGATGCCGAGGGAGAGGTCGACGACGCTCACCGAGTTCGATCCGTTGTTGACGACATAGGCCGTGGTGCCGTCAGTGGTGAAAGCCACACGGTAGGGGGCAGAGCCGACGTCGATCGGCGCCCCTACCACGGTGTTCGTGGCAATCGAGATCACGTCCATCGAGCTCCCCCCGCCGTTGACCACGTACACGGCAGCGCCGTTAGGCGCCACGGCCAGGCCGTAGGGGGATGTACCGACATCGATCGGCGACCCGACCACGGTGTTCGTGGCAGTCGAGATCACGGTGACGGCGTCTGCGTCGGCCTCGCTGACGTAGACGAATTCGCCGTTGGGTGTGATCGCTAGTCCATCGGGGCCGCCGGGCGCTGAAATTGTTTGCACCACCAAATTAGTGGCGGTCGAGATCACACTCACATTGTCCGAGACATTGTTCGCGACATACGCGTACTGGCCATTGGGCGTGATGGCCACCTCCCGGGGAGTGTTCCCGACGTTGATCGGGCCGGCGACCACGGTGTTGGTGGCGGTCGCGATCACGTTCACGGTCCCGGTGTATTCGCTCGTCACGTAAACGTACTGGCCGTTCGGGGTGATGGCGACGCCATAGGGCGACCCAGTGACGCCGATCGGCGTGCCGACAACCGTGTTGGTCGCGGTCGAGATAACTCGGACATCGTTCGTGCCCGGATCGGCGACGTAGGCATGTGAGCCGTCCGGCGTGATTGCAATGTCCTCGGGATAGACCCCGACGGGGATCGGCGTACCGATGACCGTGTCGGTGGCCGTCGAGATCACACTCACGGTGTTGTCGCCGAAGTTGGTCACGTAGGCGTACTGGCCATTGGGCGTCACCGCTACGCCCCACGGCGCCTGACCGACCGGGACAGAGCCGGTGACCGTGGCCGCACCGGCACTGGCCCCGACGCCCGAGAGTCCTGCGAGAGCCGTCAGGAGGCTGAGAGCCAGGCACGTCGCACTCAGCCTCAAGAAGCGCGTGTGTGCTGCGGTGAAGAGAGGTTTCGATGGCATTTGGGCCAGATGCTAAGTGACGACGAGACAAACGCGATGTCATCGAGGCGCCCGAGAGCGGCATCGGCGCCACCCGGCGCCCGCTCCTACTCGGCGGCGGGCTTCAGATTCTGGAGCCTGACCTCACCGTGAGCGAGGAGCTTTCCTGCGCCGTCGTGGATGTCGACACTCCACAGCTGTTGCGTCCGGCCCTGGTTGATGGTCGTCGCCTCCACCAGCACCTTCCCTGAGCTGACCGAGCGCAGGAAATGTGTCGTATTGGTGAAACCGACGGCAACTATGCCACGCCCAGCCACTGCCGCACTTGCCCCGATGCTGGCTGCGCTTTCGATGGCGCTCGTGTAGACGCCCCCATGCACGATGCCCCAGGGGGTCTGGTGCTCGGGTCCGAGCTCGATGCGCCCGGTGACCCGGTCGTCGCCGATCTCGTCGAGAACGAGGCCTGCCGCAGCCACAAAGGCACTGGCATTCTCCAGCGATCCGACGTCCAGCTTGGGCGTTCCGGGCACCGTGGTCGTTGTCGTCATCCTGGGCCCTTTCTGTTCGGTCCCCGAAGTGAGGCGCTGGGTCATGAGTTCCTACGTTGGGAAACTCAATCTACCGAAGTGCGTTCTATCACACAACCCACTAGGCTCACCTTGTGCAGCGAACCAGCTTCGAGGACCTGAACTGTTCGGTCGCGCAGTGCCTCGAAGTCGTCGGCGAATGGTGGAGCCTCCTCATCGTGCGCGACACGTTCCTCGGCGTCACCAGGTTCGACGATTTCCAGACCCGCCTCGGGATCTCCCGCAACATCCTCACCAACCGCCTCAACCACCTCGTGGAGGCAGGCGTCCTCCAGCGCGTGTCCTATCAGGACAACCCGCCGCGCTCGGACTACCGACTGACGGACAAAGGTCGCGATCTGTGGCATGTGATCACGGCGATGCGCCAGTGGGGTGATCGGTGGGCCGCCCCGGGCGGTGAGCCCTTGGTGCTACAGCACAAGGCGTGCGGGCAGATCGTGAGCGCTGTCAGTGTGTGCTCGTACTGCGGCGAAGCGCTCGACGCGAGATCCGTCACCGCCTTGCCTGGGCCGGGAGCGAGAGATCGCGACTACGCCCTGACACGACTGTCCGACGTGTTGCCCCGGTCCTGATGGGCCCGAACCCCCGGGAGTCGTCGTGTGCCTGCTGATTGTTCTGTCGAGAGTGGTGCCGGATTGGCCGCTCGTCCTCGCCGCCAACCGCGATGAGCGCTTTGACCGCCCCGCCGTGCCCGTCGGCCTGCTCCGCACCGATGCGCCGAGGACACTCGGCGGTCGGGACCTCCTGGCCGGAGGCACATGGCTGGCGGTCAACGAAGACGGGGTCGCAGCCGGACTCACGAACGCTCCGATTCCCGGGGGCCGTGACGGCTCGAAGCGAACGAGAGGCGAGATTCCGCTCCAGCTGAGCGCCTTCACGACGGCCGCCGAAGCCGCTGCAGCGTTCGAAGCCTGGTCGATCGCCGGTGCGTTCAACCCATGCTGGGTCCTCGTCGGGGACCGGACCGGGTTGACCTCCTTTGACTTGACTGACCCCGACCACGCTCGGCGCGTCGAGTTGGCATCCGGCGTGCACGTACTCGAGAACAAGCCGCTTGGCGCGCCGAGCACCAAGGTCGAACACGTGCGGCGACTTCTCGGCGACGTGCGAGGCACGCCAGTCAACGAGCTGATGGCCATCTTGCGGCGGGCGCTCCGTGACCACACGCCCACCCAGCCGACTGCCGACGACACCGAGGAGGCCAGGCTGGCTTCGCAGCTCTCGGCGTGCTGTGTCCACGCGGACGGCTATGGCACGAGGTCGTCGTTGCTCCTTCGGGTGCCACGAGCGGCAGATGAGCTTCCCGAGGTGTGGGCCTCAGAGGGACCTTCCTGCGAGGATCCACTGGTCCGAATCGACTTCGGTTCGTGAGCGAACGGAGTACGTACGATCTGCACTCGTGCGGGTCTGCTTGGTGGACAGCCCCCCTCGCCATCCCGAGCCGATTCGAGGGTCATCGTCACGCGCCACACTTGTACAGCATCGCCGTCGGCGCCCGGTGCGGGCGTCGACACCTTCAATGGATCGGAGAGCACCATGACCGCAAAGGCTGACTTCACGGACGAGGAGTGGGATCTCCTACTCGAAGCGCCGCCGAGCGCCGGCATGATCGTGGTCACCGCGCAGCGCGGTGGATCGCTCCGCGAGACCATCGCCATGGCCAAGGCGTACGTCGAGGCCCGCCAGCAGCACGGCGAGAGCGAACTCCTCGACGACATCGTCTCGGCCAAGCCCGAGAGGGACCACACCCACTACCACTCCGCCGAGGAGCTCAAGCAGCACGGATTGGCGCACGTGCGCGACTCGGTCGCACTCCTGGAGCGCAAGGCGACGCCCGCAGAGGTGGACGAATACCGCCGGTTCATCATCACCTTGGCGGGCAAGGTGGCGGCGGCCCATCGCGAGCACGGTCAAGCCGTCAGCGCTTCCGAGCAAGAGGCCATCAACGAGATCACCGCCGCGCTGGGCTAAAGGGCGGCTCGGGCGACAGCTCGAGGTGCGTTGCAGGCGTCAGCCAGATAACGCTGCCGAGCCCGCGCCCAGGTCGAGGGTGAGCAGGTCGTGCGCCAGGACGACCTCGCCGTGGAAGCGCTCCGTCTGGTCGAGCCAGTCCTGCTCAGTGCCGGCGGCGGGCGGCGGGACGAGATGGGTCAGGACCAGCGTGCCCACGCCGTTTCGCACCGCCGTTTCAGCGGCCTGTGGGACCGAGGAGTGGTAATCAAGCACATCGGTGAGCCGGGGGAGCCCGATCATCTCGATCAGGTCGCGCCGCACGACGGTCTGCACGAGGACATCGGCGTCCCGGCAGAGCTCGTCGAGGCCGGCGCAGGGAACCGTGTCGCCGGCGATCACGACCGAGTGGTCTGCGTCATCGATTCGGTAGCCCACGGTCGGCCTGACCGGTGAATGATCGGTGGCTGCAGCGGTGACCCGCACCGCGGCGCGCTCGAAGACCACACCTTGGGTGTTCTCGGCCACTTCCGCGGAGGGGCGCCACGTCAGATCGTCGTGGTGGCCGAGCCGGTAGCCGATGTCAGGGGCGAGCATCGCTTCGACGGCTTCGAGCGTCGAGGCGGTCCCAGGTGGGCCGAACACGGAAAGAGGGCTCGGTGCGAACGATGTCACCCAGCGCATGGTGAAGACGTCGTTCAGGTCGGTGATGTGGTCGCTGTGCAGGTGGGTCAAGAACAGGCCCTGGAGAGCGGCGGCGCCGGACGCGACGGCCGCTGCGCGCATGAGAACTCCTCGACCGCAGTCAAAGAGAAGGTCCCCGATCGACGTGCGGAGCAACGTCGCGGGCCCGGCTCGATCGGCATCGGGGATCGGACTCCCGCTCCCGAGGATGATCACCTGCACGTAGCACCTCGAATCAAGCAGCGAGTCGAGCAGCGTAGCTGGCCGGGGGTCGAGGGGACCGAGTGTTCGATTAGCCCGGAGACGGGGTGGGCCCATATGCCCGAGGCAGGGCCTACGGGACGAGAACGATCTTGCCGTGCGTGTGCCCGGCCATCAGTTCGCGATGAGCGGCGGCCGCGTCACGCAGCGGATAGACGCCGGCGACGTGGACATGGAGCTTCCCGGCTCGGGCCAGGTCGACGAGCTCGAGGCGAGCCGCCGAGCGGATCTCGGTTCCGGGATCCGCGCCGGGCGCCGCGCCGATGACCTTGATGCCGAGCTCGATGCCCTGTCGGGAGGCTGCAATGGTCACGATCCGATCACGGTCCGCGACGAGGGTGATCGATGACTGGAGCGCTTCCTCGCTGCCAACGGCGTCGATGGCGGCGTCGACGCCGTTGGGGGACACGGACCGCACCCGGTCGACGAGCCCGGCACCGTAGACGACCGGCTCGGCACCGAGCGCTCGAAGATGGGCATGGCTACTCTCGCTCGCCGTGCCGATCACCCGTGCCCCCGACGCCACCGCGAGTTGAACCGCCAGAAGGCCCACACCACCGGACGCGCCATGAATGAGCACGGTGTCGCCTGGGCCCACCGCGGTGACCGCGAGCGCATGGACGGCGGTCGCCCCTGCCAGGAGGAGCCCGGCGGCCTCCTCGAAGGTCAGCGCTTCGGGCTTGGGCACCACTGACGACGCCGGCACGATGACCCGCGCGGCGTAGCCGCCACCGATGGGGTAGGCGATGACCTCGTCGCCGGGGCGGATGGGTCCCGCAGGTCCTTCGGCGTTTGCGCCGACCGCCCTCACAACACCCGCAGCCTCGAGGCCGAGGTGCAGCGGGAGCCGTGCAGGGTCCTTTCCGTAGAGGCCTCCGTAGAACTTGTAGTCAATGGGGTTGGTGCCAGCCGCCTTCACCTCGAGCAGGAGCTGCCCAGGACCCGGCTCCCCGACGGATTCGTCGATCACGGTGAGGACCTCAGGTCCACCGTATGCACTTGCCACCACGGCGTCTGTCACGTGGGTTGCAACCTGCGCCCTTCGCCGACTATTCCTGGAATCGGCGATATGCCCTGGGCGGCGTACTCCGGCGCCCGGCCGGCCCCTTGTGGGGTCGGGGGTTGACGCCGGCGAAGAGCCCCGGCTCTCGCTGCTTGTGGTCGGGCTTCCCTACGAGGAGGTGATCTGGTGAAGGTCCTCGTCACCGGCGCGACTGGCGTGCTTGGCCGAAGATCGCTTCCCCAGCTCGTGAAGGCCGGGCACGCGGTGAGCGCGCTCGCTCGGACAAAGGAGAAGGCCGATCTTGTCCGTGCCGTCGGAGCCACGCCGGTTGGTGTCAACCTGTTCGACCGCGCGCAGCTCGTGCGAGCAGTCGACGGCCAGGAATGCGTCATCAATCTCGCCACGACGATCCCTCCACCGTCGCGGGCGATGCCGGCCAGCGCCTGGGCCGAGAACAACCGCATCCGGTCCGAGGCGTCGCGTCGCCTGGTCGAGGCCTCGCTCACGGCGGGCGTGGTCCGCTTCCTCCAGGAATCCATCGCCTTCATGTACGCCGATGCAGGCGAGGCATGGATCGACGAGGACGCACCGCTCGAACCGCCACCCGTCGGCATGGCGTGCCTGGTGGCAGAAGCGCAGGCAGAGCGCTTCAACGAAGGGGGCGGTGTCGGCGTCGTGCTCCGGTTCGGGCAGCTCTACGACTGGTACTCCGCTCACACTCGCTTCATGCGCGCCATGGTCCGCCGGCGCCTGCCGGCGCTTCCCGGACCTGCGTCGGCCTACAGCCCCACGATCGCCGCCGATGATGCCGCAGCGGGGATCGTGGCCGCACGGGAGGCCCCAAGCGGGGCATGGAACGTCAGCGACGACGAGCCGATGACGCGGCGGGCATCCAACCTGGAGGTGGCCGAGGCGCTGGGGGCGAAGCCACCGATAACCACGGGGTCGGCCCTGCTTCGTCTGAACCAGAACACTCGATTCTACCTCCGGTCTCAGCGGGTCTCCAACCGGCGGTTGAAGGAGGCAACGACCTAGTCGCCGCGGTTCTCAAACGCGGGCGAAGGCTGGCGAGCGATGGTGGCCGCAGCCCGTGAGGAAGCGCTGCCCGATCGGTGAACCCGACAACATCCTGTCGCTTCCGATCACCCGCCCCGCTTGCCGGCTGCGGTGACCGAGCGAAGCTCTAGCGCGACGGGAACGTCGGGGTCGAGTGCGTGCCCCAGATGCACGACGAGGCCGTGGTCTGTCGTGTCGAATTCGAGCATCCCGCTGCCGACGGCGCGCACCGCCGTTGTCGGGGTGCTCGCCACGTCGGCGAGGAGCACGGTTCGCGTCACCTCGTCGCCCGATCTCGCCCGCAGCAGGGCATAGACGACGTCAGCGCGGGTGGTGTAGCGGACCTCGGGTCCTGTGGCATCGGCGCCTGACGCGACGACCCATGGGCGGGTGGCGAAGAGTGAAGAGCCGGCCACTCGGGCGAAATGGCCGAGCCATTCGAGTCGGCGGAGCTGCGTGTCGGGAATCTGCGCGTCTTCCCCTCTGGGCCCCACGTTGAGCAGCAGATTCCCTCCCTTGGCCACGATGTCGGTGAAGGACCAGAGCAGGTCGCGCTTTGTCAGGAAATGCGCCTCGCCGGACGCCCTGTTGAAACCAAAGCTGTGGTCGATGCCGCGGACGGACTCCCATGGGGTCCTTTGGAGGTCGGGGAAGGACGTGTACTCGGGTGTGCGGACATCGAAGAAGGGCGCCCGGGGAGGAACGAGGCCCTGGTCACCACCGGATCCCCGTGCGACCGCGAGATCGAGCAGTGGCCGCAGCGCCGCTGCTGACGCAAGCTTCCACGGCACGGTTCGGGGAAAGAAACGGTCGTTCACCACGCCATCTGGGACGGCCGTGTAGTAGTCGGCCAAGAGGCGGGCGAGACGACTGATCGACGTCGGCCAGGATATGTCGTTCCACAGGATGCTCGGCTGGTAGCGGTCGATCAGTTCGCGGACCTGCGCCTCGGCATAGTCCGGATAGGCGCCACCGGGCTGGGCCACGAGCAGGTCGCTCGCCTTTCCGATCGGGTGTGCGTCGAAGGTCCAGTCGAGACCGCCCGAGTAGTAAAGACCGAACCGCATCCCACGTCTGCGCACCGCGGTGGCCAACTCACCGACGACGTCGCGTCGTGAGTGGAAAGAGAGCTTGTTCGGGTTCTCGACCTCGGTTGGCCAGAGGCAATAGCCATCATGGTGCTTTGCGACAAGGACCACGTAGCGGGCTCCGGCCGACGAGAACTGCTCCACCCACGCAGACGGGTCCCATGTCGAAAGGCCGTCTTCCCAATCGGCGACGAACGATTCGTAGGTGCGCCCCCGGAAGTGTTCGGCGTGGAACCGGGCTGCGGGGCTGGCGTCGAACCGCAGCGAATTCTCGTACCACTCGGTGTACGGCATCCAGGCCAAGGCGTCGTGGTCCCGGCGGGCCAGACGGACGCCGACCTCGTTGCCCGTCGGGGCGTAGCCGGGGACCGACGCCGGCGTCCAGTGGATGAAGATCCCGAGTTTGGCGTCACGCCACCAGGCCGGGGCCTGGTGGTTGCGTAGTTCTGCTGCGGAGGATCGTCCGCGGCCCACAGCGGTTCAGTCCCGGCTGGGCCACGCAACGCTGAGCGAGCGGGCAGGCCAGGCCTTCTGTCGAGCGACCTCGTTGCAGGTCATCACCGCCAGGACGCTATCTGCCGGTGCGAGCCTCGACCGAGATGATCTCGTGGCAGCATCTGCGCCCGTATCAATAAGGTGGCCCGCACTCGATTCGACGTGGGCGTCATGGGTCACTTCGGCGAGATCGGGCGAGTCCCGCGGCGGGTCCATGCCAGCCAGCGGCAACCCTTGCGCAAGCCGTACCCAGCCGGCGAGGTGGCCTCCTTCGAGCCCCCCGGAACCGCCGGAGGGGCCCTCAATTCCTGAGCGACTCCTGCGCCCAACCAATCCGGTTTAACCGGTTCTGCGCATCGAGCCACGCGGTGGAACGGGACACGCGGCCCTCGTTCGGAGCATGTGCGTGGCCTTCGAGGTCGTTCGTCTGCGCACCGCATCGCCGACAGACCGCCATTCGCCCGTTTGTCTCCGGACGATGGTCCTCATCGAGGCGAGTTGCCACAAGCCGAGCTTCTTCAGATGTCATGGTGCCCTCCTGGCGCTGGATGTCTCCTTATGACTGACACCGAGCCGAAGGGCTTGCATCCCGTGGTGGGCAATCTTGCCCTTCGCTCCACCGTACTTCGCCCAGCGTCCGGAGGTCGCCGGTGACCTTTTCGGCCCAAAGGGGACTGACACCAGCCTCGCCTGAGCGGGCGAGGATCACCGGCTCGGTAGCGTGGGCGAATGGAACTGGGTTCGGTCGGGGTCTGGCGCAGCGGCACGAGAAATCCGGGCGGGGTGCTTGATGAAGGGGTCGCACGGTCGCTCGAGGACCTCGGCTATGGGGCGATCTGGATGTCCGGTGGATTCGAACCCGGGCTCTCGCCCCGCTTCGCCCAGATCCTCGACGCCACTGACGACATCGTGGTCGCGAGCGGCATCGTCAGCATCTGGGTGACCCCGCCTGACGAGATCGCACTGGCGGTGGCACAGCTGGCGGAGGCTCACCCCGGTCGATTCCTGCTGGGTCTCGGGACCAGTCACGCACCGGCGGTGCAGCACTATGAGCGTCCGTATTCGAAGATGGTGGCCTACCTCGACGGACTTGATGCGGCTACGCCCGGTGTTTCGCCGGAGCACCGGATTCTCGCCGCCCTGGGGCCGAAGATGCTCGAGTTGGCCGGCGCGAGGTCGGCCGGGGCGCATCCGTACTTCATACCCGTCGAGCACACGCGCTTGGCGCGCCAGATCCTCGGGGAGGGACCGGTGCTGGCACCTGAGCTGACGGTGGTCCTCGACGCCGATCGTGACCGGGGCCTCGAGCTCGCTCGCACGTTCACCTCCCGGTACCTCGCGCTGCCCAACTACGCCAACAACCTGCGCTCGCTCGGATTCAGCGAATCGGACCTCGCTGGTGCCGGCAGCGACCGTCTGGTCGATGCCGTGGTGGCCGTGGGAGATGCGCACGCGGCGGCCGAACGAGTGAATGCGCACCTCGACGCGGGAGCGGACCACGTCTGCGTCCAGGTGGTCGCAGCCGGCGAAGGGTTCCCGATGGCGGCATATCGGGCGCTCGCCGACGTCCTGTTCTGAGAACGCGGTGGATTCGCCGGGCCCGCTGGCACAACCGGTTGGATCGCGATGGATTCTCCGCCACCTCGATGCGCGCTTTCGCCCTTCGGGGGCGCACGCACGCCTGTAACGTCGGGGTCATGGCTGAGCCCGCCAGTGAGGAGTTGGTCGCTTTCCTGCGGTCCCTCGGTGCGACAACCGGACAAATCGAAAACGCCCAGCGGGAGAACTCTCTGAACCAGCTCCCCACGGATCTCATATTCGCTGCCGACGCGCGACTGAGCGCCGCCGAACTGGCATCGCTCCTCGGCGTCGAGGTGAGCCTCATCGTCGCGATGTGGCGAACGCTCGGCATTGCGGTCCCGGATGAGGACCACGCCATGTTCTCCGAGCGCGATGTTCGGTTCACGACCCTCGCCCTCGAGTTCAGACCGGTAGGCCACTACGCCGAAGAGCTCTTCAGGGTCCTGGGTAGCTCGCTCACCAGAGTGGCGGAGGCCGCCGTCTCTCTCTACGTGCAGACCATTGAGCCGGAGATGGACTCGCCCCACGTCGATGTGGTGGCGTCGCTCAAGGATCTGGTGGAAACCACATCGCTGGCAGTCCAACTCGGCGACTCGATGGGAGCGATCTTCGCCCATCACCTGCACGACGCGATCGACCGGCAGAGAAGCGCACAAGACGGAGTTTCCGAGCGGTCGCTCTTCCGGCTGACCGTCGGCTTCGTCGACCTGGTGGGATTCACGCCGATTTCGCTGCACGCGACCCCGTCCGCGCTTCTCAGTCTCATCGGCGGGTTCGAGGCCCGAGCATTCGAGGTGGCGGCCTCCCACAACGGTCGAATCGTGAAGCACATCGGCGACGAAGTGATGTTCGTCGCCCTCGACGTCAGCGCGGGCTGCGCGATCGCACGCGATCTCACTCGTGCCTATTCCGACGGCGTCGAACCACGTGGAGGCGTGGCCTTTGGCGAAGTGATCACACGACACGGCGACTACTACGGGCCGGTTGTGAACCTGGCCTCTCGTCTTGCCGACCTGGCCATTCCACGGGAGGTGCTCGTCGACGCGGTGACCGCGTCGGCGGGAAGCGGGTCGTTCGCGTTTCGACCAGCGGGCCATCGCCTCTTGAAGGGATTCGACGAGCCGGTCGAGGTGTTCTCGCTTGCGTGATGCAGGGCGAGGGGAGGGGTGGGCATCGTCGTTCGACGGCCTGGCGATCGATCAGGTCGCTGAGCGCGATGAAATGACGGCAACGCTCACCTGAGCGGTCGCAATAGGGAGGCGTTCTCCCTTGCTGCCCGCCGAATGCTCGCAGCCGGCATGGCATGATCTGGGTGGGTCGTCGCGGCCCACTGCCTGGGAGGCCAACCATGACCGACGCCAACGAATCGCCCGCAGCTGAGGGCCTCGAAGTGATCGAGGTCGAGACCGAGGACGTCGACGAGGACGGCAACGTCGTGGTCGACGATCTCGTTGCCGTCGTCGACGCCGACGGAAACGTCCTTGCGACGGACGAGACCGTTGCTGTAGTGACCCCGGAGGGCACTGCCGTCGTGGACGAGACCGTGTCCGTGCTCGGCGACGACGGCCAACTGCACCCCGTCGAAGAGGACGTCACCGTCGTTGAAAGCGACGTAGAGGACTGACCGTCCGCCGCTTCAGGCCCCACTGTCGGTCACCTCATGGGCGGGCGGTACTAGCTGTCGAGGTACCCGCGTACCGGCGAGACCGGCTCGTGAAGGTGGCGGACGAGGAATCCTGACTCAGGCGTGCCGGCTCGCAGTTGCACGAGCAGTTCCTCGGGATCGTATTCGACACCGATTGGATTCGAGCCGAATCCCGCACCGTGCATGAACGCAGTGGCGTCGTCGGCCGAGGGGTAGCTCTCGACCTGGAACTCCATCTGGTTCCCGTCGGGGTCCGCGTAGTACATCGAGACCGTGATCCCGTGATGGACGCACCAATACGGTGTGATGCCCTCTTCCTTGAGCGCTGCGTAGTTCTCAAGCAGGCCATGCAGCGACGCGAACGTGTACGCCACGTGGTCGACCCCGACGGCAGCTCGTTGTTCCCTTACGTCACCATCCGGCTCGAGCACATCAAGGTTGGCGAAGGCAAAGCGGTGGTGTTCGTCGTCATAGGTCAAGAAGGCGAGAACAGGGTCCTGGAACTGGATCCTGGCGTCGAACACGGTCTGGTACCAGTGCAACATCTCATCGAATCGGTGGGTCCGGTAGACGACGTGGGAGAAATTGGTCGGTGGCATCGACGTTTCCTTCTTGCTCGCACCATGACGAAACCGCTGAGCCGGGACTGTAGCCAATTTCTCGCACCGAAGCCCCGGTCTCACGCTGTGCGAATCCCACACGGGGCGGGCTGAGCGCACTCGCCCGAGACTCGGCACAATGGTGCTCCGCAGATCTCTTCGGAAGGACAGGTCATGATCCGAGTCAGCACGTATCTGAACTTCATGGGCGACACCGAAGAGGCATTCCTCTTCTACGGTTCGGTCTTCGGCACTGATCTTCTCGGCCCGATCATGCGCATGGGTGACATGCCGAGCCAACCAGGCGTGGCGCCATTGTCCGCTGAAGAGAAGAACCTGGTGATGCATGTGGAACTGCCCATTCTCGGGGGTCACGTCCTCATGGGGACCGACATGCTCGAATCCCAGGGCCACCAGCTGAGAACCGGCAACAACATCACGATCAACATCGAACTCGAGGAGCGGGCAGAGGCGGAGCGCATCTTCGGCCAGCTCTCCGACGGTGGGAGCGACCAATTCGGTCTGCACGACATGCCGTGGGGCTCGTACTGGGGAACCTGCGCCGACCGCTACGGAGTCCGATGGATGATCAACTGCGCTCCAGCGACTTCATGAGGACCGACGGCCGTTCAACGAAAGACCGTTGCTCGGGCGGCGCGCTACCAGCCGCGCAAATCGATAACCCAGCGGTCCACAATGGTCGTTCCGTCCGTGACCCATGCGGCCTCGTGGTACGCCATCGTTGGGTCGATGTGCGCCGGGAGCACGCTGACGCGCTCGCCGATCGCCGGCAGCGGGGCGCCATCGGGCGGTGAGAAGACGATGTGCTCGTCTGAGCAGTACCAGACTGAGGAACCGTCGAGCATCGAGGGATTGCCGTGGTCCATGCCAAGGGCCTTCAGGCCGCAGTCGGCGACGGCCCAGCCGTTTCGGTTCACCGAGATCACCGTGGCGGTGATGGTGAGCGCCGTGGCGAACGGCAGGCCGAGCTTGGCATAGGCCGTGTCCATGAGGGCGTACGAACCGGCCTGGATCTCGTTGGCGGCCGTATTGAGATCCCAGCTGCCGGTCCCCCCACCTGAGCAGATCGGGCCACCGACGATCTGGTGCGCTGCCGCCAGGATACCCATGCTCTCGGCAACTTTGCCCGCCCTCGTTGCCCGGTCCTCGATGCCGATCGCGTGACCTTCGTAGCCCATCACGCCGCGAACTTCGAGACCAGACTGACGGGCCAGTTCCGCCAACCGGGCGGCGTCGTCGAGCTCGCAACCGCAACGGGGGAGGCCCACGTTGATGTCGATCAGAACCTCTCGGATGCCGCCGGACACTGCTGCTTCGATGGTGGCGACGGAGTCGACGGCCACGGTGACACGAGCACCGTCTGCGACGAGCCGTCCCAGCCGAGTGGCGTCGAGCACCTCGTTGGCGAGCAGAAGGTCGTCACCGAGCCCGGCAGCCACCATGCCCTCGATCTCGCGGATGGTGGCGCACGTGAACCCATGGTGTCCGAGTTCGTGCTGGAGCCGGGCCAACTCGGTGCACTTGTGGGCCTTCACATGTGGGCGCAACTGGCCGCCCGGCAGGTGCGTGGCCATGGTGCTGAGATTGCCGTCGAGCAGTCCCGAGTCGATGATCAGCGCCGGGGTCTGCAGCTGCTCGATGTGGCTGGGGATTGGCATAGGAGCTCCTGCCTTGCGGTGCGCTGCAACGTAGCCCAGCCATCTCTGTCGGTTGCCTTCACTTGCAGGTGCGTCCGGTACGTGGGATAGCGTGCCATCGTCGAAGTGTTTTCGGGGGGTCCTGCGATGGGTTCACCGCGCGATCCACAGACTGGCCGCCAGACCGAACCTCTGAGCGGCGCGCTCGCCAGGCGGTGTCCGCCGAGTGGGCGCCTGATCCGACTACTGCGGGACAAGTTCAGCGCAAGCACCGAATCGAAGCTTCGGAGGACAGGCCGGAGTCGCCGGCTCTGTTCGACCTCGGTGAGCTCGATGCGGGTCGCAGCTGTTCCCTGCTTCAGACTGGTCGTCGCACTGTCGGCAGCGCTTCCTGCGCTTCCAGCCGCCAAAGCGGATGCAGCGACGCCGAAGACTGGTCATGGTCCGACGTCGATCGCCCAACTCGGCGATTCGGTTGCCGCCGGCGAAGGGACCCTCTACGGCTACACCTATGACGGGAGCACCCGGACGTGGACCGGGGGGAACGTCGACGCCAAATGGCCCGGGCCCTACCCGCTCTGCCATGACTCGCCTGAAGCATATGGACAGCTGCTGGCCACAACCTACGACGCAAAGTTCTCCCAGTTCGCCTGCACGGGATCGACCTTTACCAATGGCATCACCATGCCACGGGTCAATCCGGGCTACTTCTCCAACACCACGCTGCGGCCCGCCGAGTTCGGCGATTGGAGCACCAAGAGCGATCTCAACGCCGATTACGACGCAGCCAAGCCCGACCTCACGTTGGTGACGCTCGGCGCGGACGACGTGCAGTTCGTCGCCATCGTCGAGGCGTGCATCGAGAACGCATATCAGTATTACTTGAACGTTGCCGATCTCGAGTGCGTGGCCTCGAACCCGGGCTCTACGGTGAACGCGGACTTCACGTCCTACCTGCCGACGTTCAAGAATGATCTTAAGACGCTGGCGGGCTGGATAGAAGCAAGGGGTGAAGCGGACGGCATCGTGCCCAAAGTGGTCTTCACCGATTACTACGACCCGTTGCCCGAGGGGAAGACGACCTGTCCGGACAGCAACTACCTCTACCCGTCGCAAACCGAGTACCTGTCATCACTGTTGCACAAGCTCGACAGCCTGATCATCTCGACCGTCGAGAGCCTGGACAATCCCGATATCGCCGTCGCTGATCTTTCGCATGCTCTCGACGGCCACGAGTGGTGCACCGCCGACCCCTGGGCGTACGGGCTCTCGATTTACTCGGTCTATGACCCGTCGAGCTTCGATTCGCAGGCGCCCTTCCATCCCACGCCGAAGGGGCAGGAGGCGTTGGCCAAATCCATCGCGCCGGTCATCGACCAGCTCTTCTCGCGCGGCAAGGGTTGAGGCTGCTCGGACGGCGGGGAAGTGAGCGGAGACTCACTTGCCAATCTCCCTTGCTGCTTCCTCGCTCGTTCGGCGCTACGTCGCGTCGCTCGCCCAGTTGCCGTGGAAGCCGTAGGGCACGCGAACAGGAAGGTGGACGGTCGCCACCGGATCCCCTGTGAAGTCCTGGGCGTGGAGCACCAGGAGATCGCTTGCTTCGCGCTCGCTGTCGTACACGAGGCTGAGGACGAATCCCTCGTCCTCACCCGACGTCGGGCTCTCCGGGACGAAGACCGCCTCGCCGGCACCGCCTTGGAACGCCCGCACCTCGCTGGCCCCGGTGACGAGGTCGTGCTTGATGAGTGCGCCATCCATGGTGAATCCCGCTTCATCCTTCTCGTCGTTCATGAGTGCGGCGCTGTAGCCGTAACGGTTTTGGCGCCCCACCGTTCGCTCGTCGACGCGCGGAAACTCTTGGGGTCGGTCGTCCAGCAGTTGGGTGACGACCTTGCCGCCGGCAGGGTCGATGCGCCAGCGTTCCAACACCGGGGCGCCCTCGTCGGGTCCGGTCAAGTGGGTGGCGAACATCTTCGGATGCCGGACAAGGTCCACCACGACTGCGCCGTCCTCGTCGTACGCGTTCATCGGATGAAAGACGTAACAAGGGTCGACATCGCACCACACGACGTCCTCGGCGCCGCCCTCGAGCGGGAGCAGGCCGACCCTGCTCTCGTAGCCTTCGGCCCAACGGTATGGGAACGACGAGCCTGCAGCTGCAGCCTCGAGGCTGAAGACGACGGGAAGGTCATAGATCACGGCGTAGCTGGTTGTGAGGGACATGTCGTGAATCGACACGGGGCCGCCGACTGGGATGTCGACGGTCCGCCGCACCTTCCCGTCGACGCCGACGACGCTGTACTGCACCTGGTTGCCCCATGCCCAGTAGTACGAGATGGCATGGAGTTCGCCGGTCACGGGATCGCGCTTGGGATGAGCGGTGTAGCCGCCCGGCAGTGTGCCCTGGAAGTCGGACGCCCCGACGGTGCCCAGTTCGTAGGTCAACTCGTAGGGGCGGGCACCGGCTTCCACGATGGCGTACGTCCTGCCGGCGTGCGCGATGACGTTGGTGTTCGGAGCGAAGTCCATCCATTCGATCGCGGGGCCAGGCCGAGGTGGTTCACCCAGCACGGTGGCGACCTGCGCCGATCGGACCCAGCGGTTCCGGTACCAGCGGGCCTCGCCGTCTTCGATCCGGATGCCATGGACCATCCCGTCGCCGGTGAACCAGTGGTAGGTGGCCGGGTCAGGGGGAGTGACCGGATTGGGGCCGTTGCGCAGATACCGACCGTTGAGGCCCGAGGGGAGGCGCCCGGTTACCGGCAGTCCCGTCACAGTCTCTTCGGCTCCGACGGGTGCGTAGTTGCCGAGAAGGTAGGGATTGGCTGCGGTCATGACTGCCTCCAGTCGCTGAGCTATCGGCTGTTCTATCTGATTTCTGTCGGATTGTCAGCGGGTGACTGCCTCGGCGGGATCTGCCCGGAGCCAGTGACTCGTGACGGATGGACAGGGCCTGGTAGAGCACGATGGGTTCATCTTCATCCCGCCGCTGCGAGGCGCGGTCGGGCACGCGATGTCGGTGGGTGAATGGTCTGGGAGAGTCATATCAGGGAGTGACATCACTCTGTCGAGGCGCACGGCTTCGCCGCTCGGCCCTGAAATGGCCTTCGGGTCAAACCTTGCAACGGCGAACCGTCAACGGCTCGGCTGAGTTGTCGCGTGCGTCTCGCTGGATGGCGATTTGTCGAGCACCGGGAGAATGGTCGCCCTATTCTCCGCTTCGATGGGTCATGCGTCCCTGACACCTCACTCCTCTGGACGGCAGAACTTTGATGCACTTGGAGGGACCCAATGGACGAATTTGAGATGGACGATGGGGTGCGCAGCTACATCGAGGCGATGGCGCCAGAGCAACGCCCACTCTTCGATCGGCTGCACCGTCTCGTTCTGCGGTTGCACCCTGAGGCGACCTTGGTCCTCTCGTACAAGATGCCGACTTACAAGGTCGGTAAGCGCCGCCTCTATATCGGAGCGTGGAAGCACGGCGTCTCGATCTACCGATGGCAGCAGGGCAAAGAATCCGCCTTCTCGTCCAAGCACCCTCAGGCGAAAACGAGCAAGGGAACGATTCGACTGAGGCTCGCGGATTCGGACGCCATCTCGGATGACGAACTGGGTGGGCTCGTCCGCGCGGCCCTGGATGGCTGACCGCAGCAGTTTGTTGACCCGCGACGGGAAAGCCTCTTCTCGCCACCTGGGGGTGAGAAGGTCGACGCGTGTTCTGACGCCATTCCAAGCATGCCAATCAATTTCGAGCCATTGCTCGCCAATCATCGACCGCAGCACGAATGTGTCGACCGGTGCAGTCGTCCAGCGCCCCCGATCCGATGCAGGCAACCAGCTCAGCGGACAGCTCCGGAGGAGACCAGAGGTCTGGGTCGTTCCAGTCGTCTGCGAATGCCACCCGCGTCATATTCGTCTTGACCGTCCCTGGCGAGATAGAGAACACGCAGACCCCATGGCGGCGAGTTTCCGCTGCCAGTGCCTCGGTGAAGCGATTGATGGCGGCCTTGCTGGCCGCCCTGAGCAGATGCGCATGAGGAAGCCGAGAGATTCGACATCTCGGCGCATGCGGTGCCGGGCCATCGCTTGTCCCCGTCCTCGACGGCATGAACAATTCCCTCGTGAGTGCGGAGCACCTCGGCGGCGATCTGCTCCTGCGTCGGCAGGGTCAAGCGCTCGATCTGGTGCAGACGACTGTTCGCTCCGAAGCGGCTCCTCTCTGGCCCGCCTGGCGGACTGCTGGCCCTGGATTGGGCGTCCGTCGGCATCCAACCGCCGCACATGACGACGACCTAGCCTCGCCAGGCACCTACGGCGCCCGGAGTCGAGGAACTGGATGGACGAAAGTCAGTGGATCGGAGTGAGATCGCCGGAGTTCCGCGCCATTTCCGAGCGAATCAAAGTGGCGACCCGACTCTCCTCCAAGCTGAGTGGATACTGCTGGGACGAGCCGGAGTCGATCCGAGAAGTCTTCGAAAAATTGATCGGCAAGCCCGTTGGTGACTCGTTCCACCTCATCCCACCCTTCTACGCGGACTACGGGCTGAATATCACCATCGGTCGGGCCGTCTTCATCGGCTACCAGTGCATGTTCACTGGTCACGGAGCCATCGACATCGCGGACGAGGTCATGATCGCGAACAAGGTCAACCTGGTCACGGCCGGTCACCCCGTCGAGCCGGACAAGCGACGGGCATACATCACCGTGGAGCCGATCACGATTGAGAGGAATGTGTGGATCGGAACCGCCGCCACGGTCTTACCCGGTGTGACCATCGGAGCTGATTCCGTCGTCGCAGCGGGTGCAGTCGTGACGCACGATGTCCCGCCGGCGACCCTTGTGGCGGGTGTGCCAGCGACTGTCATCAGGCATCTCTAGCGGAGTAGGGCCCCGCCCCAGATCGCCGGGTCGGCGGGTCGGCGGGACAGCGAGGCAAGGCAATCGACGCTGGCCAGGCATGAGGAGATCCGTCTCGGGCTTGTTTCTCGCTACGCCTTTGGATAGATGATCCCGAGGAGTGTCAGAGCTGCAATCTGAATTCCAATTTCAACTTCCACGTGGCTATCTCGACGGCGATGCCACTCTCCATCGGGTCGGAACCATGCGGTTGGCGACAGCCCGCGACGAACTGCTGCCACTCCATGACGATCGAATCCGGGCCAATCCCGCCTACCTGACCGTGGTGTTCCTCGCTCGCGTGATTGCCTCACTGGGGAGCCTCCAGGGCGATGAGGTTGGAGCGCACGTCGTCGAGAGCCTCTACGCCTCGGATCTCGCCTTCTTGTAGGACTTGTACAGGCGGATCAACACCGTAGGGCGTCCCCTTGCGGAGGTGGAATGTCCGGCCTGTCACGAGCGATTCGCGGTCGATATGGCGAACGGAACTATGAGGACGAGCGAATAGGCGTCCTTCAGCCGTCCCACCGGTTTCGCCAGTCGATGAGTTTGGCGGTCAGCAGCAGCGTGACTGCGAGTGCCATCTGCGCGAGCCGATGCGAGGGCGAGCGGTCGGTGCTCCGTCGCAGCTGGCCAAAGTTCGAGAGCCACGAGTTGGTCCGCTCGACTGGCCATCGTGGCCCGATAGGTGCGTGGACTGGTGGTCGCTTTCGCCCCCGTTTGTTGTCCCGTCGTTGGCGTGCGCAGATCACGTCGTTGAGCCCGAATGCATGACACGTGGCCCTGACCCCTGCGCTGTCGTAGCCACGGTCGAGGTGGAGCGTCTCGATGTCGACGAGCAGGCCTCGTTCCGGCGCCGAGTGCAGTGTCGGGGTGAAAAGGACGTTGTCGTGGCGGTTGGCACCGTTGGTCGCCCAGCCGATCGGAATGCCCGCTCGGTCCGTCAGGATCGACCACTTCCAGCCCAGTTTCCCCGGTCAGCCGGGTTCCTGCCCGTTCCCTCGCCCCCTCCCGGTGCCTTGTGCTGGGAGCCGTCGAGGGCGGCGTCGGTGAGATCCAATCCGATGATCTTGTCGTAGGCGCCGATGGCTTCGTCAACCAGGCGATCGAAGACCCCTGCCCGCTCCCATTCGTCCCGCCTGGACCGCAACGTTGTATTGGAGACCTCGCCGTCGACCAACTGTTCGGCATCCACCCACGAGCAACCGGTCACCAGCCGCAGGAGCATCGCCCGGAAGCAGGTTCTGTCGGGTATCCGGCGACGATGGCATCCGAGCGGATGGGTCTTGGTCGGAGCTGGCAGCAGCGGTTCGACCGCCGCCCAGACAGCATCGAACACGTCGGGCTCGAGCGCGCGCATGATGTGGGGGACCTCCACTTGGTCGTTGGATGGGGTGCACCCAACAGCCAAATTGGGACCGTGCAACGACCGGTGGATGGTCGCCTATCCGCGCGGCCTCTTAATCCCGACACCCCTGTGGTCGACTCGATCGAAGAGACCGCAGTCGCTGCGATACCACCGGGATGATGAGATCTGCGCTTCGCTCGTGTGGCCCGAGCGCCGGTTAGTGGGCTAGTCGGGAGCTAGGTCGTACTGTCCCTGAAGCAAGGTTGGGCAACGCCAGGAGGGCCGTCCCCTACCGGCACTCATGCCACAGGGGCCGCCGTCCGAGTTCACGCATGCCGCCAATCCCTCGCGTGGCACCATTGGAGCGTGAGCGATGGCAGCCAGGAGAGCTACTACCACGGCACACGTGCCGACTTGCGACCTGAAGATCTAATCCAGCCCGGATACAACTCCAACTTCGGCGGCCGCAAGCAAGCCAACCACGTCTACCTCACGGCCAAAGTGGACACCGCTGTCTGGGGAGCGGAACTAGCAATCGGCGAAGGTCCCGGCAGGATCTACGTCGTAGAACCAACTGGCCTCATCGAGGACGACCCGAACGTGACGGACAAGAAGTTCCCTGGCAACCCCACAAAGTCGTACCGCACTCGTCACCCGCTGCGGGTCACGGGCGAGATCACAAGCTGGGAGGGGCACGCCCCCGACGTCCTCCAGGCGATGAGGGACCGCCTCGAACGCCTCAAGCTGCTCGGCATCGAGGCAATCGACGACTGACGGACCATTGCCGAGTGCCAGATACAAGGCCATTTCGGGTCGAGCCGGTTGAGCGAAGTTCTCTGACAGCGTCCTTGCTGTAGCGATCAGGATTTGGCCAAACGCGTCACCTACCGCCGGTTAGTTGGCTAGTCGGCAGCCTGGTCATACTGTCCGTGAAGCAAGGTTCGGCAACGCCAGTAGGCCCGTCCACCAACTGGCACTTCGGGGGCATGCCCCACTTTGATGTGACGGGCGTCGAACAGGGGCACCTGAACCTTCTGGGATCGGCGATAGAGCGGTGGATCCAGGGTGCTGAGGGTCGACGCTGCTACTCCGGACGGAGCGAGAGCGCCAGGCGTGGCACGACGAACGACACGAGAAAGATCGGCAAGAACCTCTTTCCGGTGCATCTGAAGGCGACGACCTGGCCCTCGGCCGCGTCGAAGGTCAGAGTGCGGCTCAAGTTTCGGCCGTTGCGGACTTGCAGGGAGTGATGTCCAGCTTCGATTGGTATCTCGATCGTGTCGTTCATTTCGAGCGACCCGACACGCTCACCGTCGACCACGACATCGTACGTGCCACGACGGACCTCCACTCCGATCGCTTTATGCGTCAGCTTGAGAGTTGCCGACATCTTCAGTCGCCTTTCTGTGTCAGCCGATCGGCCGTTGCTAGCTGCTTTGATCATGAAGGCGTCGCCTCCGTCACGGCAATGAGAAATGTCACATCTTGTTGCCGGTCACGAGGCGCTCGCGCCGCCTGAAACACCAGAGACGAGAATGGCAGCGCCGGGGTCAGTTGCGCTCGTACTGCCGAACACGGCGACCTGTTCAGCAACTCCATGATCTGGCATGAGGTCGAGTTTGAACTCTGATCCGTGACGCCCCCCGACCTCGGTCGGTCCGATCAAAACGAATCCCACCTTGGCAAGCACCCTCTGAGATGCGACGTTTTCATTGCCCGTAGCGGCAGAGAGCATCCGCAGCCCGATGTCCTCACGAGCAATCCGGCACAGATTCCGCAATCCGGAGGTCGCCGCTCCTCGGCCCGAGACTCGCTCGGCAATTCGGTAGCCGACTACCGCTGTCTCATCCTGAACGTCGTAGAGATTGAAGCGGCCCACCACCGCCTCGTGTTCATCGACGAACACGTAGAAAGCGCCCTTTCCCGACTCTTGGACGGCCATCAGTTCTCGATGCTGCTCTGAGAACCTTTCAAAGAACATGTCACCACGATCGCTGATCGACTGGGCGAAGTACGCCCGATTCTCTCGCTCGAAGGCCAAAGCCGCAGCCTCGTGGTCACTTCGAAGGCGCTGCAGCGAGAACACCCGGCGAGCCTATTCCAACTCAGCATTCCGGCCGTGTCTCACAATGCCTGTGTCCTCGAGTGATCAACGCAACACCTGACTGATTTGCGAACATAGCGTTCGTCGACCAGGTGGTGTGGGAATGGCACGGTTCTCCGAGGAGGACAGGGCAACGATCTGGGGCATGCGGGAAGCCGGAGTGCCGGTCAAACGCATTGCCATGCATCTGGACCGAACGAGTACCGTCCTTGAAGCAAGGTTGGGCAACGCCAGGAAGGCTGTCCCCCAATCAGGCACTTCCGGGCGTGTGGATAACTGCCCGGAAGCGACTTGCAGATCGGCGCACTTCCCGCGATCGCCCAACGACAAATGTCGATCACGATCGAGTCATGGCCGCCCTCATCTGCTCCGGTTCGCAACTGGACCCTGTCACTCGCCTCGATGGCTCTTACGACGTGGATCATGTCGTGCGCTCTCTGGCGTTCGAAGTTGCCAGCGAGCGCTGCAAGGAAGGCGGACCGCGCGTGGCTCAGGCCGCGCAACGCGGTGATTGCCACGCTTTCAGTGCGCCATGTCCGACGCTCTCGGCCACCGATGAGCCCGACGTGTTCCTGATCGAGCCGGGAGTGCGTCAGTCGGGCGAGAAGGCAACCTTCCGGCGGCGGCTTGACGGACGAGTCGCGTCAGCACTGGCTCGCGTCCCAAACCCACATCCGGATGGACACCGTCAGCCCCGACTGACCGGTCTTCGGATTTGGTCGAACGAATGGACCGCTCGAATCCAGTCGACGCTGCTGCATGCCCCGTAACGTTCAGTCGATCCACCGATCAGGGTGAACCAGACCGCCGGGTGGGTGGGCCACCTTCGCTTCCCTGTGTGCCGGAGGTAACTGCCGGAACTCAAGGTGTGGCGGTATTGCCTGCGAGCGTCCAGCCGACGAGCGCATTTGCGTGACCGTGCCCCATCCCATGCTCGGACTTTAGGTATCCGACGATCGCCATGTGCTTCTCGAGGCCACAATCGGCGATTTCCTTCTGCCAATCTGCGATCGAGCGACCGTACTTCGTCTCGATTGAAGGGAAGTACGACGCAGGACCCTGTTTCGGCCATGGCGCGGACTGTTCATCCACGATGGACGCCTCCTTATCTCGTGCTCACGAGTGAGCCAACTCCGTCGTGATTCTCGCGCCGCCTATCACCGAACGCCGCTGTGGGCGTACCTCGACACCAGGCTGAAGCCTCGGGCGCCCTCAGCCGAGGCTCCGCCCGCGATAATGGGACGAGTACGCGCCGACTTGGCGCAGGGAGGGCGAGGACCATGGGCTCAAGCTCGACCAGGCCATCTGATGCGTGACGCCGTACGCCAGGCGCTAGCGATTGGTCGGTCCGCGACCATCGAGGAGCGCACGATCGACATCACCACAACAGGTCGGCGCTCGGGGGAGCCACGACGAATCGAGATCTGCTTCTACCGGTTCGAAGATTCCATCTACCTGAGCGGGATACCGGGTCCACGCACGCGGGACTGGCTGGCCAACTTGACCGCCGACCCGCAGCTCATCTTCCACCTCAAGCACGGCGTCGTCGCCGATCTTCCGGCTGTGGCCACGGTCATCACCGATCCGGCAGAGCGCCGTCGGGTCTTCATCGCCTTCGTCGACGACTTCAACCATCGCAATGGCCCGGGCAGCGAATGGCCGAAAGCTGTTCTTGAGGAGTGGGTGGAGGGCAGCCCGCTCGCCAGGGTCAGCTTCGTGGAGGCCAACTGACAGAAGTCGTCGGGCCCGTGCAAGGATCCGACGCCGGGGTGCGCCTGGACGCCTCGGGGCCTGGCGGCGGACGGTCCCAGCCGTCACCTCCGACAAGTTTTGCAGCATCCGCCGAGGTGCGTGACGACGTGGGCACCGCCCGTCTGCGGCCTTAAGAGTGAGCGACCAAGGATCGCTCAGAACATCACTGTCACGACTCGCTGGCGCCACCGACAGCAGTTCTCGGGCCCACGGCGGGGGTTGCAGGTATTACCTGTAGCTGTCAGGTACCGACGCGAAGTTGCAGCGACCCGAATCAGACCTCGCCTCTCGCCAGCTCGGGGTGTGCCGTGCCGAGCTCAACTCCGGGCAGCGGTCACGTACAGTCAAGATCCGAGCACCTGCTGGTGTCGTCGAGTGACAGAGCGTGGAGCCAAGGATGCGAAGTGCGAAGAGGCCACGCTGGCTGTTGCTGCGAATCGCGTGTGCGCTCGGCGTGCTGGCCCTCCTCCCTCTTGAGCTCTCTGGGCGGCGGACCACGGTCGTGGTGGCGGTACAGGCGCTGCTGATCCTCGGCATCATCAGCACCAGTGCGCTCGACCTGAGGGACATTCGACGCAAGAGAGCAGAAGGGCCCGACGAAGTCAGCCGGTGATTCGTGTTTCGTCTGCCATCGTTTGTGGGCGACGCGCTGAGTTGCCAACAGGCACTTCGGCACGGTTGGCCGACACGTGGGGCCGTCCGTCGCATGACGCTGCCAGCAGTCCCTTTGCGAGCGAGTCATCGAGAGGAGCGTCACGCCGATGTCTCCGCCGCCCATCGGCGGCCCCGAGATCACTCCTCGGGCACCACGTCGGGGCCCGGCATGGTCCTCGTGAGCGGTGGGGTCTGCTCGAAGCAGTAGTACGCGGCGATCAGTGCGTTCACCGCCAGACAGACGGGGGCCGAGAAGATCCCGACGACGAGGGCGACCACGTAGACGCTCGTTCCCACGCCCACAAAGCGGAACCTGATGCGCTTGAGCTGTTCGCTCGGCACGGGGTTCCTCAGCCTGCTCGGATCGCGCACCGACCAGTTGAAAAGGAGCGCGAACGAGACGCTCATGGCCAGGCTGACGCCGCTGTAGAGCACCGCCGCCAGGCTGGCCGAGCGGGAGTTGTCGGTCAAGTACTTGGCTAGCGTCGAGGTGACGAACGGGATCGTCACCACGAACAAGAGCAGGAGCAGGTTCAAGAACAACAGCGTCCGGTCGACCTTGGCGAAGTTCTTGAACAGCGAGTGGTGGTTCACCCAGATGATGCCCACCACGAAGAAGCTGACGAGGAAGGCGGCGAAGTTCGGCCACGCCTCGCGGAGCTGGTGCGCCAGCGTGGTGCCGTGCCCAGGGCCGGCAACCACCAAGTCGATGGACAGGAGCGTGATCGCCACGGCGAAGACACCGTCGCTGAAGGCCTCAAGTCGTCCGTCCACCACGTGCCCCCCGGTCGCCGGCCACGTTAGTCGTCGCCATTTGACCGCTTGACAGGCCGGCAAAGGATGTAATGTTGTAATCATGAAAGACACAAACACATTCCCAGGACGACGAGGCCCGCGGCGGGGACGCCCCCGCCAGGCCGAGGAGCGCACCACCGCTGAGCAGCGCCAGCGGATCCAGGCCTGGTTCGCAGGCCGCCTGACCGAGAACTGGTTCGAGGGACCGGCGACGGTCGTCGTCGATGACGACGAGATCTTCGTGAGCGGGCAGCTGCCTGCGGTGACCCTCCCCGAGGGTGCTGACGCCGATCAGCAGGCGACCGCGGAGTCGGCCCGTATCAGTGGGTTCAGGGAGGACACCCGGACCCAGCGCATGCGCATCGCCGAAGAGGCGCAGTCGTCCTTCGACCGGCATGTCTCGTGGGGCGCGTCGTGCGGCTCGACGTCGTACTCGTTCACCACGCTGAGCGTGCCGGCAATGACGCGCCTCGGCCTCGCCGAGCGTCAGGTCCTCGACACGCTGATCGACGCCGGCATCGCCCGGAGCCGGAGCGAGGCGCTTGCCTGGTGCGTGCGCCTGGTGGGGCGCAACGAAGAGGCCTGGATCAACGAACTGCGCTCCGCCTTCGAGCAGGTGGAGCGGGTCCGCTCAGGCGGCCCGAACGCCACTGAGGGGTCCGCCCGCGAGGGCGAATAGCCCAGGCCGCCTGGCTCCACGGCTCCCGTGGCCGTGGAGCCAGGCGAGTCGTGGTGGCCCGACAGGCCGGGCTGCTCAGAGGGTGCAGTCGAGGTGCTTGATGCCGTTGATGAAGCTCGACCGCAGACGGTCGGGCTGCCCGGTGGCGATCATGCCGGGGAAGCGACGAAGCAGCTCCTTGAACATCACGGTGATCTCCTGGCGAGCCAGGTGCGCGCCGAGGCAGAAGTGCGGGCCGGCCGCCCCGAAACCGACGTGGGGGTTCGGGTCACGCCGCACGTCGAAGGTGTAGGGGTTGTCGAAGACGTCCTCGTCCCGGTTGGCCGAGTTGTACATGAGCAGCACCTTGTCGCCCTCGCTCAGGCGCTCGCCCGAGAGCACTGTGTCGCCGGCCACGGTCCGGCGCATCCAGATGACCGGTGAGGCCCAGCGCACGATCTCGTCGACCGCGCTCGGCGTCACGCCGTCGATGTCGTTCTCCCAGATGGCGCGCTGCCCGGGGTGCTCAGTCAGCGCCCAGAGGCCGTGGGCGATCGAATTGCGCGTGGTCTCGTTGCCCGCCGTCAGGATCAAGATGAAGAACGAGGCGAGCTCGGCGTGGGTCAAGGCCTCGCCGTCGATGTTCGAGGTGATGAGGGCCGTGGTCAGGTCATCGGCCGGGCTCGCCAGCCGCTCGCTCGCCAGCTTCTCCATGAGCTCGGTGAGCTCGACCCCCGAGTTGATGGCGGCGAGCATGGGGTCCGAGCCCTCGGGCACGTACTCGGGGTCACCCATCGAGAGGATGACGTTCGAGCACCGCAGGACGTCGGCATGCTTCTCGGCCGGGATGCCCATCATGTCGCAGATGATCCGCAGCGGGAAGGGCGCTGCCACCTCGGTCACGAAGTCGCAGCCGCCGAGGTCGGCCACGTGGTTCAGGGTCTCGTCGGCGACGGCGGCGATCGTTTCTTCGATGCTCTTGATGCGCCTCGGGTTGAAGGCGGCCGAGACGATGCGGCGCAGCCGCGCGTGGCGGGGGTTGTCCGTCGAGATCATCCCGGCGAAGTACTCGACCATTTCGGGCGGCAGGTCGATGATGCTGACCGCCCCCTGGCCGGAGCGATAGGTCTCGGGGTGGCGGCTGGCCTCGGCCACGTCCGCGTAGCGGGTGAGCACCCGGTAGCCGGGCCCCGGCGGGGGGGCAAGAGGGCTGGCGCTCACGTCGGGGTCCTCGAAGAAGGCGATGGGCCGCTCACGGCGTAGCGTGGCGAACGCCCCCTCGCGCACGTCCCAGGGCAGCCCCCAGAATTCCATATCGGAGAGGTCGATCTCATCGAGGGCGAGGGCTTCGTTCGGCTCCATGCCCGCAGCCTATCGACCTACTTCGGAGCAAACCCTGTGCAGCCGGGGGGAGGGACCCTAGTCTCGATGGCATGTGCGACACCCTCTGCGCCCTCGGCGCGACCCGGACGCTCTTCGCCAAGAACTCCGACCGGCCACCGACCGAAGTGCAGCTGGTCGCACCCCATGCTCGCCGGGGGGGCGGCGGGACGATCCGCACCCAGTATCTGGAAATCGACGACGTCGGCGCCTATGCCACACTGCTCGCCCGTCCGTCATGGCTGTGGGGCGCGGAGCACGGCGTCAACGAGTACGGCGTGGCCATCGGCAACGAGAAGGTGTACACGACCCTCGACGCGCAGAGCGCTCCCGCCGCGCTCATCGGCATGGACCTCGTCCGCCTCGGGCTCGAGCGGGCGACCAACGCCGACGAGGCACTCGAGGTGATCACCGGGCTGCTCGCCCGCCACGGGCAGGGGGGCGTAGCGGACACGTACGGCGAGGCCTACTTCTCGTCGTTCCTCATCGCGGACCCGACCGCCGCCTGGGTGCTCGAGACATCGGGCGCTTCCTGGGTGGCGAGGCCGGTCGAGGGCAATGCGGCCATCTCGAACCGCCTCGCCATCCGCGACGACTGGACCCAGTCATCGCCCGACGTCGCACCGGGCGCGGACTTCGACACATGGCGAGATCCCGCAGCGCCGACGGGCATCGCCGACTCTCGTCTGCAGGCGAGCTGCGCGGTGCTCGGGACGTCCTCGGCCGAAGAACTCGGTGCCCGCGACCTGGCCGCCCACCTCCGTGATCACGGGTCGGGCCCGTGGGGCGCACCGGGCTCGGGCGATGCCCCGGTCCCCCCGCCGACGGAGCTGCTGGTCGACTGGACGGGGATGTCGGTGTGCATGCACCTCCACGACTACATGAATACGACCTCGGCCATGATCTGCGAGCTACCACAGGCCGGTGGCGGGCCGCTGCGGACGTGGGTGGCGCCAGGCAACCCCTGTGTCAGCATCTTCGTGCCGACCTTCCCCCGCCAGCGAGACGGTGAGGCGATCCCCGAAGTGCTCGCCGACGAGTCGGTCTGGGGACAGGTGGCGACGCTGCGCCAGGAGGTGGAGAAGGACCCGCAGCGCCTGGGAGGCGTGCGCGCCGAGCTCGACCCGCTCGAGGCGCAGCTGTGGTCGATGGCCGATGAGGCGGTGGGGGCGCCGTCGAGCTGGCCCGAGCTCGCAGTGGAGGTCGACGCAGCGGTTCGGGCGGTGCTCGGGCGACTCGTTCCCTGACGGTCGCATCCCCGATGTCGTATCTGTGCGCAGATACGCTCCGAGGCGGTACGCCCACGAAGGAGGAGCCCAATGGCCCAGCAACTGACACCCGAGGAAGTCCAGGCGGGTGACGTACTCAGCTCGTCCCTGGAGAAGGTCTGGGGCTGGTACCTGGCCATGGGCATCATCTCGATCATCTTCGGGATGGTGATCCTGACCTGGCGCGACGAGACGCTCTATGCCGTGACCATCTTCGCCGCCATCCTCTTCTTGGGGGTGGGCGCGTTCCGGCTGGTCGACGCGTTCTTCGACGAGAGCCACCGGCTGTACTCGGCGATCATCGGCATCATCTCGATCGGCGTCGGCATTGCGATCTTGGTGTGGCCCAAGCCGACCCTCTACATCGTGGCCATCCTGATCGCATGGGTGATCATGCTCTGGGGCATCACCGAGCTGGTCGTGGCGTTCGCCAACGTCCACGCCGCGTACTGGTGGCTGCGGATGATCTTCGGGATCCTGGCCTTCGGGCTCGCCTTCTGGGTGCTGCGCTACCCGGGCCACACGCTCAACGTGCTCGTCGCCGTGCTCGGTATCTGGGCGATCCTCTACGGCGCCTTGGAGATCATCGGGGCGTTCGCAGCGCGCCACGCGCGTGCCCACTGGGAAGCCATCAAGGCCGGCGTCTGACCCCCACTGAGGGACCGCACGGCCCCCAGGCGTCACGGTCCGGGCCTCAGCACGGCACAATGGAGTGCAACACGCGCTCGTGGCAGCACCCCCGTGCCACGCCGAGAGGATCCGATGGACCAGCAGACGAACGAGACAGCGACGGACGTGACGATCGCCGAAGGCGGCAAGGACGGCGCCGCACCGGCAATCTCGACTGAAGAGCGTGCCGAGCGGCTGGGCAAGCTCCAGGCGCTCATCGAGCTCATGCGCCCAGCGGTCCAGGCAGACGGCGGCGACCTGGTCCTGGTCGCGGCCGACGTGGAGACCGGCGTCGTCGAGGTCCAGTTGCAGGGCGCATGCTCGTCGTGTGCGATCAGCTCGTCGACGCTCCAGGGGGGCGTCGAGCGCATCCTCCACGACCGCCTGCCCTGGGTGAGCGAAGTCCTCGGCGGTGTCGACGAGACGGCAGACCCCTTCGAGAGCTCGGCCATGGGCCGCGGAGGGTACGTCCCCGCGTACTGAGCGCAGCGGTTGGTACAGATCGTCGAAAATCTTCGGTACAGCCCTTGCGGTCGAGCGTCCTTCGTGGAAATTATTACTGCCAAGGGCGTGGCTGAGGCCTTGGCCAGTGGGCCGAGCTCGGAGCGCCAGTGGTGTCCAAGATGGCCAGACAGTCGTTCACCCCGTCGCTCGAGCGAGCAGGTCCGGCGGCCGTCGTTTGCCTCATCGGGGAGCTCGACCTCGCGACAGCGCCCCGGCTGGCCCCGACGGCCGACGAGCTGCGGGCGCGCCCAGTCACGAAACTCGTCCTCGACCTGCGCCAGCTGTCCTTTCTCGATGCAGCAGGGGTGGCGCCGCTCGTCGAGCTCGCGGTTTCCCTCGCCGAGAGCGGCTGTGCGACCGTGGCGGTCGGGGCGAGCCCGCAGCAGGAGCTCATCTTGGGCATGACCCCCATCGCGCTCGGGCGCGACGCCGATCTCGACCGTGAGCGGATCGACGGCAGAGGCCCGAGCGCAGCGGAGGAAGACGGCGCGGCCTGACACCGGGGCGCGATGGCGACGAGTCTCGGCCCCTGCCCCTGGCGTCCGCGTTCGTAGCCCCTCGCGCCGAGCGGTCGTGACGCCGATCCATGACGAGCAGTCTGCCGAGAAATGGGTACGGCAATCACCGGCGCCCCCTGCGGTTCACCCGAGGGCGCAACGACGGGTCGTCGGTTGGATCGCACAGCCGGCCCCCGGCGCGAGCCTCACGAGGGGTGGCGCGCCACTGCGCTCCCGGATGGTTTTCGGGATCCCGGATTGGGGTAGTCCGATGGCTACCAAAAACGAAATGGAGATGTCATGCTCATTCTTCTGGCCTTTGTACTGGTAGTGATCTTTGCCGGGCTCGGATTTGCCCTGCACGTTCTGTGGATAGTCGCCGCCGTTCTGCTCGTGCTTTGGTTGATCGGCTTTGCGATTGGACGAGGTGAAGGCGCAGGCAGCCACCGCTTCTACCGGTGGTGAGCGTCATGACTGGGCGATGCTGGCGTGAGCAATGGCAGGGGAGGTGAGGATGCCACGATTGACGCAATGGTGGCCAGCCTCGTGGTGTTCGCAGTCGGTGCCATGCTCGATTTCGCGCTGGCTGTCAGCCCCTAGCCACACGGCTTCACTATCCGTACTGTCGGCGCTATCTTGATGATCGCGGGTGCCGTCGGTTTCGTGCTCTCCGGCGCGGCAGCGAACTCCTCGCGCTTTCGCAGTCGGCGCACGATCGGCGACGGTCGGGGCAACGTCGCGCGGCGGGAGGACCGCTCCACCTAGAAGGGGTCTCCACACCTGGCGGAGGGCCCGAGGTGTCGGCCCCGTTCCTTGGACCAGGTCCTTCGCGCACCGGTACATTAGTTAGCCGAACTAACTAGAATGGGTGCATGACCGCCCCGGCCCCTGCCCGTTCCGCACGCACCGACCGTGAGACCGAAGAGCTCACGAGCCGCCTGCGGGTCGCCGTGGCCAGGATGAACCGCCGGCTGCGCCAGCAGAGCCTCGAGGGCCTCTCCCCGGCGCAGGTTTCCGCCTTGGCCACCGTGAGCAGGCTCGGCAGCCCCACGCTCGGCGAGTTGGCCGCTGCCGAGCTCGTCCAGCCGCCGACCATGACGAGGATGGTGGCGACGATGGCCGACGCCGGCTACCTGCTGCGTCACTCGGACCCCGCCGACGGGCGCATCTGCCGGGTGACGGTGACCGACGACGGAGAGCGGACCCTCGAGCGGATCAGGTCCCTCAAGAATGCCTTCTTGAGCGAGCGGCTCGCCGAGCTCAGCGAGGACGAGCGTCACCAGCTCCACGAGCTCCTGGCACTGCTCGAACGAATGGTGCGTGAGCCGTGACGCCGCTGCGCGTGACCGCGGGACGCACCTTCGCGGCGGTGTCGGTCCGCAACTACCGGCTCTATTTCATCGGCCAGCTGCTTTCGGTCTCGGGCACCTGGATGCAGTCGGTCGCCCAGGTCCTGCTCGTGCTCGACAAACTGCACGGCAACGGCTTCGACGTGGGCGTCGTGACCGCACTGCAGTTCCTGCCCATCCTGCTTCTCGGCAGCTTCGGTGGCCTGGTGGCCGACCGGGTCGACAAGCGGCGCCTGCTGTTCTTCACGCAGGGGGCGGCCGGGCTGGTCGCCCTCGCCCTCGCCATCCTCACCCTCGCCGGGAACATCGAGCTGTGGGAGGTCTACGTCCTCGCCACCTGCCTCGGTCTGGTCAACCTGTTCGACAACCCGGCGCGCCAGACCTTCGTCTCGGAGATGGTGGGAAAGGACCTGCTGCCCAATGCGGTCAGCCTCAACAGCGTGGTCATGAACTCGGCCCGGGTGATCGGCCCGGCGATCGGGGGCATCCTGATCGTGACCGTCGGCATCGGCGTCTGCTTCCTCGTGAACGCCGCCTCGTACGCGGCGGTGATCGTGGCACTCGCCCTCATGCGCACGAGCGAGCTCTATCGCAACCCGACGACAGCGCGAGCGAAGGGCCAGGTGCGCGAGGGCCTGCGCTACGCATGGTCGACGCCGGACCTGCGCGACCCGCTGCTGGCGATGGCCGTCGTCGGCATCTTCGCCTTCAACTTCACGGTGACGCTTCCCTTGTTCGCCAAGTTCACCTTCGGCGGGGGAGCCGGGACCTACAGCGCGTTCCTCGCTTCCATGGGGTTCGGCGCGGTCATCGGGGGCCTGATCGTGGCACACCGGTCCCGCCCGTCGACCGCCTTGCTCTCGGTCATCGGCGTGTTCTTCGGCATCGCCATCTTGGTGGTGTCGGTCGCCCCGACCAAGTGGTTCGCGATCGTGGCACTGGTCTTCATGGGGGCGGGCAGCATCGGCTTCATCTCGACGGCGAATGCCACCCTCCAGCTCCGTGCGGACCCGAAGCTGCGGGGTCGCGTCATGGCGCTGTTCGCCATTGCATTCCTCGGCTCGACGCCGATCGGCGCCCCGCTCGTCGGGGCCATCAGTGACGCGACGAGCCCACGCATCGCCCTCGTCGTCGGCGGCGTGGCCACCCTGGCCGCATCGATCCCGCTCGGGGTGCGCTACGTGCGCCGGGCCCGCGACCTGGCCAAAGAGGCAAAGCCCGTGGACAGGCCCGAACCGGCCGAGTCGTTCGGAGGTTCGGGCTCACTGGCGTGAACGGGGCGGCCCCAGGGCCAGCCGCGGTCCGCAGCGCCCCGGTCAGTGGTCGGGGTGTTCCCTCGAGTCCCACCGCTCGTAGTAGGGGCGCACACCGGCGATCTTGGCCAGGGCCCACAGCACGGGCAGGAAGAGATTCTGCGCCCAGATCGGTGGCGAGGTCACCCGGCTCTCGTGCCGGAAGTGCCAGAAGGTGGCCCCGAGCTGGAGCGGGTTCTTGGGCGCGCCGCGCGCGGTGGTGCCCCCGTCGGCGACGAGGCCGGCGAAGGCCTCGTGCAGCTCCTTGGTCTTGAGCGCGGGGCGCAGCTCGACCACGCCGTGGACCTCGCCCGGTCCAGGATTGCCCTCGGAGTGGGGGATGCCGGCGGGGACCACGACCGTGTCGCCCGGGCGACCCACCAGCGCCTCGCCGTCGAGGGTGAAGTGCGCCTCGCCGGCGATGATCGTGAAACGCTCCTCCTGGCCCGGGTGGATGTGCTCGGTGATCACGCCCCCGGGCACGCTGCGCCAGTCGAAACGCACCATGCCCCCGTCTGCGTCATCGGTGAGCGCGAGGTATTCGATCCACTCGCCCGTCGCCGGGTTGAAGAAAGGGAGGAAGCTGGTCATGGCGGGGTAGCGGCGGCCGACTCGTACCGGCCGTGTCAGGCCTGCTTGGCCTCGACCTTTGGCTCCTTCGGGAGCCCGAGGACCCGCTCGCCGACGATGTTGCGCTGGATCTCGGCGGCCCCGCCCCAGATGGTCTCCGAGCGCGAGAAGAAGAAGGCGGCTTGCAGCTCGTCGACGGGGTAGTCCGAGCGCCCACGGCGCAGCCCAGGGAGCACCTCGACGCTCTCGGCGGAGCCCTGGAGGATCTGGGCGTCCATCCCGAGGATGTCCATGGCCAGCTCCATGGTGCGTTGGTGGCTCTCGGACCAGAACATCTTGTTGCACGCGCCGAGCGCCGCGGTCTGATGGGTCCCGTTCAAGGCGTCAGTGAGGGAGCGGTAGCCGTTGATCTCCATGATCTTTATGTTCGACCACGTGCGGGCGAGCCGCTGGCGAATGATCGGGTCGGTGTCCTTCCCACGGGCCTTGGCCTCGCCGACGATGTGGTTGAACTCCTTCAAGAAGCGGCGGTGGCCGGTGGTGGCTGAGGAGCCACGCTCAAAGCCGAGGGTGGTCATGGCCACCTTCCAGCCGTTGTTGACGCCTCCGACGACGTTCTCCTTCGGGCAGCGGGCGTTGGTGAAGAACACCTCGTTGAAGTCGGCCGAACCGTCGACCTGCTGGATCGGGCGTACCTCGATGCCCTCTTGCTTCATGGGCACGAGCAGGTAGGAGATCCCGGCGTGCTTGGGTGCCTCGGGGTCGGTGCGGGCCAGGAGGAAGACGTAGTCGGCGAACTGTGCCTGGGTGGTCCAGACCTTCTGGCCGTTGATGACCCATTCGTCGCCGTCGAGCTCGGCTCTCGTCTTCAAGGCGGCGAGGTCACTGCCTGCGTCGGGCTCTGAGAACCCCTGGCACCAGGCGATCGACCCGCTCAGGATGCCGGGGATGAACTCCTTCTTCTGTTCCTCGGTCCCCCACTGCAAGATGGTGGGGCCGACCAGGGTGTCGCCGAAGAAGTCGGCACGCAGGGGAGCGCCGGCCCGGGCGAACTCCTCGTTCAAGACGACCTGCTCGAGGAGGCTCAGGCCCTTGCCGCCGTACTCGGGGGGCCAGCTGGCGCAGATCCAGCCGCCCTCGAACAGCTTGGCC